>ERZ778028.2820-NODE-2820-length-11510-cov-4.311916_pt1 | contig 11510 bp, 8 predicted proteins | sample MGYA00375758_ERZ778028 | MGnify/ENA primary metagenome ERZ778028 (study PRJEB29350, sample SAMN05389828) | bioreactor metagenome | isolation source: Thiocyanate bioreactor | place: South Africa: University of Cape Town | collected 2014-03-17 ... | reverse complement strand
ATACGAGATAAGCTAGTGACTGGAGTTCAGACGTGTGCTCTTCCGATCTCATCCAGTATTTCGATTCCGCCCTTGCACAGTGCGGGTTGCTCCCCCACCCAATTGGCAAGGGCGGAATCGAAATACTGGATGAAAAACTTGCCCACGTCCTGCTTCACCCACTCATCAAAGATGGCGATCAGGAACTTGCCCCATTTATCGGCAGGCACATTCCACGATGCAAGTTCCCCGTCCACTTTCTCCACAACAGGCGAAAACTGAATGTAGCGGCAGTCGATTTCCTTAAAGAAATTATAGAACTCAAGCGGATAATCCACGTTGTAGTCGTTAACCACACCCATCACATTGAAATCCACCCCGTGTTTTTTCAACAGGGCAATTCCTTTCATGACGTTGTGGAAGGAGGGACGGTCATCCTTGGTTCGTCTGTATTTATCGTGCAGATGCTGCGGCCCGTCAACAGATATTCCAACAAGGAAATTGTTTTCCTTAAAGAATTTGCACCAGGTGTCGTTGAGCAAGGTGCCGTTGGTCTGGATGCAATTGTCCACCTGCCTTCCGCGGGCATATTTGCGTTGGAGTTCCAATGCCTTTTTATAGAAATTGATGTTGCGCATCAGGGTTTCCCCTCCGTGCCAGGTGAACAACACCTGCTGCATGGTCTGCGAGTTCATATACTGCTCGATGAACTCTTCGAGAATTTCGTCGCTCATCACAAAGCTCTTCCCTTCGGGGTAGAGTTCCTTCTTTTCCAGATAATAGCAATACTTGCAACGGAGGTTGCATATCGCCCCAATCGGCTTCAACATCAGGTAGAGCGGACTGGCAAAAGGGGTGGCGATATGATTGTATGGAGTTGGATTCATGCTTTATAAAATATTTACCTCCCGCCTTTCAGGAAAAAGCGGGAGGCGATTTGCTAGAAATTATACTTGATTGTGATACCAAAAGTACGTGGATCACCCAACACACCGGCATATTGCCCGGAGTTGCCTGCTCCAGGCAAAAGCTGTTCGAAGTAATCGCGGTCGAAGATGTTGCGTGCCCAGAAATAGACAGAAGTTTTTTCCGAACTGCGGAATCCAATCCTTCCATTGAACAAGGCATATCCGGGCACAATCAAGTATTTGGAAGGAGAAGGGTTGGAGGAAAATGTGGAGCGAGTGTAAGCATCCAAGGCGATGAAAAAGTCTCCTTTCTGACTAAAAAGCTTGCTTGCCGTGCTGTATTCCCCGCTCGTGGAAGCTGCCCATTTCGAAAGTCCGGGAAGCTCTCCTCCAGAAATATCCTTGAAAGCCACTTGCACCCCGTTTTCTGTTTTACCGGTTTCTTCCAGCGGTAGCGGCGCGTTGGTGAATTTCACGTAACGGCCATCGGTGTAGGCCACAGATGCGTTGAACTGAAAATGCTTGTTGGCACGAATATCTCCCTCGATTTCCACACCACGAACACGCACCTTTTCGGCATTCGCCAAATAACCCCGGTTGACACCCAGTTCAGGAGATTGAACCTGAGTCTGATAGTCCTTGATGTCGGTGTTGTATGCCGTGACGTTTAGCGTAGAAAACTTGGTAGGCGATGTTTTCACAGCCAGCTCGAAGTGATGCACTCGCTCCGGCTTGATTTCTGCCAAATCTGTTCGCGGACTTCCGTCAGAGGCGGAAGGCAACCCGCCCAAATTCAGCCCCACAGGCTTGTAACCGGTAGAATAAGTGACGAAAGCGTTGATGTTCTTTTTCAGTTTATAGCTTGCCGTCAATTGCCCCGAGAAGTTAGTATTGTCTGTGTTCACATTGAAGGTCTGGTTGGTATAGACCGCAGCCTTGAGCTTGAGCAGTGCGGCATCTGTGGTCTGCAAACCACCGTAGGTCTGGCGGTCAAAGTCCACTTTCTTCTTGTCGTAATTAGCCCTTAGGCCGGGAAGTATGTGCAGCCTTTTCGTTACCGCCCAGTCAGCCTGGCCAAACACCGCCCCACTGAATGTATTCAACTTGGATGTGGTGTGTATGCCGAAGCCATCGAACAGACCCGGTGTCTTCCACAACGAACTGGTGGAATTTTGCGAAAAGCGCCAGGTGTCCACGCCCGACTCTTCCGTGTGGTAAGGATCCGATTTCAGATTCTGAGCAAAGGCAAAAACCCCGAACACGGCACTCACTTTCTTGGAAAAACTTCCTGCCCAGCGAACCTCTTGCGACCATTGCTGGTGCTTGGAAGGAGCTTGCGACAGAGCCAAAGCTTGCAAGCCAGTGAAATCACGGTCGTTTGACGGATTCCAGTTCCAATAGCGCCAAGCGGTGGTGGAAGTGAGCCGACCATTGCCCAAATCGGTCTCTATATTCAACGAAATGCCTCCCAAATCCTGAAACGAACGTGCCGGGGTATCCTGGTCGATGATCCGGTCGAAAGTGTTGGTGCTTGGCAAGGTATATTTCAAGTCAGCAATGATCTGGTTGAACTGGCGGTAATCGGCACGTAGTGTAGGAGCAGTGCCAGCATACACCTGCGCATAGCCATTCGGGCGCTGACGGGTGGCATCTGCCGCCAAAATGATTTCAGTTTTTTCAGAAGGAGCAAATAGCAATTGCAACCTTCCTCCAAGGTTGTTGAGGTCGTTCACATACGCTTGGGTCTTGGTGTTATATACTGTCCCATCGCGCTGTGTTCCCGAAAAGGAAAAACGGGCAGCCAAGTTCTTGGCAAGCGGCCCGGTGATGGACGACTTGGCCTGGATGTAGCCATAATTGCCGTAACTCAGCTCTACGTTGGCACTGTGCGTAAAGCTTGGCTTGCGGGTAGTGACGTTAAAAGCTCCCGCCGTTGTATTTTTGCCAAACAATGTTCCTTGCGGACCGCGCAACACTTCTATCCGCTCCACATCGATGAAATCAAGGGTGGCGGCTGCCGTTCGGGCATAATACACGCCGTCCACATAAAAGCCCACACCGGGATCGATCCCATCATTCGTCAGTCCAAATGTGGTTCCCTGTCCACGGATACTCAGGCCTGTATTACGGGGGTTAGATGAATAGAGCTGCACCGTGGGCACCAATTCCTTGAGCCGGTTCACATTGAAGGCTCCTGCCTCGGCAGCTTTCGTTCCCGTCACCACCGACACTGGGATGGGGCTTTCCTGAACGATTTCCTTGCGGCGACGCGAAGTCACCACCACTTGGTTCAAGATATTGTAGTCGGGACGAAGCTCAAGCAAAAGTTGATCGACCGTGTTTTCGATAATATATTCTTGAGACTGGTATCCTGTGTAGCTAAGAACAAAAGTCAACGGTGGTTTTTTATTCACTTTCAACGAGAATTTGCCGTCGGCATCGGTCACAACGGCAATATTAGCACCTGCGACCTTGATGGTGACTCCTGCAAGTGGCGATTGAGAGCCGTTTTCGACAACCGTTCCGGCAAGGCTACTCTGCTGCGCCGAAACAAAGCGGGGAAAAAATACTGCCGCAAAAAGCAGTGCGAAAAAATGTAGTTTATTGTTCATAATGGAAAGAATTTGGTTCATCAATTGAATTTGATAGTTTTACAAAAGCATATCGTCCACGCATATTCTCCGGAGGTTTCATTGACCTGGTCGTGGCACTGAATTGTTACATTGCAAAATTATCTTCAACGAGGTTAAAAGAAAATACCTCAATCAGAGTATTTATCTACCATGATCGAGGTATGAGGATGTAAAATAAGCACCCACAAAGCGCATTATTAACAATAAGAACATCTGTAGCTGGCAAACATCAACACAAACTATCACCCGGGACGCCATGCTCAGCAACACCAGCCAACCATTCACACCGAAAAAAATACGGGCGGGACAATCTCGAAAGTCGTCCCGCCCGTGTGGAGGTGTGCGATGTGTTCGCTACAGAGAGGCCGTTGTTGGGGAACTACCCCAAAATGCCCATCGGAAGCTTATACGAGAACACCCGTGTTTATTCCTTGCACAAGCTTATTTGACAAGTACTTTTTGAGTTGTGCTTCCTACTTTCACGACATACAATTGGCCGATTGAAGCCGTAATCGTGCTAACCCCCTCTGGTAGAATTGCTGATTTAACCAATTTGCCAAGAATATTATACACCTGCACAGTTTCACCTCCCTTGGATGAGATGACGATTTCTCCATTGCTAGCAGAAACTACAACCTCTTTTTTCTCCTTTGCATTCGCGATAGAGCTTGTGGCCGAAACTGTAAAAGAATAGGATGGAATCGACAAAATCGTATTCGACTTCGTGTAGTTGTCTGTATTTGTCACGATTGCCAAAATCTCTTCTTTTGTCCCGGACACGGTTGTGTTTGTGAGGTAGGCATCGTCCCATTCTGTTGTGGATGAAGCCATCGCTACATAAGCACTGGATAGCGCAGTAGGATAATCAGATGTGTTGGTATTATTCCCCCAAGCAAAACTTTCGGTAGAAAAAGCGAACAGCCAAGCGGCATCTCCGTTTGTGGCAGGTGCCGTGGTTCCTTCGTAAACTAATACCTGATCCCCAGATGCAGACAAGTTAAAGTTCGAATTTGTTGTAACACTTCCCGCTGTCGCAGGGTAAGGGCTTGCGTCAATCGTCAGTGTAACCACAGTACCTGCTGTTGTTACAGATGTGTTTGTCCACTGGATTGTTCCCTCTCCTGTTCTCCATGCAGATGTTGTTGCATTCCAAGCATTGTCGGTAAAGCTTACGACCGTATTTGCCGGTATGTCAGCCAGCGCAACAAACGTCAACGTTTTTGTGGCATCCGTATTCACTCCGATGACAGCGATATCGCCAGCCGTTAAGGCATAAGAAGAGAAGGAGCAAGTAAACATGGCAAAAGCCACAAACACTGTTTTCAAAAAGTAGTTTTTTCTCATAATCATAAAATTTTAGTGATACATATTTAATTCAAAAGATAGTTCGAGTCACGAAATTCAAAAATACGAACATATTCCGTCTCCATTTTGGAAAAAGACAAAATGTCATAGAAAATTCACACATGAAAAAGTAGATAGATGAGAGTGTAAAGATCTGTAAGAGATGACTGTAGAGGGATTTGCAGGACACAAAACATAAGAGAAGTGAAGCTGATGGAGATCAGCCTCACTCAAAATTATGAAGGGATTATTTTACAAGAACCTTGGATGCTGTATTTCCAATTTTCACGACGTAGAATCCCTTTGATAAACCTCCCAACGAGGCTTGCCCATTTTCAATAATCACATTTCTGATTTTTTTGCCCGTTGCATCATAGAGTGTTGCAGCAGAGCCTTCTGCCGCGTCTTTTGCAATCAAGGTATTTCCAGATACAAATGGTTGCGCAAATATTTTCACATTATTGCTAATGCCCGTAGTATTACCTTCAACTACAGAAAAAGCATCCCAGTACACAGTTGACTTGTTATAAGACCTCACCAGTAACGATAATTTAGGATACCCTGTAGGCACAACAACACTCGCTGAATAGGTTTTCCATACACCTTTTTCATCTGCAAAATACTTGGAACCTCCTCCAGGTCCTTTTAAGTTCAAAGAGTCAGTAACGGACATTGTCCAGTATTTCCCATCGCCGCTCATGAAGTTAGTCCAAATTCGGGCATCCGTTCCATCACCAGCCTCGATAAAGTAAGAAAAGCTGATAGTGTATGCCTTACCTTCGACCAAATCAACCATTTGACTCAATCCATAAGTACCTGTTGCTACAACTTTGATTGAACTATTTCCAGCCTTCACTTTCGTCTGCTCCTGGGTTATAGTCCCTGTCCCTGTAGTTAGAGTCCAACTGTCAGGCACCCCACTTGTCCAATTTTCTAAGCTTGGATTCTGTAATAAATTTGTCTGCGCATTAACCAAAATGCCGCAAATTGCAAAAAGGAATAAAAGTGTAAATTTTCTCATAATCGTAAAAAGTTTAATTAATTTATGTCGAATCTGACGTTAATTCTTACAAATGTAATAAGCTTGTTTTTACAAATAGCTTTTCGGAAAGAGATGTAACCAAAAATTTATATTATGCTCTATCCATTGTGTAACAAGCGATGCGGATTTTGCCGATAAACAATCTTTATTGTCGAAATTCCAAAACTACGAAACTTTTCCCAAATAAGCAATAAGAAAAGAGCAATTTGTTTGTGATTAGAAACAAATTGCTGACAGATTATAAAGACAGGGCTCGTTCGGAATATTGCTAAAATAGCTCAAAATCTCGCATTAAAAAGCGGCTTTTGGGTGAAATAGCTTATTTTTGCATGGTAGATTGAAACAAAAAACAGAGACAGCAACAAGTAATATTCAATAATACTAATGAAATGAAAAAAACTATTTTATCCCTTTCGTTCTTCCTCGTTTTCGCGTTGTCGTATTCGCAGGATTATTCGTTCCGCTTCGGGGCGAAAGTCGGATTCAATTATTCGGACTTATATTCCATGAAGGACGACACCGGCAGCAAATATGATTTCACCGCCTATCATGGATACACATGGGGGGCGTTCGCCGAAATGAGAAAAGAGAGTTTAGAAAATCTTTTCCTGAGGGGAGGCGTAAACTTTTCCAAAAGGGGGGTAGGATACGGCAACAACGAAACAACAAACCAATATATTGAGATTCCGATACAGTTGGGGTACAAATGCAAGGTTGCATCGTTCCTGAACGCGTATGCGCTGGCCGGCCCCTCCGTCCAATTCCGAACGTATGGAAATGGCTACCTGAAGGGGTACAGCAACCACGACAAGGCCACACAAAAGGTGATTGGAGTAGGTGAGGCTAATTTCGGGCTGGAATTTTTCAAACACATCCAGGTTGAAGGCGGTTACCAGTATGGATTCACTCCCGATTACAAGTCTTCCGGTTTTTCAGCAAAAAACAGCACGTTTCGCCTGACTTTCGGCTTGGCTTTTTGAGCAAGGGGAACTTATTCTTCTCTCACAATCAAGTCCAAAACAATGGGAAAATGGTCGCTGAATCCGCCAAGATAGTTGGGTCCCGAATTGGTGCGGAAGGGTTTGAATCCGCCATAGGCGCTGTCCTTTTCCTGAAGGAATTCGGGATGAAAAATCCGGGGCGAATCTTTTACCAGTGAAATGGAAGAAGAGTCGGAAAGCAAGTTGCCACTGACGATAAATTGGTCGATCAAGTCCCATTCTCCCTGAAACTTGTAGGTACCGAAGTCCTTTTCGCCCAAACGGTGAAGAAAGGTGTTCACCAATTGATGCTTCGAGATGTTCTGACCGAGCATTGAACCCGCACCCAGGACGACAGACAAGCTCTTGTCTGCGGGCTGATCGTTGAAATCGCCCATGATTAAGATATTTGCAGACGAACGGATAGCGAAAAGGCTGTCCGTTTTTGTTTTTAAAACCTTCGCCGCAGCCATACGGTAGGGTTCGGAAGCTATTTGACCATCCCGCCGGGAAGGAAAATGACACACGAAAACATCCAAGGTGTCGCCGCTGATTACCCGTCCGCTCACATGCAGGATATTCCGGGTGGGCCGGCCGTTTTTCTCCGGAGGGTTCACCCTGTATTCGTTTTTACCCAAGAGTTTGAACTTGTCGCGCTGGTAAAGGAAGCCGACATTCACGCCCCTGACATCGGGAGAATGGGTACACATATATTCGTATTTCTGCGCCCTTAGCGGAGAGCGTTTGGTGAGGTCGTGCAGCACCGAGTCGTTCTCCACTTCCACCAAACCGACGAGTGCGGGCGATTCCATTTCGCCTATGGCCGTGATGACGCGGGTGATGTTGCGGAGCTTTGTCCAATACTTGGAGTCGTTCCACTTCATCATCCCTTTGGGAAGAAACTCGTCGTCGTCCTTTTCTGGATTGTCCTTTGTGTCGAAAAGGTTTTCGACGTTGTAGGAGGCTACGCGAAACCTATCCTGCGCATGGAGAAATGCACAAGACGACGATGTGGAGAAAATGATAAATAAAAGCCCCCACTTACTTAGTAGATTTCTTTTTCCATTCATAACATCCGATGTCGGGACCATCGTCGCTTAGCCGCGACACACCTTTCAAGTCGAGCAGCAGACTTGTGGAATAGGCTCGTGCAGCAGCATTCACCGCCACCGAGGTAGAATCCAGTTCGAAGCTATATACGTAGTCCCCGTTTGTGTTTAAGTTTGCAAATTTTGGATCTTTATTCCAGATAGTATCCACGAAATTTTGATCGTCACTTCCGTTCACCCGAATCAAACAATTTGTAAACAAATGATTGAACGGAGTTTGTGCATTTCCGTTCAGCTTGTTGGATAGCTCAACATCGGAATTGTTCGACCCGGATATGATGCAATTGGTAAAATCGCACCTGTCCAAAGGCAAAACAGATTTATTGAAAATATTGCTGATGTACAGTGCTTTTGACCCCGAAGCCCGGGATTCGTTGACGGCATTAAAATAATTTGCAATGGTGCAATGCAGGAAAGTGTATTGCCCACCAACCAACTGCACGCACATTTGCTTGGCATTGGAAATCTGGCAATTAAGGAAGTCGATAATGCAGTTGGTGGCAGTCACCCCGTTTTCGTTCACATTGTGCACAATCACATTGGTGAGGGTCGCCTTTTTTTGTTGCGGCAGCGATTGCTTGAAGAGGATGCCGTGGAAAGAGTTCCGGACCCTCACATTTTCAAACACATTGTTGAAACTGAGCGAGTCCACCGTGATGCCGTTCCATTGTCCAGTCACGCCATTGTCGTACAGCACATCGGAAAACAGCCTGTCGGTTCTATCTCCTCTAAACACGACCGGATTGTCGATAGACCCAACAGCGGACAGCTGCCCTTTGACATACACACTGGCCCCTTTGTGGAAAAAGAGTTTCGTGCCTGGGTTCATCGTGACGTGGGCTTGGGAGCCAATCGTCAAGGTGTCATAGATGAGCAAAGGACGTTCACCGAGAATGGTGGTGTCCTTGGCAAGGGTCTTTTTGTTCCAGATATACACGTCCTGGCCGTAGGCTTCGAGGCGCAAATACTGGGTGTTTCCGTTAGTGACGAAGCGGATAGAATCTTCTATGAATACAGGATTGTCACGGTTCTGCGGATCAACGGTCAATTCGACAAACATATACATGCTGTCTTGGCCTCTGAGGTGAACATTGGTTTGATCCCCTGAATATCCGTCCACATTGATCCGGAAAAAGCTACCTCGCCCTCCCATCAATTGGATGGATTCGATGTTGATTGCGTTTTTATCCTCGTTGTGGATCAATATGCGCTTGGTTGCAGTTTTGATGGTGGTGAACACGGTGTCGAACCGAACTGTGTCTTTCGAAAAAGCCAGTTTGATGGAACTATTGGTCGAAATCACGTCGTTATCGTCTTTGCACGAAAACAACACGCATCCCGCAAGAATCACCAAGAGAATATAACAGTGAACAAGTGATCGAGTGATCGAGCGACCATGCGACCACGTGATCGAGCGCCCCACTGATTCAGTGACTTTATCATTCATCATCCTACTTTTTACATTATCATTCAACTGCAAACCCCGTCGATGGAGCAGGATTGCCCGCTGAAACTCGTGGCATCGTCATTCCCACTCACCGCCGCTTCCAATGCTTTCACATATTCATCGATGGCAAGCGATCCTTCGATCGTAACTTTTCCATCGATTTGATAGAACGGGATATACTCCAGATTCAGCACGTTTTCGCTGTATGCAATATCGTCTTTTATCTCTTGCAGGAAACGTTCGCTATCCAGCAACTCCTCTATTTCAGCCTTATCGAGTCCGATGGAAGTTCCAGCTTCGATCAGCATTTGCCGGCTGCTTACGTTTTTGCCATCCGTGAAATAGGCTTTGAAAAGAACTTCCTCGGCTTCTGTCGCCAGCCCTTTTTCCTTGGCCAGCTTCACGAGGCGCAGGGCATCGGATGTGTTGGCATAAACAAGCTTGTCGAGGTTGTATTCGAGCCCCACTTCCGCAGCCAAGGCTTGCAACTTCTTGTTGCTATTGCTATTGTAATGGGCATTTTTCCCAATTTCGGAGTGTGTTCCCTTGGGCAGATCGGGATTGAGTTCGTAGCTGCGCCAAATCACCTCCACGTCGTTTGCCCGGGGAAACTGTTCTAAGGCTTTCTCAAACTTGCGTTTTCCAATATAACAATACGGACAAGCAATGTCCGACCAAATCTCAACTTTTATCTTGCTCATACTCTTTTCGTTTAATAATGAAACGAGCAACCGGCGAGAATTCATTTATGCTTTATCTGCCAGTTGCTCGTTATTTTATAAAACGGTTTCCGCACCGAATTATTTCTTTTCAGGAATATTTTTCAAAATGTCCAGGATGAACCTCCACCACTTGTCCACCGACGCAATCTCTATTTTTTCATCGGGCGAATGCGCTCCGGTAACAGTCGGGCCGCACGAAACCATATCCAAATAAGGATATTTGTCGAGAAACAAGCCGCACTCCAGACCGGCATGGATGGCCTTGATTTCGGGAGCCACACCAAACAACCTCTGGTAGGATTCCGTTGCCACATGCAGGATAGGGGAATTCGGATTGGGTTTCCATCCCGGATAACCATCCCCATGTTCCACTTCTGCTCCGGCCAAGGTGAACACAGCATTTATCTTGTTGGCCGTGTCGTCTTTCAGCGATTCGGTGGAGCTGCGCTGGCTTGTATTGATGATGATCGTGTCGTCTCCGCCCATCTTCACGGAAGCCAGGTTGGTGGAAGTTTCCACTAATCCCGGAACGTCGAAACTCATGCCCATAACACCATGGGGACAAGCATAAATGGCGTTCAATAAGTTCTTGGAGGTTGCCGCATCGATGACCGATGAAGGTGTTTCGGACGATTGCACCGAAACCTTCACTTTGGGATCGGCATGACGAAGTTCGTCTTCGATGACAGGGATAAAGTGGTTGAGCTCCACAATCACCGATTCCTTTTTGTCGAAAGGAACGCCCACCTTGGCATGAGCCTCCCGGGCAATGGCGTTGTGCAAGTTTCCGCCAGAAATTTCCGCCAGAGCCAAGCCGTATTTTCTGTCTAACGTCCACAGGAAGCGGTTCAAAATCTTGTTGGCATTGCCAAGCCCCTTGTCGATGTCGCCACCCGAATGCCCGCCGTTGAGCCCGTTGACTTCCACGTCGAACCAATAATAATGCTGTGGCGCAGGCTCCGGCTTGTAATGGAAGGTGATCTTTGTCCCTTTTCCACCCGCACAACCGATGTAAAGCTGGCCCTCTTCTTCCGAATCCAAGTTTAAGAGAATGGTGCCCGAAAGGAAGTCCTTTTGCAAAGCCTTGGCCCCGGTGAGCCCCGTTTCCTCGTCCACGGTGAACAAAGCCTCTATCGGCCCGTGCGCGATGTCGTCGGATGCAAGGATCGCCAAGGATGCCGCCACACCGATGCCGTCGTCGGCCCCGAGCGTTGTGCCATTGGCCTTGAGCCAGTCACCTTCCACCAAGGTTTCGATCGGGTCGGTGTCGAAGTTGTGGACTTTGCCCTTGTTCTTTTCGCAAACCATATCGACGTGCGATTGCAATATCACCCTGTCGCGGTTTT
>ERZ778028.2816-NODE-2816-length-11525-cov-4.640017_pt1 | contig 11525 bp, 6 predicted proteins | sample MGYA00375758_ERZ778028 | MGnify/ENA primary metagenome ERZ778028 (study PRJEB29350, sample SAMN05389828) | bioreactor metagenome | isolation source: Thiocyanate bioreactor | place: South Africa: University of Cape Town | collected 2014-03-17 ... | reverse complement strand
ATTATTTTGAGCGCCTGAAAGAGGAAAGCTATTTCCTAAACGAAATCGGGCGTGAAAGTAGAGAATCGTTTGCAGCTATAATCCTTTATTTGAGCAACTTACTGGGACTAAAAATAAGCCACAGCAAAATAGAGCCATTAGTCGCCGATTATGTTGAAATGGCAATACAACTGGTGCAGGAAGAAGGCGGAAACGATCCTCGAAATCAGCTGCTTCTGGCTTACGCCTTTCTACATGCAGCCCATGCGGCAAACAAAAGTGACTGGAAGCAATTGGCACAAGATTTGTTAGAAGAGACGATTGATAATCAGCTGGAATTTAGCCCCAAATATGCCAATACAAAAGAATTTATCCAAATCATGCACTTGTGTAGCCGCATTCACCAATACATTCCGGAAGGCAAATGTCAGAATCATGTTGAATTATTGCTTAATGAAATGTTGACTCCGGATGCCTTCGCCAAACTTCTACAGGAATTAATTTCGAATGGAAAATTTGGGATTGAGGACGGAATTGCCGGAATAGGATTGGTCATGGTGGCAAGCATTGCCGAGTTTGAACCGAGCTGGGACGAAGCCTTCTTCGCCTTCTAAGAATAAAACAAAGAACAAACAAGACCACCCTTCTTTACCCAAAGAAACCCTATTTTTTCATCCAACTGGACACAAAAAAAGCCTGTAAGAAAATAACTTGCAAGCTTTTGTGCTATATCCGTCTATTTTGTCCAGACCTTCCAGCGGACAGGAAGAAGGCAAGCAAGGTCGAAGTAAAGGTGATAAGAAACTCGTCATAGTCGCTTTGGAAATTGTTCCAAGTGGAGTTGGACGCGCTTATGCACAATGTATCGACGATGCTTCTGCTAATTCATTCAAACCTTTCTTTGAAACTTATATTGGCAAAGAAGCTACAATCATAACAGACGAATGGAGAGGATATGTTCCATTAAAAAAGGATTATCCTAATCTTCAACAAATTAAATCTGAGAATGGAAAGAGCTTTCAAGACATACATATTCACATCATGAATCTCAAAGGTTGGCTCAGGGGAATTCATCACCATTGCAGCAAAGAAAGACTTCAAGGGTATCTTGATGAGTACCACTTTAGGTACAATAGACGCTCAAATATGGGGACAATCTTTGATTTACTCATAAGAAAGATGATTAAAAAAAAACCTATACGTTTATAATCAATATATTAAACAGGGCGGCCTAAGCGCCTATACCAATAAGATTATTCTATAAACCTCATGCATTTCTTCTTCAATATCTGAAACGCTCATCCCATTGGCATAAAAAGAAATGATTAGCTTCTCGATGGATAACCCACGGCTTTGATGCTTGTGTCTGCACATCCCTATGGCACTGGTATTTTACGAGTTTCCCCATTCACCCGAAGTAAGTAAACTCCTGAATTAACGGGATAAATAAACCTTCCTGTTATAGTTTCTTTATGAAGCAATTGTCCGGTTATAGTGTATAGTTCAATATGCGCTGCACTTTGAGCATTCACAACAAGTTGATTCTTTAAGCCATAAGCTGATTTAAATACACCTGTCGATTGAGGAATTATCACTTGTGAAGTAACCGGATATGTTGATATATTGTATTGTGAAGGGTCCGTTCCATTAGCCCAACCTATAACTGATATACAATTGTAAGCTTTGTTATATGTAATAAAATTATTTGATTGAATCTGTAATACCGCGTCATAAGTTGCAAAACCTCCCCAGTCTCCCATTCCATCTGTTGAATAACGCTTCAGACAAATTTGTGGCCAGCTACCAGCCGGAATAGTCAATTTATACATTCCGGTCGAACTATTAAGTATAAAGGGAACTTTTACTTCAGTAGCTCCATTTTTGAATATAGCTCCGAATGTTGCATTATTAGAAAGCCATTGAGAACTTGGAATCAAATAGAATTGGTCAGTTGTGTAGGTTGTAGTATCATTAGTTGTATCAGTTACAAAATTAAATACAAAATTTCTCTTTATTAATGAATCTTTTTCTGCTTGAGAAAGGGCTCCACCAGCGTAAGCAGTTGCCAACAGCAATGATATTTTTGGTTTTTCCATATTGGTATCGTAATAGAGTCCAAAACGATTTTCCGGTATTGCATTCTGAGCTTGATCGTAAACTTCGTAAAAATAAACTGACTCAACATTTGCTACTGTCTGATTTACAATCTCATTTAAATGTTTATACAAGCTTTTGTATCCGGTTTCGGTCAAAGGTTGTCCTGCCTGATTTTCATAATTAGTTCCGGGTGAGTATGATGCACCAGAAGTAATTTCGCCGCTATTAAATTCATTTATATGAATCGGTTTATTAAATTTTGAAAGCTGTCCTAATGGGCCACCGATCCCAAACCACGGATCCTGATCAAGTGCAGCGTGTCTTTCCCACGGATAAATATGATAACCAATAATATCGAAAAGTACACCCTGTTGTTGCATATAAGTTATGAAACCAAAATCTCTTGATACTGTACCAAGTATAATACGAATTGGGAGATTATACTGTTTCCGAACATCATTTATAGCTTTCGACATACCACGCAAAGCAGCAGCCTGTAATCGTCCTGCAGGAGTATTGTAATCAGAAGCATTTTGTCCTGTCGCTCCAGACAAAATTATATCCGGATACAAGGGCACTTCATTTTGAAGTTCGTATTCCAAAACTAAACCTTTTGTACTTATAATTCCCGGCTTTATTTGATTATATACATATTGTGCTACTTCTGCAGTATCTGCTGTGTAATCTTGCGACCGAGGTTGTCCTCTCGAAAACGAAGAATGAACAACTACCTGAATTTTAATATTTTGGGATTGCATGATATTAGCAGCATTTAAAAAACTAGATAAATAAACAGGATCATGCCCCCACAAATCCATTCTTACAAATTTCAAGTTTCTCTCAATTAATTTATTGGCAACATTTTGCGGGTCATTTCCTCCTTTATGTATATTAACTCCCCATTTTATTGAATTAGACACTGATTTCACAGAAAGTGTTTGTCCATTTTCAGCAGATACACTTATAGTAATGCCTAAAAGCAACGTAGCTAATAATTGGATTATTTTTCTCATACTGTTTTACTGTCGGTTATTTATTTTTGATTAATTATTATGTAATGAAATTTAAGTTAAAGATTTAGTTTCCAATTGGATATATTTTCATCACATAACCTCCTCCGGGAGCCATACTTATTTTCAACTTTCTTTCCTTGCCTATTTGAATAATTTCTTTTTTATAATCGCTTGCCTTTTTATCCGCATTCAAACCATCTTTAAATACCTCAGCAGCATAATTACCTGTTTGTAAAAAAGATAAATCTACTTCTAATGTTCGGGCATCCCAATTTGTCATTGCACCAAGATACCAGTTCTCTGCTTTCTGACGTGCCATTACAATATACTCTCCGAGCTTACCATCAACTGCAACAGTATTATCCCAAACAGTTGGTACAGAAGTAATGAAATCTGTACATTCCTGTTCTTTTTCATAACTTGTAGGACTATCGCACAGCATATTCAGGGGAGACTCAAATATGACGTAGGTAGCCAATTGCCGACAGCGTGTTCCTTGACTCATAGGTTCACTAAATACCGACCTGAAATTATCTTTTGTCGAGTTTCTCATGGCTCCCTGGGTATAATCCATCGGTCCGGCAATCTGACGAATAAATGGAATAGTAACATCGTATTTTACCTGATCAACAGTCGTTGGAAATTTTAATTGTTCTAAACCATGAACTGCTTCAAAGTTTATCACATTCGGATAAGTTCGATTTAGTCCGGTTGGTTTATAAGTTCCGTGAAAATCGATAAGTAGTTTGTACTTAGCAGCTATTTCCGCAACACGGGTGTGAAATTCAACCATCGGCTGATCATCTCGATCCATAAAATCTATTTTAAAACCTTTAATTCCCAGTTCAGAGTAATGTTTGCACACACCTTCTATGTTCTTATTGAAACTAATATACCCAGCCCATAAAATTAGCCCAACATTTCTTTCTTTAGCATAAGCTATTAAATCTTTCAAATCAATTTCCGGTACAACTTGAAACAAATCATTAGGACCTCTTACCGACCAACCATCGTCAAGAATGACATATTCAATTTTATTGCGAGATGCAAAATCTATATAATACTTATATGTTTCATTATTGACACCTGTTTTAAAATCTACTCCGGATAAGTTCAAATCATTCCACCAGTCCCATGCAACTTTTCCCGGCTTAATCCAACTGACATCATTAACTTTAGAGGATGAAGCTAATTTATACACCATGTCATTATCGGCTAATTCTTTATCATTTTGTGCCACAATAATTATCCTCCACGGAAAAGCTGATTTCGCATTAGATTCCGCTATATGGTTTTTACGCTCCCCAACCTTCATTTGCACAATGTTATATTTGCTTTGAGCTTCTTTTAATGGGTAAGGTGCAAATCTCCCTTTTAATGTTACGGATTGATAAGGGTTATATAAAAACATTCCCGGATAATTATTAAGGTCGGATTCCGCTATTGCAATTTTTTTACTGTTATTTCTGCTTACAACAATCGGAGAAAAAGCCAACCTCGCTTTATCCCATTGATTTAAAGTTATATCAGAATATACATTTTCGAAACTGTTGAAAAATTGTTCTTCATAGGTACTGGCGTTATTTCTAACATAAGGTACAAAAGCATTACTATTATAACCGAGATTGAATTCGGCTTCTTCATCTATAACCAAAAAATCTTTTTTCTCAGTAGAGATAAACCTGTAAGCCGTACCTTCATTATAAGCCCTGAAAACTAATTCGAAGTTTTCCTTAAATATCAATCGAAGTTCATTATAATTGTCTGTTATTTGAGCACGTTTATAAAATGGAGACTGTATTATATTATTGACATAAGTTCTTTTTGTTCCCTTTATTGTTGGTTTAAATCCAAACATTTCATTCTCAAGTTTCATTGAAATAAACGAAGGAAAAATGACTGTATCGGCCTCAGATTGTATAGTATAACTTACTCTGTTTCCAATTGAAATTTCAACTCTCAGTTTTTCATCCGGAGAGGTCAGACTGTATTTTTTTTGTGCATTAGCTGAGAAAATGGAAATTGTAAGCACTATAAATATAAATGTCTTTTTCATACTTTATTTAAAATTCAATAATTAATTAGCTTGGTACGTCATTTCGAAAACAAGATTTCCTCCATTCATAATATCAGAATGATGTATTCTGATATTATTTATTTTTTTACCGTTAAATGTAACTGACTTCACGTATTTATTTTTTTTATTCAGGTTCTTTGCCGTCATTATAAACACTTTATTGTTTGGGAGTTTTATAGCTGCTTTACGAACCTGAGGGGCACCCAAAATATACTCTCCTCCTACCGGATTTACCGGATAAAAACCCATAGCAGAAAAAATATACCAGGCCGACATTTGGCCACAGTCATCATTCCCACACAAACCGTTTGTGGTAGGCAAATAGAAACGATCAAAAATTTGCCTTATCAACCCCTGTGTTTTATACGATTCTCGAACATAATTATACAGATATGCAACATGATGACTCGGTTCGTTGCCGTGGGCGTATTGTCCGATTAATCCGGTCACATCAAGTACTTTTTTGGTTTCTGATGATTGTAAATAAAACAAGGAATCTAATTTATTTTTAAAATAAGTTTTACCACCCGTTAGATTTATTAAACCTTCAATATCGTGCTGCACATGAAAAGTATATTGCCATGCGTTGCCTTCGGTATAATCTCCACCGTGAGAACTGTCGTGAGAGAGTGAGAATGAATTGAATGGGGTGCGCCAATTGCCTTTTGAGTCTTTTCCTCGCATCATACCAGATTGATTATCAAATAAATTCCTATAATATCCAGCCCGTTTCATAAAGAAATCGTAATCTTCTTTTTTGCCCAGTTTTTGAGCCATAAGTCCCGCACAATAATCATCATAAACGCTTTCCAGAGTTCTGGAAACAGATTCATTTTTGATAATATCGAATGGATAATATCCAAACTTGTCATACACATCCCAGTCAGATTTTTGATGATTTGTTGTCAGGGAGGTTTTAATCGCTGTAAATAATTTCTCGCCATCCACAGAGATAAGTCCTTTTAAATAAGCATCTACCACAACAGGCACCGCATGATTTCCTATCATGCAATAGTTTTCTTTCCCCCAAAGTGTCCATATTGGAAGAAATCCCTGAATGTCGGCATGAGCAAGCATGCTGTTTACAAAATCATCTACTTTATTGGGAGCAATAAGAGTGTATAAAGGATGAGCTGCCCGGTAAGTGTCCCAGAGAGAAAATGTTGAATAATAATTTCCGGTTACAGACGTGAACACACTATCGTTCGCACCACGATATTTCCCATCTACATCAGCTATATTATTGGGTTGCATAAACAAATGGTACATAGATGTATAAAAATTTATCTTTTGGTCATTAGTCCCATTAATATCAACGCTGGACAATAAATCATTCCAATTCCTATTAGCAGCAGACCTCACCGAGTCAAAATCCCAATTCGGATTTTCTTTTTCCAAAGATTTCATAGCACCTTCAATGCTGACAGTTGAAATAGCTACTTTTGCTTGCACCGATTTTGTTCTGTCCAACTCAAACTCTAATACGAAACGTTTTGCTTTTTCTCCTTCTAATGGAGTTATCGTCTTTTTGACTTTATATGGAGTATCAAATTTAATTACATAAAAGACATTACGGTTTACCCAGCCTCTGGAGCGATTATAACCAACGATTGTCTTATTATCCGGCATTTCTACCTTAGCATCTGTCATTCTGTACTGCAAATCTTTCTTCGAATTCACCAATCCATTTTGCAAATCAATCAACATATAGGCTTCACCAGATTGATTGTAGGTATATTTATGAAATGCGGTATGTCCGGTTGCAGTTAGTTCCACATCGATATTCAAATCCGAAAGATTTACAAAATAATAACCCGGTTTTGCAATCTGGGTTTTCCGGTTATATCGGCAGGAAAATGTTTCATCGGGAAGTTTATCGTTAAATGGCAATATGCGAATATCTCCTAAATCAGGGACACCAGTCCCATTTAGATGGGTCTGCGAAAAACCAATTATTTGATCGTCATCGTAATTAAAACCAGAGCAATAACGCCATGAACCATTGCCACTTTCAGGGCTCACTTGTATCAATCCAAAAGGAACACAAGCCCCCGGAAAGGTATGTCCATTATCGGCATTTCCAATAAATGGATTGACATATTGCGCATAGTTAGTTGCCTTTTTACTGCAAATAGCCGGCACCCCTGCACAACTTAACGCAAGCAGCAAGAACATAATTCGAAAATACTTCATATATTTTTCTTATTTTAAAAAAGTATTAATATTACAATAATTCGAACTCGGCTTTCTTTACGCTCTCAGAATCTGAGCCTATAAATAACTGAAATTTACCTGGTTCCGAGAAATATTGCTTATTATTGTTCCAAAAACGAAGGTCTTCCTCTTTTATCTCGAATTTCACTTCTTTTTCTTCTCCCGGTGTCAATTCCACTTTTTGGAAATGTTTTAATTCTTTTACGGGACGTGTGCTGGAAGCAACCAAATCTCTGATATAAAGTTGAATTGTTTCTACACCTTTATACTTACCCGTATTCTTTACCTTCACAGTTGCATGCAGGATTCCGTCATAAGTTAATTGGGGCGCTTCTAATTTTATTTCTGAATACTCAAACGTGGTATAAGACAAGCCATAACCAAAGGGAAATAATGGCTGGTTGGAATTATCAATATAACGTGTAACGAAGAATTTTTCACCTCCTCCTTCTGGACGTCCTGTGTTTTTATGATTATAGAAAATCGGCACTTGTCCCACCGAACGTGGGAATGAGACCGTAAGTTTTCCTTGAGGATTAAACCTCCCGAATAAAACATCTGCTAATGCATTACCAGCCTCATTACCAGGAAACCAGGCTTCCAATATTGCATCCACATTATCTGCTTCCCATGGAATAGATAGAGGACGTCCGTTAAATAAAATCAGAACAATTGGTCTGTTGAGTTTTTTGAGTTCTTTCAGCAACTCTTTCTGAATGCCGGGCAAAGAAATGTCGCTCCTTGAAGACGCTTCGCCACTCAGTTCTTTAGATTCTCCCATTGCAACCAGAATAACATCGCTTTTTGATGCGACTTTTATTGCGGCTGCAAATCCGGAACGATCATCTCCTTGTACATCACATCCTTTTTCGTATTTTATTTTTGTTGTGCTTCCAATTTGTGTCGTTAAGGCCTCCAAAAGAGTTATCATATCTTTAGAATCGCAACTTTTCGACCAGCTCCCTGACATATCTTTTTTTGAGTCGGCTAAAGGCCCGATGACCGCAATTGATTTCAAGTTTTCGGACAAAGGCAGTACCTGATTCTTGTTTTTTAATAATACCATGGACTTACAAGCTGCTTCGCGAGCCAATTTAAGGTATTCCTTTTTTAAAATAATAGTATCTTCCCGTTGCTGATTGCAATAACGATAAGGATTATCCATGACCCCTGTGAGATATTTCATTCTCAAGACCTTTCTAACAGAGTTCTCTATATTTTCTAAACTTACTCGTCCTTCTGAAGTCAATTCCTTCAAATGACTGATATAAGCAGACGATTCCATATCCACATCAAGTCCTGCATTGAAAGATTTCATCGCTGCATCTTTTCTGTCTTTTGCATATCCGTGCGTAGCTGTTTCTCGTATGGAACCCCAATCCGAGACAACAAAACCATCAAATTTCCATTCGTTTCGCAAAATATCAGTCATCAAATAAGAGGAAGCAGAAGTAGGAATACCATTTAACTCATGATAACCAGCCATCAGCGTACTTACACCACTTTCAACGGCAGCTTTAAATGGTGGCAAATAGATATTACGTAAAGTAGCATCGCTTATATCTGCAGTATTATAGTCACGACCATCAATTGTAGCTCCGTAAGCAGCAAAATGTTTGGCACATGCCATTACTGAACCCATTTCTTTCAAATCGGCACCTTGATAGCCTTCAACTTTGGCTTTGGTAATAAGGGATACTAAATAAGGGTCTTCGCCTCCACCTTCCATAATGCGCCCCCATCTGGCATCATGACAAACATCTACCATGGGTGCAAACGTCCAATGAATGCCCATGGCGGAAGCTTCGTCTGCCGAAGCTTTCGCTGTACGTTTCATCAAATCTAAATCCCAACTAGCTGATTCGCCAAGCGGTATAGGAAAAATAGTCCGGTAGCCGTGTACAACGTCAAAACCTATCAAAAGAGGTATTTTCAACCGCGATTCTTCTACAGCGATACGCTGTATTTCACGAGTTCGCTTTGCTCCTACAATATTAAACACCATGCCTACATGTCCTCTCCGTATCTCATCTTCGTCATTTTCCCGCATGGTAATGGGGCCTGTCGGATTCATCCTTCCCGCATACAGATTTAATTGACCAATTTTTTCATCCACCGTCATAAGACGGAGAATTGAATCTATTTTTTGATCAATATTTCTCTGTTGTGCTGCTACGTGAATACAAAAAGAAGAGATTAAAAGTGCAGCTAAAATTCGAGTCTGTTTCATATCTATATTTTACCAGTTATCAGTTCTAAATGGAGCTACGGGCAATCCGTAACGATCGAATAGGGAAGCTTTTGAATAATTGTGAAAAGCATAACGGACAGCCACCGGCTTCGTTAACTTGTCACTCCAGACAGTAAGTTGCTTGTTTTTTAAATCAATTATTGCTTGGGCAGGGTAGAAAGTTTTATCCTCGCCCGCGATTTCAAAAGATTCAAGAGCCTGATTAATAGGATACGGGTACACTTTACCATTAATATTTTCAAACTCAATATAAGCTTTGCCATCTTTCATTTCCATTGATTTATATATAAGTGTTTGATATCCGATATTACTTATCCCATAATCCTTGGCAAGAACCCAATATGCAAGTCGCTTACCTACATCTTCTTTATCAGCAGGGTGGATAAAATCACGACTCCCAATATCTATAGTTGATACCATCCCGGAATTAGGTATCACTTTTATAAGCTTTTGTTGCATTTCGCGAAAATATGCCGCGGACAAGCCCTCAGCATTGTCATAAGCATAGGGTGCAATTTCAACAGAATAAAAAGAGAAATCCACTCCCCACCGATTACGATAATCTTTCACAAGCGCGGGTAGCATTTTGGAGTAATCTTCAACATTATGTCTATTGCTTTCACCCTGATACCAAAGCATTCCTTTAATTTTGAAATTTGTCAAAGGTGCTACTTTTGAGTTGAAAAGTACGCAAGGTTGTTGTTGAATGGGTTTGGAAATTTCTTTATCGTCGTGAAGATGAGAAAGGTTCAGATTGAAAGATTTAGCTACTTCCTCACTCAGCCAGGATTCTACTGTTGATCCACCCCACGATGACACAACAATTCCAATAGGAATATTTAGCGTCTTTTGAAGGTGTTTCGCGAAATAATATGCAGTAGCACTAACCGAAGCAACATTTTTGGGATTATTCAAAAGCCATTGCCCTTTACAATCTTCCTGAGGTTTTTTACTGTATTGCCGGGACCAACCATTTTCATCAAAATCGGTGGAGAATATCCTGAGAGGTATTGACTCATTCGCACTTGCAATTACTTCACTCGATCCTGATATCGGTTCAAATTCAAATCCTTTCATGGGCATTTCCATATTGGATTGACCGGAACAAAACCAGACTTCACCAATCAAAATATTTTTTAATATCAATTCTTCTCCATCAGTAATCTTTATGCTGTATGATCCTCCTGCAACAGGAGTTGCGATATTAATTAACCATTTTCCTGCCGAATCACTCTTTGTTGAATACGTTTCCTTAGTCCATGAAGGAGAAACTTTCACTTTTCTATTTATACTCGCTTGGCCCCACATTTTCACGTCGGATTGTTGTTGTAAAATCATATTATCGCCCAATATATTTGGCAATGTAATTTTAGCTTGCATCAACAACGGCAATGCGGCTAAACAAAATAATAAGGTTGTTTTTTTCATGTGTATTTCCTTTTACAAATCAAATTTGATAATATGATAACCAAAAGAATTTATTTCATCTTTAAAATTCCGCTGTGTTCTGTTTTTCGATCCGAGCAGGGATTCGTCGACAATCAGATTGAACTTTATTGTTTTAGCCCGATCATTGAGCAAAACAATAAAGAGAGTTTGAGAATCTTCACTCAAAGCAGTAATATAGTCTATATTAAGGTTATCAATAGTAATTAAACCCTTACGAAGAATTAAATTTGCTTTTTGCCCATCTACAGTTCCCGAAGCAAATCCCGTGGCTTTGTGCGTTCCCACTTTTGGTGTCATAAATCCACGTGGAAAAACGACTCTGCTGTTCGAGCGCAACTCTGCTTCGGCTAACAGATAATCATAAATCCAACCAATTTGCCACCATGCATGATGAGGAAAAAGTCCTGAACCAAAATCGAAGCGATTCCAGTAATAAGATGCAACT
>ERZ778028.2804-NODE-2804-length-11570-cov-19.348589_pt1 | contig 11570 bp, 6 predicted proteins | sample MGYA00375758_ERZ778028 | MGnify/ENA primary metagenome ERZ778028 (study PRJEB29350, sample SAMN05389828) | bioreactor metagenome | isolation source: Thiocyanate bioreactor | place: South Africa: University of Cape Town | collected 2014-03-17 ... | reverse complement strand
AGGGCGGATTTTTGTGTTCAACAGAACACGGCAAGTTGTGTTTTGAGGCACTCGAAACCGAGTTCGTGCCTCAAAACAACTTGCCCTGCTGGGAGCTGAAAAACACTCTCCGAAGTCGAGGTTTTGTACGGATTAAAAAATGGATTAGTGATGAACGAGAGCAATAATAACAAACGAAATAAGGGCGGTCGTAAGCCAAAGCTTGACCCAAGTACCCACCGTCACGTTTTTCGTCTTACGGACGAAGAAAACGCCAAATTTTTATCGCTTTTTGAAGGATCAGGAATGCCCAACAAAGCAAAATTTATCATTACACAACTGTTCGGAAACAAAATGAAGTCCGTTCAGATTGACAAAGGAACGGTTGATTTCTATATGCGGTTGACTTCGTTTCACAGTCAGTTTCGTTCTATTGGTGTCAATTATAACCAGATTGTAAAGCTATTGTACAAGAGCTTTTCGGAGAAAAAAGCATCGGCATACCTGTATAAATTAGAAAAGCAGACGACAGAAATGGTTGAGCTGTTTAAAAAAGTGCTGGAAATAACCGAGGAATTTGACAAGAAATACCTCAAAAAATAACAGAAATGATAGCAAAAATCGGTAGAAGTGCAAATTTGTACGGTGCGTTGGCATATAATAATCTAAAAGTAGAGAAAGAAAACGGACAAATCTTGTTTACAAATAAGATTATTGAAACGGCAAGCGGGCAATATTCCGTTGCGCAATTGGCACAATCTTTTGCTCCTTATCTTCTGGCAAATCAAAAAACTGAGAAACATACTTTGCATATTTCACTCAATCCCGACCCGAAAGATAATGTTAGTGATGATAAATATCGGGAAATAGCACAACAGTATATGCGGGAGCTGGGTTATGAAGAACAGCCTTTTGTGGTATTCAAGCACACTGATATTGACCGAAGCCATATTCATATTGTATCGGTTTGTGTTGATGAACAAGGCAAAAAGATTTCGGACAAATTCGAGAAAATGCGGTCTATGAACCTGTGCCGTGAACTGGAGCAGAAACATGGATTGATACCCGCAACCGATAAAGAGCGTAACCAAAATGACAATGTTTTCCTCCCGATAGATTATAAGGCAGGCGACGTAAAGAGCCAAATCGCTTCGGTTGTTCGTCACCTGCCAAACTATTACCAGTACCAGACTTTGGGCGAATACAATGCCCTGCTATCCCTGTTCAATATTACCACCGAAAAAGTGGAGGGCGAACTACACAAAAAGATGCGGCAGGGTTTACTGTACATCCCCTTAAATGAAAATGGCGAAAAAGCCGGGCATCCGTTCAAGGCTTCCCTGTTCGGAAAGAGCGCAGGGCTTCCGGCTTTGGAATTGCATTTTGCGAAATGCAAAACGGCTTTGAAAGACCACCCAGGCAAGCAGACCCTAAAAGCTGCCGTTACCGTTGCCCTGAAAACCACGAGCGACGAGCAGGCTTTTAAAAAGCAGCTAATTGAACAGGGCATTAACGTGGTGGTACGACAGAACGATACAGGTCGTATTTATGGTATCACATTCATAGACCATAATTCCAAAGCAGTTTGGAACGGTTCACGTTTAGACAAGGAGCTTTCTGCCAATGTCTTTAATGATTACTGGAATAATAATATCAAACCGGATATAAAAGAAGCTGCTGTACCAATCCCCAAACTATCCACATCAAATGATGCGGATCTTCCTGCGGAAGAACCACACCATTTGTTCGACTTCTTAACTACGGAAAAACACGAAGATGGTTTGATTGAAGCATTGGGCGGTTTGCTACCCGAAGCCCAGGGCGAGGATTATGAGGAACAGGATTTTGCTAACAAGATGAAGAAGAAAAGGAAGAAAAAAATGTAATTCTTCCTTTTATAGTTCACTAAAAATATATTGGATTCGTTCTTTAACATTACGCTGACCTTTCTGAAAGACAGTATATTGCAACATAGTGAATGAAAGAATGGTAATCAGAATTATTTTTCTCATTATCAATAATTATCTATCTGCGTATAACAGCTATCTACTCAACTTCAAAAATTGCCTGAATAGATACAGAAGAACCAACTGGTAAGGAATATGCCCCCGATGTATTTCGTGTATGCTTTCCCTTTTCTCCGAATATTTCCACTGTCAGGTCAGAAGCTGCATTCATCAACATAGCGTGCTGCGTATATGTTTCAGGAGTATTAAAAACGCCAATCAATTGCACACATTTTTTTACTTTGTTCAAATCGCCTCCCACTGCCTCTTTCAAAATTGCAATAATGTTGAGCATAGTAACTTTGGTCGCTTCTTCTACTTGTTGTTCAGTAACATCAATACCGACTTTTCCAGGATATAAAATCTTTCCGTCTTTAAGTGAAACCTGATTGATAAATACTAAATTCCCGGAACGCGAAAAAAGCTCGTAGTTTCCTACAGGTTTTGGTAATTCAGGTAAAACAATATTTTTCTGTTTCAATACCTCGTTGATATCCACTGTGTATGCAGATTTAGTTTCGATTGACTTTTGTTTGAAAGTTCCTTTTAATGCCGTGGAAACTTTAGCAAAATTTTCTCCCTGGAATTTGGCAAGATAACGTTCGCTTTTGCTTGGTCTTGTCACATCTTTTAAGGAAGCCAGACTAGTTGTACCTAACACCGAGTTCCCTTGCGGTATATTTTTTTCTATGTTTTCATATCCACGAATACCATTTGATACCAGTATCATACCGTGTACTGCCAGACTATTCCAGAAAGATTGCAATGCCAGTTCTTTTCCGGCTCCGCTTCCTGCAGACATAAAAACAGTTGCAGGCATACCTTCTAATTCGTGTTTTGTCCAGACATCTACCGTTTTTGATAAAAATTCGCTCATTGCCGTACTGATATTCCCGAAGTACACAGGCGAGCCAAAAGCTATGCCATCGTAGGAACTTAATTCATCAACGTTGGCTACGGGAATGTCTTTCAACTTGACATTATCTGATGCTTTCACCAACTTTATAGTAGCATTAGCATCGCTATTTTTCTCAATTCCTTCGGTAATGTTCTTTGCCAGTTCATAAGTGCCGCCATTATCAGAATGGATAAGCACCAGTATGTTTGTTTTCTTATTTTGAGCCATAGCAGTAGTGTTGATTGATAATAAAAAGGAGAGCGTGAAAACTAAAAATGAGATTGTTTTATTCATTGCACAGGAAATTTTTCTAATAATATTGCAAAATTAAATATTTCGTTTTTATTAGCTTTGCCAAAAAGTATATTTAAAACGCAATGCTAAAATGTGGTCTTAAGGAAACAACTCCTGGCAATTATTCAGATGATGTTATAAGCGATGCTTATATATGGCAGCAACAAAACTGGAAACACGATGATTACGAGCATTCTCACGCACGTTATCAGCTATCCTATGTTACAGAGGGTTTTCAGTATTTTTACATAGAGAATAAGGTTTATTTTGTACCTCAAAATCACGCAATATGGATACCGTCAAATATAAAACACCGCATATCATCATCAGCAGAAACCGTTAATCTGACAGTATTGCTCTTTAAGTATATTCCGCAAAATCAATTTTACAATTCCGTAAAGATTTTCCGTGTTCCTATTGTCTTACACGAAATGCTCAATTATGCAACTAAGTGGAATAAACAACTTATTGAAGATGATAATCAGAAAGTCTTTTTATTAGCCATTTTGCAAAACCTTCCAGATTTTTATCAGAAAAATAATGCTTTGGAAATCCCTGTACCTTCAGACGAGCGACTAATTCCGATTTGCAGTCATATCAATGAAAATTTCAGATATGAGTTTAAAGTCGAAGATTATGTAGAAATTGCGAATATGTCGGTACGCAATTTACAACGTATCTTTAAAAATGAAACGGGGATAACCATACAGAAATATATACAGCTTACCCGTATTTTGAAGAGTATTGAACTAATTGATACTAAAAAATATACCCTTACAGAAGTAGCATTCAAAGTAGGATACAAGAGTTTGTCCGCATTCCTTACTTCCTATAAATCATTAATGAAATCCGCTCCTAAATAAATACACTGATTAAGCCAAATACCGCCACGTACTGCCTTAGACTACCACAATCTTATAACTATTCCGCACAGACTTTAAATTCACGCCCGAACATTAAAACTCAAAATAATGCAGGGAGAGGACGATTTAAGAGGCTTAGCCAAGATAATGGCTTTTATGCGGGCAGTCAGTATTCTATTGGTACTGATGCACCTTTATTGGTTCTGCTACGGGTTCTTTTTAGAACGTGGCTGGACACTGGAAGTAATCAACAAGATTTTAGGCAATTTCGACAGAACGGCGGGTTTGTTCTCACATACCCTATATACCAAAGCCTTTGCTTTGGTATTGCTCGCTTTAAGCTGTTTAGGCACTAAGGGCGTAAAGAATGAGAAGATAACCTGGACTAAAATTTACGTGACTTTGGGTATCGGTTTCGTGCTGTTTTTCCTGAACACACCATTGCTAAAGCTATCCCCGGCAGTAGGCACGTTCCTGTATATCCTGACTATATCGTTAGGCTATATCGCTTTGCTGATGGCGGGTGTATGGATGAGCAGACTATTAAAGAACAACCTGATGGACGACGTTTTCAATAATGAAAACGAGAGCTTCCAACAGGAAACAAAGCTGATGGAAAACGAATATTCCGTCAATCTACCCACAAAGTTCTTTTACAAAAACAAATGGAACAACGGTTGGATTAACATCGTGAACCCTTTTCGAGCCTCGATTGTGTTGGGCACACCAGGTTCGGGCAAGAGCTATGCAATTGTAAACAACTACATCAAGCAGCAGATAGAGAAAGGGTTTAGTATGTACATCTACGATTTCAAGTTCGACGACCTTTCTACTATTGCCTACAATCACTTACTGAAGCATCGGGATAAGTACGAAGTACAACCCAAATTCTACGTGATAAACTTCGACGACCCACGCAAGAGCCACCGTTGTAATCCACTCAATCCCGAATTTATGACGGACATATCGGATGCCTACGAAGCGGCATATACGATAATGCTAAATCTTAACAAGTCGTGGATTTTGAAGCAAGGGGATTTCTTCGTGGAAAGCCCAATTATATTGCTTGCAGCCATTATTTGGTATCTCAAAATCTACGAAAACGGGAAGTATTGCACTTTCCCGCACGCCATCGAATTGCTGAATAAAAAGTATTCGGACGTGTTCACGATTTTAACTTCCTATCCCGATTTAGAAAATTATTTGTCATCGTTTATGGACGCTTGGCAAAGTGGCGCACAAGACCAATTACAAGGTCAGATAGCATCGGCAAAAATTCCTTTATCAAGAATGATTAGCCCGCAACTGTACTGGGTTATGACGGGCGACGATTTTACGCTCGACATCAATAACCCGAAAGAACCAAAGATTTTGTGCGTAGGTAATAACCCCGACCGCCAAAATATTTATTCGGCAGCTTTGGGTTTGTACAACTCCCGGATCGTAAAATTAATCAACAAAAAAGGACAGTTAAAAAGCTCCGTCATCATCGACGAGCTGCCGACGATATATTTTAGAGGACTGGACAATCTCATCGCAACGGCGAGAAGTAATAAGGTGGCGGTATGCCTGGGTTTTCAGGACTTTTCGCAATTAACAAGAGATTACGGCGATAAGGAAAGCAAGGTTATTCAGAATACCGTCGGTAATGTTTTCAGTGGGCAGGTTGTAGGCGAAACGGCAAAGAGCCTTTCCGAACGCTTCGGTAAAGTGTTGCAGAAACGCCAGAGTATGACCATCAACCGAAATGATAAATCTACTTCTATTTCAACTCAGTTAGATAGTTTAATACCGGCATCTAAAATATCGACGCTAACACAAGGGATGTTTGTAGGAGCAATTTCAGACAATTTTGATGAACGTATTGAACAGAAAATATTTCACTGTGAAATCGTAGTAGATAATGACAAAGTAGCTTCCGAAACTAAAGCCTATCAAAAAATACCGCAGATTTTATCTTTCACAGATAAGAACGGTACAGATAATATGAAACAAGAGATTGAAAAAAACTATCGGCAGATAAAATCAGACGTAGTTCATATAATTGAAAGTGAATTGGAGCGAATTAAAAACGATCCAGATTTGCAGTATTTGGTGCAAGAGTGATAAAATAAAAGGAAGATGTTAGATCTCCCTTTTATTTTGCCCGTATACTATGTTACTAAAATATACTACGAGGTATATGAATACCTTTTGTCCGTATAATGCCTTCCTGAAATTTTGGAGTTTCTTTCTGCTTTTCCACTTGCTCCAGAGCATCTGCTTTTTTATCTGGCGAAAGGGATAATTGTATCTTCCGGTCAATACCTGCTAATTCGGTTTTGAGTTCGCTTAGTCGTTTTTCCTTTGCCCAGGTTCCGTTTACTACTTGCTGAAGTATAGGTATATCTTTTTGGAACTCTATGATATTCTCTTGCTCTTTTTTTATGTAAGTTGGCAGTTTTTCCAATGCCCTCAAAAAGTTCAATGATGCGGTTTCGGGTTCTTTTGCCATTACACCACTGTTGAAGGTATATTTGATATTTCCCTCGCCCTGAATAAAGAAACGGTTATGTTTTTCTACAAGACTGCTACTATCTTTTTGTGTGGCTTCGGTTTTAACCAAAAGCTGAAAACCGTAAAGATTTCCGATTTCTTCATAATCTCCACCTGTACGAGCTTTGTCCGCAAGCTCATTGAGTTTAGTTCCAATCTGTTTTGGGTTTGCATTAGCTGGTAGGTCGGCTAACTGAACAGCATTAATAATCGTACCGTCCTGCTTTTTCTGAATACGTCCTTGAAGGTTAGTCCAATCAAGGCTCATCCTGTCAAAGCGGGATTGAGCTTTACCCAGTTCTGCCGTAAAATCTTCCAGCTTGTATTTCGCACTTGATTTGGAACGGTTAAACGCCTGTTTTTCGCTTTCCAATCCAGCAATCTGTTTTTCTACTTTGGCTTTATCCAACAGGTCAGTATTTCCCGAAAGAATTGCTACATATTCTGAGAAATTCATTCCCGATTTTTCGTCCATACTGCCCTCATCAATAGTACGTTTACCGAGATTATTGGATTTTAATTGGTCGATAAATAACTGTTTATTGAACAACAGATTAAACTTATAACTATCTAGTGATTTTTCAACGGCATAGATAACTACATCTACTTTATTATCGGCAAAGAACTTGGCAATCTCATTGCCTTTGCGGATTGCTCGACCATCACGTTGGGCAAGGTCACTTGGTCGCCAAGGTGTGTCCAGATGATGAATGGCAACAGCTCTTTTCTGTGCATTGACACCTGTACCGAGCATACTTGTTGAGCCGAATAACACACGGATTTTGCCCTCATTCATTCCTTTAATCAGTTCCTTACGTTGGTTGTCCGTTTTTGCTTCCTGTATAAAGCGTACTTCGTTTGCAGGTATACCGTGGTCTTCCACGAGTTTGCGTCTAATTTCGGAATACACATTCCATTCATTAGGCTTATACGTTCCCAAATCCGAGAACACGAACTGCGTTCCTTTCTGTGCGTTGAATTTGTTGTAATATTTGGCAATATTACCTGCACAATGTGAAGCCTTGCTATCGGGATGGTCTTTGTAAGCTCCGCTTACCATTTGCATATCTAATGACATCTTACGGGCATAGTCCGTAGCAATCAGCATCTTTGCTTTTTCTTCTGTTGGAGATAAGGGCGGTCTTCCCAACAAGACTGCATTTCCTGTTTTGGCAAATTCCATCAGTTTTTTAATAAATACATCCTGGTCGGGAGTTGGTGGAATGTTATACAGGATTTCATTTTTTACAGGTCGGTCGATACCAATATCCTTTGCAGTACGGTAATCCGTAATTTCCGAGTAAAACTGTGCAAGCTCGGGTACTTTGATAAAGTATCGAAAACGTTCTTTCGCCACAATATTGTTGGCAACCGAAAACTCATAGTCAGTCGTTTTTCGGGCATAGATTGCTGCCCACGCATCAAAACAGTTAATACCTTGTTTTTCCAATGCCCGTGGTCGCAGGTATTTAAAGAGCAGGTACAATTCCGTCAATGAATTGCTGATAGTTGTACCCGAAAGAAAGGTTGCACCCATATCTGCATCGGTACGCTCCTGTATGGTTCTGATTGCAAACAGCAGGTTTAACGCTTTTTGGCTACCGTCCACGTTACCCAATCCAGCTACACGGCTGTGACGGGTGTTAAACATCAGGTTTTTAAACTGATGGCTCTCGTCGATAAATAAATGGTCTATGCCCATCATTTTAAAATCGACAATATCATCTTTGCGATTTTCAATATCGTGCTGTAAAGTCTTTAGCTTTACTTCGAGGTTTTCTTTCCGTTTAATGGACCCGGCAAGCATACCTCTTGTTACTTCAGCTCCCTGCGACTGCATCGCATCGAGGTTTCGCTCCACATTATCCAATTCTATTTCGAGGATTTCCTTTTGAATTTCTGGCGATTGCGGTATCATACCGAATTGGTCGTGTGTTAAAATCACACAGTCCCAATCGTTGTTTTTAATATCTCCGAAAATTCGCAGGCGTTTTTGCGGTGTAAAATCTTCTTTGCCCGGAAAGAGGATTTTAGCGTGTGGATAGGCAGTGCGATAGGCTTCGGCGATTTCGTGCACATTACTTTTCAGCCCGATTATCATTGGTTTATGAGCAAGTCCCAAACGCTTCATTTCCTGTGCTGCCGTACACATTATCAATGTTTTTCCTGCACCTACTTCGTGATCGCAGATAGCACCGTTATTGAGTTTAATCATCAATACGGCATCTTTTTGACTTCCGTACAGGTCTTCAATGCCCAATGCTTTACGGTCTAATCCCGGAAACTCCTGATGGCTTCCATCATAGTTTGGGCGAACAAAACAATTAAACTTATCATTGTATTGGTCGGTTAGCCTTTTTTTAAACTCATTGCTCTGTGCGTGTAACCAATCGGTAAAAGCGGTACGTATTTCGTCAATTTTAGTGTTTGCCATCTGTATGGCTTCCATATCCTTTACTTTGACTTCCTTGCCGTCTATTTCGACTTTTTTGGTGATATCGGGCGTCGTATTGACAAGAGCGTGTTTGAGCAGAGCAACGCCATCAAACGTCCTGCTTTCAGCCTTTACCGCATATTTTACCCATATATTTTGATTGCCCCGATTACAGATTACGGAAAAATTATCGGAACTGTCGGAATAATGGATATTCACTTCCGCATCGAACAGGTGCGAAGCAAATTTGGCATAAATACCTGTGGGTATCCAGCGTTCACCAAGGTTAAAGTCCAGTTCCTCAAATTCGATACGTCTTGGTCGGGCTTCTTCCAATACCATAAGGCTGTGCTTTGCTTCGGTATTTTCGGGATTGCTTTCTACATATTCTATTATTTCCTGTGCTTTTTCTACCACGTTACCGGCTATCCAGCGTTCGGAAATTTCGTATTCACTTTGCAGGGGATTATAAAAAATACGACCGTGCAGAGCATCTTTCAAGGCATCTGCAGACATACTGCTGATTTCGGACATATAGTCCAAATCAACACTTCCGTATTTATTCAATGAGGATGCTAATGCTTCTTCGGGATTATCGGTTGCTAATGTTGTCGTGGAAAAACTTACAGGATGGCTGAAAATATCCGCTTTATGGATAACACTCCCTTTTACACGCTCCAAATAAGGGATTTCTTTTCCGGCACTATCCGTCTTAATCAGCTTGATATTATCGGCACTGTTCAGACTACCGTACCTTTTTACAAAAGCATCGTACAGTTGGTTTAAATTTTCTCTTTCTGCCTTATGTTCGGTTTGTAGTTCCGCTTCTTTATTGTAAAGCTGTTGGTAAATATCACGTACTCCGATATACGCTTCGGCTCTTGCTTTCTGTAAAGAAGGTAATTGCAATGGGTAGAACATTGCAGTTTTATCCACTTTATCTACTTCCTGTAAATGACCTACCCAACCATTATCAACCACAAGGCAATCGTTACGATGGAACGATTGCAATTCGCCACTATACGGAGCAGGCTTAGGAATGGCTGCAAGAACAGGTACGGAAATAGCTGGTTTATCAGCCTGGTCATTTCCGTTAGACTGCGAAAATAAATCGCGAATAATTTCCTGTTTTGTTCCGTTGGGTGGAACGGTTCTATTGACCGAGCCATTGGAAACTGAAGGCGTATAAGGTTGCTGCATTGCTGAACTGAACAGGTCGATTTGGCGACCAATGTTAGCCCGTTGTTTTTTGGTAGTTTGCTTTTTAGATTTCGTTGCTTTCTTTGGTGGAGTTAAAACCGCTATGTTTTCATCATCATTTTCAAACAGGTCGAAAATGCTTAACTGTTTTAATTCCTGCGGACTTTCCAGTATGATGGCTGATTGTGTTAAACGATGTTGTTCCGGCTGAATGATTTCACGCTCTTGAATTTCACGTTCAATAACTGGAGGTGTAACAATGGGCTGTGTCGGAATTTGAACAATAGGTTCATCATTCCGTTTTTCTTTGTACAAAGACAAGTTTAAATGCTTTCCAAAATCATCGGAAAGCATCTGTTCAAGGCTATTTGCAATGCCCTCAACACCCTTGTTGTGTGTATAGATTAAAGCAGGTTGCCCGTAAGGGTCGGTAGCTACTTTCCAATGTGTATGTACAATTTGTCCACTTTTATCTAACAAAGCATTGCTTGGCGTACCGTAGCCTGTTTTCGTACTTTGGCAAAATAAATCTTCTCTTTCGGTCAGATTTTGTTTTGCTGTATTCTTTTGGAGAATGATAAGATCACTGCCGACCTCAGTACCTGCATAATCAGTAAATAGATTATTGGGTAAGCGAATTACGGATACCAAATCGTTGTTTTCCATCAACGCTCTGCGTATAGGCTCGTTATTCGGACTGTTTAAAATCCCTTGTGAGGTAATAAAAGCCTGTAAACCGCCCTCACGGAGCATATCGTTACCTTTCAGAAAGAAATAATTGTGAATGCTTCGGGCAGCCTGAACTTTTGCACTCTCTTTACTACGAGAATACGAAAGGTCAAAAACAGAAGTATCGCCAAAAGGGATATTGCTGGCAACAACATCGTAACTGTTTTGTTCTTTTTCGGGTATTTCTTCAAAACCGCTTATACGGACAGTGCTTTCGGGATAAAGCTGTTTTAATATTTTTCCTGTGAGCACATCTTTTTCATAGGCTGTAACTTTGGTTTCGTTCCCTGCAAAGGATTCGACAAATGATCCGATACCTGCCGATGGTTCAAGGAACTTGTCAATGTGCAAACCCTTATCACGCATTGATTGCGAAATGGCATCTATCACCTGCGGTGGTGTATAAAAAGCGGTTAGTACCGAGCTTTTCATACTGTCCACGTACCTGCGGTATTGCTTTTCGTCTTGGGGATTTTCTTTTAGCAGTTGGTGGAGTTCCTGCACAATCGGGAAAAGGTTATGTTCGGTTTTTCTCCAATGGTTGATGTCTATATCATCCGCTATGGGGTTCAGCACGAATTTAAGACCGCCAAATCCGCTGTATTGCATCATTAGCAGTCTTTCGCCTACGG
>ERZ778028.2800-NODE-2800-length-11605-cov-4.406494_pt1 | contig 11605 bp, 12 predicted proteins | sample MGYA00375758_ERZ778028 | MGnify/ENA primary metagenome ERZ778028 (study PRJEB29350, sample SAMN05389828) | bioreactor metagenome | isolation source: Thiocyanate bioreactor | place: South Africa: University of Cape Town | collected 2014-03-17 ... | reverse complement strand
TTCGCACGCTGAAACCACCTCCCCCTCTTATGCGCTTGCGCGCATGAGGGGGAGGCGGGCCTGCGCCGGCTTCCTCAATCCAACTTTCTTCCCACCGTATCCCTATCCACCACGCCCGATATTTATTTTCCCCTGCGCCGTCCGCCGCTTGGCGCGCCTTCCCCCGCCCCGGCGCGCATCGGCCTGTCCACATCCCCTTCGCACGCGTTCGTTCTCTCCTTACCTTTCCTGTTTTGAAGGAGGCCGGATGAAACCCAAAAGCGTCGAAGACCTGTTGCAGGACCAGTTGGCCGCCTGCCTGGCCGCCACCCAGGATTGCCTGGACCGCTCGCGCCAGACCTCCGCCGACGATCCCTATGGCCATATCCGCCGCCACGATGTCGCCTATGTCGCCAGGCTGATGAAGGCATCCGCCCGCCTGACCGAGGCGCTGGCGAAACTGCGCGGCGAAAGCCGCCAGACCATTCATGTCACGCGTGGCGTGGCGGGTATGGACAAGAGGCGGGGGTGAGGAAATTCCGCCCCAAAACGCCCGCTGCCCGCCTGCATTATGCCCGGCTGGACCGTCTGATAGCGCGGTGCGCGGCGCTGGCCGCCCAGGCCGAGGCGCTGGCCTCCGCCCGTCTTGTCGTTCCCGCGAATGTCCCGGCCTCGCGCCGCGCTTGGGCGCGCGCCGCCAGAGGCTACTCGCCGCCCTCTTCCTCGGTCGGGTCATTCTCGGCGGGGATTTCCAGCAAAGCCTCGGCCTGGGCGCCCGGCACCGCCTCCACATTGCGCAGCGAACGCGTCATGGCGCGGGTGCGCGTGCCCAGCCGGTCGATGGTGTTGGTGGCGGCGTTCAACTGCTTCTTCAGCGTGTCCACCACCTTGCCGTGCTGGGCGAACTCGGTCTTCACCGCCCCCAGCACCTGCCACACCTCGCTGGACCGCTTCTGGATCGCCAGCGAGCGGAAACCCAGCTGGAAGGCGCTCAACATCGCGGACAGGGTGGTGGGGCCCGCCAGCGTCACCCGGCAGTCGCGCTGCAACTGCTCGAACACGCCGGGGCGGCGCAGCACTTCGGCGAACAGGCTTTCGGTGGGCAGGAACAGGATGGCGAAATCGGTGGTCACCGGCGGATTGATGTATTTGTCGGATACGGTCTTGGCGAAGCTTTTGACCCGCGCCTCCAGCGCGGCGGCGGCGTCCTCCACGGCGGCGGCATCGGCGCGCTCGGTGGCATGGACCAGCCTTTCGTAATCCTCCTGCGGGAATTTCGCGTCGATGGGCAGCAGAACGTCTTTCTCATCCGCCCGCCCCGGAAACCGCACGGCGAACTCCACCCGCTCCAGACTGCCGTCCTTGACCTGGGCGTTTTTCAGATACTGGTCCGGCAGCAAAAACTGTTCCAGCAACATGCCCAACTGCACCTCGCCCCAGGTGCCGCGCGTCTTGACGTTGGTGAGCACGCGCTTGAGATCGCCCACCCCGGTGGCCAGGGTCTGCATCTCGCCCAGCCCCTTGTGCACATTCTCCAGCTGGGTCTGCACCACCTGGAAGGATTCGGTCAGCCGCCGCTCCAGGGTGGATTGCAGCTTTTCGTCCACGGTCTGGCGCATCTCGTCCAGCTTGGCGCTGTTTTCCTGGCGCAGCACATCCAGCCGCCCTTCCAGGGTCAGGCGCAGGGCTTCGCCGCCGGCGGCCTGCCGGTCGGACATGTCCGCGATCTGCTGCTTCATCTCGTTCAGCCGCTGGTGCTGGCTGTCGCCAAAGGTCTTCAGGGTTTCCGACAGCAACCGGCTGCTTTTGTCGAAATTGCCGGTCAGTTCCTCGCGCAGGGCCCGCGCCGTCTCCTGGCCGGACTGTGCGGCTATCTCCTGCCGCTGGTCGAACGACGCCTGCAATCCGCGCAGACTGTCCGTCAGTTCCAGGCGGGTGCCGCGCGCCTGTTCGGCGGCGTCGCCGCGGGTGCGGTCGGCCTCGGTGCGGATGGTGTCGGCCAGGTCGGCGGCGTGCCCGCCGCGCCCGGCGCGCAGGAACGCCAGCAGGGCGAAAACCGCCGCGATCAGCCCGAACAGGGCCGCCGCGCCGGAAAGGATCAAAGCCATGGCCGTCTCCGAAGGAATCTGTCCGATACTAGCCGGATTTGGGCCGATCCGGCCCGCTTCTTGACCCCCGGCGTCCCCGGTCTTATCTCACGCCCATGGCTATCCGTCCCATCCTGACCGCCCCCGATCCGCGCCTCCAGGCGGTTTCCACCGATGTGGAGGCCGTGACCGATGAGATTCGCGCCCTGATCGCCGACATGGCCGACAGCATGTACCAGGCGCAGGGCATCGGGCTGGCTGCGATCCAGATCGGGGTGCCCAAGCGGGTGCTGGTGATCGACCTGGACCAGAAAGAAGGCGAGAAGAATCCGGTCGCCTATATCAACCCGAAGATCACCTGGGCCTCGGACGAGATGGCCGTGTATGAGGAAGGCTGCCTGTCGGTGCCGGAGATCTGGGACGATGTCGAACGCCCCGCCCGCATCAAGGCCGAGTATCTGGACAGCAACGGCAACAAGCAGACGCTGGAAGCCGACGGCCTGCTGGCCACCTGCCTGCAGCATGAGATGGACCATCTGAACGGGGTGCTGTTCATCGACCATCTCTCCCGCCTGAAAAAGAGCATGGCGATCAAGAAGCTCACCAAGGCCAAGAAACTGGCGACGGCCTGATGACGCTCCGCTTGGCGTTCATGGGCACCCCGGACTTCGCGGTGCCCACGCTGGCCGAACTGATCGCGCAAGGTCACGACATCGCCGCTGTCTATTCCCAGCCGCCCCGGCCCAAGGGGCGCGGCATGGCGCTGGAACCGGGGCCGGTTCATGCCTTTGCCGAACGCCACCGCCTTCCCGTCCGCACGCCGCTGTCGCTGAAGGGCGAAGCCGAGCAGGCGGACTTCGCGGCGCTGAATCTGGATGCGGCCATCGTCGTCGCCTATGGCCTGCTGCTGCCCAAACCGATTCTGGATGCGCCCCGGTTGGGCTGTTTCAACCTGCACGGTTCGCTGTTGCCGCGCTGGCGCGGCGCCGCCCCCATCCAGCGCGCCATCATGGCGGGCGACGCCCAGACCGGTGTGATGGTGATGCAAATGGAGGAAGGGCTGGACACCGGCCCGGTGCTGATGGCCGAACGGGTGGCGATCACCCGCCAGACCGGCGGCGAGTTGGCCGACCAGCTGTCGCGCCTGGGCGCGGACCTGATGGTGCGCACCCTGGGGGCGCTGGAACGCGGCGGCGTGACCCCGGTGGCGCAAGGCCAGGACGGCGTCACCTATGCGAAGAAGATTTTGAAGGACGAAGCGCGCATCGACTGGTCGCGTCCGGCCCGCGAGTTGGATTGTCATGTGCGCGGCCTGTCGCCTTTTCCCGGGGCCTGGACCGAGATTCATGGCGAGCGGGTGAAGCTGCTGTATGCCGAACCGGCGGATGGTTCTGGTTCGCCCGGCGTCGCGCTGGATGACGCCCTGACCATCGCCTGTGGTGACGGTGCCTTGCGGTTGGTCAAGGTTCAGCGCGCGGGCGGCAAGGCGATGGCGGCGGCGGACCTGCTCAAGGGCTTTGCGGTGCCGCGCGGCACGCAGCTTGTCTGATGCCGCGCTATCGCCTCACCCTCGAATATGACGGCGGCCCCTTTGTGGGCTGGCAGCGTCAGGCCGAGGGGGCCTCGGTGCAGGCGTCGCTGGAAGCCGCCATCGAAAAGCTGTCGGGCGAACGCGTCACCGTCACGGGCGCGGGCCGCACCGATGCCGGTGTCCATGCCCTGGGGCAGGTGGCGCATTTCGACCTGGAAAAAAGCTTCGCGCCGGGCAAGGTGCGCGACGCCCTGAACTTCCACCTGCGGCCCGATCCGATAGCGGTACTGGAGGCGGCGGAAGCGACCGGAGATTTCCACGCCCGCTCTTCCGCCACTTCGCGGCATTATCTGTTCCGCATCTTGAACCGCCGCAGCCCGCCCGCGCTGGATCGCGGCCGGGTCTGGCATGTCTCGCCCGCGCTGGATGCCGAGGCGATGGATGCCGCCGCGCGGCATCTGGTGGGCCGGCATGATTTCACCACCTTCCGCGCCGCCGAATGCCAGTCCCAGTCGCCGGTCAAGACCCTGGACCGGCTGACCGTGTCGCGCCGCGCCGACGAAATCCATATCGAAGCCTCGGCGCGGTCTTTCCTGCATCACCAGATTCGCAGCTTCGCCGGAACGCTCAAGCTGGTGGGTGAAGGCAAGTGGACGCCGCGCGACGTCAAGACGGCGTTGGAGGCGCGCGACCGCACCGCCTGCGGTCCGGTCTCGCCGCCGGACGGGCTGTATCTGACGCGGGTGGATTATTAGAGATCGACGAGGGTGACGCTGCCCGGATCGATCGGCTCGCCCAGGAATATCTGCCCCAGATGGGCAAAGCGGCCCGGCGCGTCGGTGGCCAGGAAGCGGGCCGTGCCGCCGCCTTCGCCGTTCAGCAGATTTTTCTCCCGCAAGACATTCTCCACCGCCGCAGCCGTGGTCTCGGCGCTGTCGATCAGGGTCACCTCCGGCCCCGCCACCTGACCGATGACCGCCTTCAGTACCGGAAAATGGGTGCAGCCCAGCACCAGTCCGCGCGGGCGCGGCACCGTGGCCAGCAGCGGACCCAGATAGCGCTGCGCCGCCAGTTCCGGCAGCGGCCCGTCGTGCAGACCCTCCTCGGCCAGCGCCACGAACAGCGGCGCGGCCTGCTGCACCACCGGCATGTGCGGCGCGATGGCCTGGATGGCGCGGACATAGGCGCCGCCCTTGACCGTGCCTTCGGTGGCGATCACCGCGATGGGGCCATCGGGCGCGGCGGCGACCGCGGCGGCCGCGCCCGGCGCGATCACCCCCACCACCGGCAGCGGCGCCAGTGTCTCGGCCAGAGTCGGCAGCGCGGCGGCGGAGGCAGTGTTGCAGGCCACCACCAGCAGCTTGATGCCATGCCGCATCAGCGCGGCGGACGCCTGCACGGCATAGCGTGTCACCGTGTCGGCGCTCTTGGTGCCATAGGGCAGGCGGGCGGTGTCGCCCAGATAGACGAAATTCTCTCCCGGCAGCCGCGCGCGCAGCGCCCGCATGACGGTCAGGCCGCCCATGCCGGAATCGAAGATGCCGATCGAGGCGCTGCTCAAAGCGGCGGCTTGTTGAAATAGGCCGCCAGCAGCGCGGCATAGATATCGGTCAGGGCGGCGATCTCATCCACCGGCACGCATTCATCGGCCTTGTGCATGGTGGCGCCCGCCAATCCCAGTTCCACCACCGGACAGATATCCTTGATGAAACGGGCATCCGATGTGCCGCCACTGGTGGAGAAGATGGGCGCCTGTCCGGTGATCCCGGCCACCGTGTCGCTGACCAACTGGGTGAACTTGCCCGGCGCGGTGAGAAAGGAAACGCCGCTGGTCTGGGAGGTCACTGTGATCTCGCAACCGCTCTGCTGCGCCATCTGCTGGGCGCGGTCCTGGACCCAGCGGATCAGGCTGTCCGGGGTGTGCCGGTCATTGAAACGGATATTGAAGCCCGCCCGCGCCTCGCCGGGAATCACATTGGTGGCGGGGTTGCCCACATCCAGGGTGGTGAAGGCCAGGGTCGAGGGGTCGAAATGCTCGTTGCCCTTGTCCAGCTTGTGCGTGGCCAGTTGGGTGACCAGTTCGGCCAGCGCCGGAATCGGGTTCCTGGCCTTGTGCGGATAGCCGACATGACCCTGCGCGCCGGTCACCGTCAGGCGGAAATTGATCGAGCCGCGCCGCCCGATCTTCAGGGTATCGCCCGCCCGGGCGACGCTGGTGGGTTCGCCCACCACGCAATGGTCGATCTTTTCGCCGCGTGCCTTCAGCCAGTCCAGCAGCTTGACGGTGCCGTTGACCGCCGCGCCTTCCTCGTCGCCGGTGATCAGCAGGCTGATCGAGCCTTTGACCGCGGGCGTCCTGGCCACGGCGGCGACGAAGGCGGCGATGGCCGATTTCATGTCGGCGGCGCCGCGCCCATAGAGCAGGCCGTCCTGCACCGTGGCGGCGAAGGGATCGGTGTTCCAGCCTTCGCCCACCGGCACCACATCGGTATGGCCGGCAAAGCAGAAATGCGGCGCCTCCGTGCCCCGCCGGGCATAGAGATTGTCCACCTCGCCGAATGGCAGGCGATGGGTGGAAAAACCCAGTTCCTTCAGCACCGCTTCCAGCACATCCAGTGCGCCCGCGTCGGCGGGTGTCACCGAAGGGCGGCGGATCAGCGCCTGGGCCAGGGCCAGCGCGTCTATGGCGATCGGCTGGGCCATCAGTCGCGCAGCAATTCGTTGATCGAGGTCTTGGCGCGGGTCTTTTCATCCACCCGCTTGACGATCACGGCGCAATACAGGTTCGGGCCCTTGTCGGACGGCAGCGAACCGGACACCACCACCGAATAGGGCGGCACCCTGCCCAGATGCACTTCGCCACTGGCGCGGTCCACGATCTTGGTGGAGGCCGACAGATACACGCCCATGGACAGCACGCTGCCTTCGCCCACGATCACGCCTTCGGCCACTTCCGCCCGCGCGCCGATGAAGCAATTGTCCTCGATGATGGTGGGGGCGGCCTGCAGCGGCTCCAGCACGCCGCCCAGGCCCGCGCCGCCGCTGATATGGCAATTGGCCCCGACCTGGGCGCAGGAGCCGACCGTGGCCCAGGTGTCGATCATGGTGCCTTCGCCGACCCGGGCGCCGACATTGACGAAGCTGGGCATCAGCACCGCGCCCTTGGCGATGAAGGCGGACCGGCGCACCACCGCGCCCGGCACGGCGCGGAAACCGGCGGCGCGGAAACGCGCCTCGTTCCAACCCAGGAACTTGGAATCCACCTTGTCCCACCACACCGCGCCGCCCGGACCACCTTCGATGATCTTCATGTCGTTGAGGCGGAAGGACAGCAACACGGCCTTTTTCAGCCAGTCATGCACCACCCATTGGCCATCCGTCTTTTCCGCGACGCGCAGCGCGCCGCTGTCGAGCTGATCCAGCGCCGTTTCCACGGCGTCGCGTTCGGCGCCCTTGCTGGCGACGGACAGGGATTCGCGGTTGTCCCAGGCGGTTTCGATGGCGCGGCGCAGATCACTCATTTTCAAATCCTGATGTTGTGCAAGAACTGTGTGAGGTTTTCGGTTTCATGGTCAATGTCGCCCGGCGCGGTATCGGCCAGCGGGCCTTCCTTGGCCCAAGGCGCGTCGGTTTTCAGCCATACGGTGGTCATGCCCAGCGCCCGGGCCGGTCCCAGATTGCGGGGCAGGTCGTCGAACAGCGCGGGAGAGGCCGCATCGACCCCACCCGCCTCCACCACGCTGGTATAGGCCGCCGGATCGGGCTTGGGCGCAAAGCCGATGGTGCGGATGTCCCACACCGATTCAAACAGATGCGCCATCTCCAGCCGCTCCAGGATGCGCGCGGCATGAACGCGGCAGCCATTGGTGAAGATGAAGCGCCGTCCCGGCAGCTTTTCGACGGCGTCGCGCAGCGCGGCATCGGCGGCCAGGCCGGACAGGTCGATGTCGTGCACATAGTTCAGGTAATGATCGGCGTCGCAGCCATGCTCGCGCATCAGCCCGTTCAGGGTGGTGCCATAGCGGTGATACAGTTCCTTCTGCCGCCGGCGGGCCTGGTCACGCGCCAGGCCCAGAAAGCCGGACACATAGTCCGTCATGCGCGATTCGATCTGGCTGAAGACGCCGTTGCCCGCGTCATACAGGGTGTTGTCCAGGTCGAAGACCCAGTTGCGGATATGACGGAAGTCCGGGCGCGATTGTGCCCTCAAAATCCCGGTTTTCATGCCTGATACGCGCGTCATGGCGCCGAACATGGCGCGGCCGGCGCGCCCGCGCAAGCACCGTTAATCGCGTGTCCACCATGCCTCTTTAACGGCTGTTAAAGGCCATGAACGAGAATGGGTTATGGGGAAACGGGGTGTGAAAAAGCCACGGGGACGACGATGACGGTTTCTTTCCGCCGCCCGGATGGGCCGGGCCTTGATCCGCGCGATGCGCTGGACATTCTGGATCTGCGCACCCAGGCGCAATTGAAGGCCGGTGACGGCAGCGCCGAACTGGCCGCCCGCACCGATGCCGGGCCCGATGTGCTGCATTATCTGGCCGGGCATGGCGGCAGCGCCACGCGCGCCGCGGTGGCCGCCAACGCCGCCGCCGCGGCCGTCACCAACCGCCTTCTGGCTGATGACGTCGAGGAGGAGGTGCGCGCCGAACTGGCCATCAAGATCGCCCGCCTGATGCCGGGCCTGAGCGCAGCGCAAAGCGCCCATATCTTCGCCCTGACCGTCGAGACGCTGGAATGCCTCGCGCGGGACGCCTCGGTGCGGGTGCGCGCCATCCTGGCCGAGGAGGTCAAGCGGCTGGACTGCATTCCGCGCGATGTGGCGCTGGCGCTGGCGCATGACGTCAGTGCTGCGGTATCCGCGCCCATCCTGGAATATTCGCCGCTGCTGTCCGACGACGATCTGATCGAGGTCATCGCCGGGGCGCAGATCAACGCGGTTCTCACCGCGATAGCCGCCCGCAACCCGGTCCATGAGCCGGTCGCCGACCGGCTGGTGCAGTCGCTGAACGTCCCGGCCGTGGCCCGGCTGCTGGTCAATCCCGATGCCCGCATCCGCAAGGATACGCTGGACCGGATTCTGGAGCAGGCCGAGGCGATCAGCGCCTGGCAGACGCCGCTGGCGATGCGCGCCGATCTGTCGGCGCGCGCCGTGCGCCGCATCGCCTCGCTGGTGGGCGCGAGCCTCATCGAGACCCTGGCCGCGCGCAACGACCTGTCGGAGGCCACCCGCGCGCATCTGGGGCGTGAACTGCGCGCCCGGCTGGCGGAAAATCCGGATGGGACCGATGGTGTGCCGCCCGTCGAGGCGGTGGCGCGGGCAAGGCAGGAAAGCCGTCTGGACGGTTTTTTCGTCGAGCAGGCGGCGCAGGCGGGCCAGCGCGAGATCGTGGTGATGGCGCTGGCGCAGCTGGCGCATGTGACCGAGCAGACGGCGCGCAAGATCGTGACCTCGGGCAGCGCCAAGGCGCTGGTGTCGCTGGTCTGGCACGCGCATCTGTCGATGCGGGTGGCGTTCAAGATCCAGACCTTTGTGATGAAGCTGCCGGCGCGGGACGTGCTGCCGGCGCGGGGCGGCATCGGCTTTCCCCTCAGCAAGGAGGAGATGCGCTGGCATCTCCAGTATTTCAACATCGCGGTTTAACGGGCCAGTCCCGATGGCGTGATGCGGGCGATATAGCCGCTGCGGCCCCGCGTGTCGGTGCGGGCAAAACCGCTTTCCGCATAGCCGCGCGTGGCGCAATTGCCCGCGCCCTGGATTTCAAAGGCCGATGGAGTGGTGCAGAACTTTTGCGGCCCGGCGACCACGGCCTGCCCGTTGCCGCGCTGGGCCAGCAGGAAGATATCGTTGGCCGCCAGCGGCGTGGTGATGGCGCGCGCGCAGGCGCCGGCCTGCACCGTCCACCAGCCGCGCGAGACCGAGCGTCCGCGCGGAACTTCGCCCAGCGCCACCAGCAACATCTCGCGGGTTTCGTTGCACACGGTGTAACCGGCCGGGGCGGCGGTCCTGGCGGCGGCGCGCTCCAGCGCCGTGAACAGTTCGCGGTTTCCCGCATCGGGCCCCAGTCTGGCCTTCTTGCGGAAATCGTTCAGGGCCGCGCCGGTCGCCTTGTCGGGCTTGGCGTCCATCGCGGCGATCCGGTAGCCATTGTCCTTCAGCAGTCGCTTGGCCCCGACCAGTTGGGCCTGGCTGAGGGTGAGGGCGGGCTTTTCATCGAAATGCATGGTCCAGTCGCGCTGGCCGTGATTGTCCAGCGGCGCGAAGGACAGGGCGAAGGTGTCGCCCGCCGTGCAATAGGGCTGGGTCACCGCCTGGCGAAGGGTGAAGTTGGCGTCCTTGACGCAAACCGGATAGTTGCCGCCCCAGGCGCGGGCCGGGCCGGAATGGGCCAGGGCCGAACGAGCATGAACCAGATAGGTCTCCGCCGTCAGCGGCTCCTTGCGCGCCACCTCGCAATCGCCGGGCGCGATGCGGGTCCAGCCGCGCGTCTCGCTGCGCGGACTCTGGATGGCGCTGGTCGCGGCATAAAGGATGTAGCTGGTGCGGTTGCACAGGGTCAGCGCCGCCTGGGCGGGGCGCGGCCACAGGGCGGCGGCCACAAGGCAGAACAGCAGCAGCGCCCGCGCCATCGCGGCGTTATTCGGCGGTGATGAGCGTGCCCGCGCCATGCTCGGTGAAGAGCTCCAGCAGCAGGACATGGGGGATGCGCCCGTCCAGGATGACCGCGGCATGGACGCCGCTTTCCACCGCGTCGATCGCGGTCTGGATCTTGGGAATCATGCCGCCCGAAATGGTGCCGTCGGCGATCAGGGCGCGGGCCTCGCGCACCGACAGCCGGGGAATCAGTTTCTTGTCCTGATCCAGCACGCCCTCGACATCGGTCAACAGGATCAGGCGCTCGGCCTTGAGCGCGCCGGCCACCGCGCCCGCCACGGTATCGGCGTTGATGTTGTAGGTTTCGCCCTTGCGGCCCACGCCGATGGGCGCGATCACCGGAATGGTCTCGGACTTCATGATGGAGTGCAGGACTTCGGGGTTCACCGCGTCCGGCTCGCCGACAAAGCCCAGATCCACCGCCTCGCGCTCGCCGGTCTGGGGATTGGAACGGGTCATCGCCACCTTGCGGGCGATCACCAGATTGCCGTCCTTGCCCGACAGGCCCACGGCGCGGCCGCCCGCGGCGTTGATGCCGGTGACGATCTGCTTGTTGATCGAGCCGGTCAGGACCATCTCGACGATCTCGACCGCCGCCTCGTCGGTGACGCGCAGGCCGTCGATGAAGGTGGAGTTTATGTCCAGCTTCTTGAGCATCGCCCCGATCTGGGGGCCGCCGCCATGCACCACCACGGGGTCGATGCCGGTCTGCTTCATCAGCACGATGTCCTGGGCGAAGTCGCGCGCCCCCGATCCGGTCATGGCGTTGCCGCCATACTTCACCACAATGGTTTTCTGGTCGTATTTCAGGATGTAGGGCAACGCCTCGATCAGCACCCGGCCGGTCTGGCGCCAACGCGCCAGGGTCCGCAGGTTGCGATCTTCGGTTTCGTCGGAGGAACCGGCCATGGGCGCGCCCAACTGTCTTAAAAGCGGGGCCTTATAGCGCGGGCTGCCGGTTGATCCAAGCACAGGCTTCTCTCTTCCGCGCGCGTCAGCATTGGCGGGGAAGATGTCCGCCTGCCGGTAAGCCCGCGTGGCGGACGAAAGGGGAGCGATTTAAATGTCCGCCAGCGCCGCCAAGTGGGTCCGCAGGGCGGGAATGCCGTCGCCCTTGAGCGCCGAGGTGATCTGGACCTGTGCCAGGGCGGCGGTGTGGCGGGCGGCCTCGGCGGTGGCCGCCGCCAGCGCGGCGTCGCGCTGGGCGGGGGTCAGTTCGTCGCTCTTGGTCAGCACCAGGCCATAGGAGACGGCGGCCCGGTCCAGCAGCGTCATCACCTCGATGTCGGTGTCCATCGGGCCGCGGCGCGCGTCGATCAGCAGCGCCAACCGGCGCAGCCGCGCGCGGCC
>ERZ778028.2798-NODE-2798-length-11631-cov-4.456030_pt1 | contig 11631 bp, 15 predicted proteins | sample MGYA00375758_ERZ778028 | MGnify/ENA primary metagenome ERZ778028 (study PRJEB29350, sample SAMN05389828) | bioreactor metagenome | isolation source: Thiocyanate bioreactor | place: South Africa: University of Cape Town | collected 2014-03-17 ... | reverse complement strand
GGGCTTTATTATCCATTCCTGATAAGTTCCTTGGTGATATTCAATAACCCGAGTCGGTGCACATATACTAATTTCATCCAAACCATCCAACGAATGAATGACAAGACAGCGTGTGCTTCCCAGATTCGCAAGGACAGTGGCTATCGGTTGTTGCCATTCTGCCTGGCAGACTCCTACGACCTGTCTCATTGCTCTTGCTGGATTCATTAATGGTCCGAGCAGATTAAAAAACGTGCGAATGCCCAATTGTTGGCGTGCCACCCGGGCATGACTTATTGCAGGATGATGTTGTGGGGCAAAAAGAAAAGCAAGGTTATGCTTATTTAGGCACTTTTGCAGTCCATACTCATCAAGAGTGAGATTAAATCCTGCCTGTTCAAGTACATCGGCACTTCCACTACAGCTTGAGACCCCACGATTCCCATGTTTCGCTACTTTGGCGCCTGCTGCAGCCACAATAAAACTAGAGAGCGTAGATATATTAAATGTATTTTGCCCATCACCGCCGGTACCGACGATGTCAATTAAATCCGTTCCAAGATTTATCGGCGAACTAAACTCAAGCATAGTTTGCGCAGCCGATGTTAATTCCTCAACCGTTTCGCCTTTCATCCGCATTAACGCGAGAAATACCGCGAGCTGAGTATCGCTGTAGCCGCCAGTCATGCAGGCGGTGATGACCGTTTTCATTTGCTCGGCAGTTAAATCTTTTTTAGCTACTAACAGCTCAAATAACTCTCTTGGGTGCATCATATAAAAAATTCTCCAAAAGCTGCAGGCCATATTCGCTTAAGACCGCCTCTGGATGGAATTGTACCCCATAAACAGGATGATGACGATGGGTGATGGCCATAATCGTCTCATCTGTCCAGGCGTCGATTTCAAGGCAGGATGGCAGCGACTCAGGCTCGATACATAAAGAATGATAACGAGTTGCTTTAAATGATTGCGGGAGATTAGAAAATAAATTGCGCTGTTGATGGCTAATCAAAGATGTTTTACCGTGCATTACTTCAGGGGCGGGGATAATTTTTCCACCAAAAAATTGGCCAATGCACTGATGTCCCAAGCAGACGCCCAAGATGGGTATATGCTGATAAAATTCAGCAATCACTGCGAGAGAGATCCCTGCCTGATTCGGTGCGTTCGGTCCTGGGGAAATAACAATATATTGCGGGTTAAGGTCCTTAATCGCCGCGATAGAAATGGCATCGTGATGGTAGACCAAGACATCCTGTTTTAATTGTTGAAAATATTGTACCAGGTTATAAGTAAACGAATCGTAATTATCAATCATTACCAGCATGATAACCCCTTGGGATATTTTCGCTAAAGTGTAAATTCCTCACCTAAATAAACCGCACGAACTTGTTGATTAGCCAAAATGTTTTGCGGTGTTCCTTCGCACAAGATTTGTCCTTGGCTCACAATATAGGCACGTTCACAAATATCAAGCGTTTCTCGTACATTGTGATCGGTAATTAAAACACCAATCCCTTTACTGCATAAATGCTGAATGATTTTTTTGATATCTATTACTGAAATGGGATCAACTCCGGCGAAAGGCTCATCAAGCAGTATAAAGGCGGGCTCAATAGCCAGTGCGCGTGCAATCTCCACACGTCGACGCTCTCCGCCAGAAAGAGCCATCCCCAAACTTTTACCAATGTGAGATATATGAAATTCTTGCATGAGCAAGTCGAGTTTCTCCTCGCGAGCTTGTTCATTTAAATCAGGGCGTAATTCTAAAATAGCCATGATGTTGTCTTCAACAGTTAGCTTACGGAAGACAGATGCTTCCTGAGGTAAATAACTAATACCCAACCGTGCTCTTTGGTGCATCGCTTTGTGGGTGATATTCTGTTCATTTAATATAATTTCGCCTTCATCACATGATTGTAAACCGACAATCATGTAAAAACAGGTCGTTTTCCCCGCGCCATTTGGTCCAAGTAATCCGACACATTCACCTTTACGAATGTTAAGACTGATGCCATTAACTACCGTACGCGATTTAAAAGACTTTTTTAGATTTTTTACTGCAAGTAAACTCATGATGATTTTTTTTCCGGATGGTATATAATGGTAATGCGCTGTTTTTTTGTACCGTTGGAAATAACATGTTGATTCACGATGTCGTAAGTGATTTTATCTGCACTAAATGAATTAGCTCCCTGCTCAACTTTGGCATTACCAATCAACTCAATCAAATGTTTTAATGGAAAATATTTTATCGTATCCGCGTAGGCGTGAACGGGTGGTTTTGCCGGGTCGGTTGTGGTCCAATAATGGGCTTGCTTCCCAGGAACCCCGCTGGCTATGGCAACCATCAATTGGTTCTTTTCATTACCAATGGTTATTGCTTTATTGGCCTGAACATTCGTAGTTCCTTGAATTAATTCTACGTTGCCAAGATAAGTTCCTTTATGAGTTTGCTGATTTAGGTCAGCTGAGTCAGCCATTACATGCATGGTTTGTTCTTTATCGGCGGTCAACGCAGAACTGTTTAGCCAAAAGCTGCAGAAAAAAAGGAATAAAAAAGTTTTAGCCATTTTTTGGCGCATAACTTCCTCGGGCTTGGTGTAATAATTCAACTCGTTTTTCTTCAAGGTAAGCATTCATGCCTTGGGATTGGATAATATTTCCTGGTTGTTCGTAGGTTACCAACAAGTCGGTGCTTGCCTTTTTTTCCTGCGGAAAATAGGTAACTTCTTCCGTTTTTAAGATGCTTTCATCCTGGCTACCGGTTATCTTTTGCCGTACGACGACGTTCCCGCTAAATGTAATTCGTTTGCCGCCATCGTACGATTTCGCCGTTACAGAGCGAATATCCCAGGGTTGGTCTTCTTGAGTAATGATAATGTGCGGTTTCTGAAAATAATATAAATCACCTTTAGGTATGTGTTGTACTTGGGGTGTGGTTAATAAGTTCGCCAGACTACCATCTTCTTTGTATTGGATTACGCGTAAATTCGTGATTGTAGACTCAATAGAATTGGCAAGGGATTCACTATCTAGCTGAGCAAATAATCCTTGCTGACTATAATACCAACCCGAACAAACGAGTGTTATGAGTGTTAGAAGACCCCAGCTTAATTGTTTATTAATATTCATAATTTCAGATAATTCTTGATTGCCTCTGCCATTTTATTTTGTGCAGTCAGAATTAAATCACATAATTCACGAACTGCCCCATGGCCGCCGGCAAATTCTGTTTGCCAGTCGGCAATTTCTTTAACTGGCTTCACTGCATTTGCAACGGCCACACCCAATCCAGCTTGTTCGATTAAAGGAATATCGGGAATATCATCACCTATATAAGCAATTTCCTCATCTTTTAAGTGCAATATTGCTTTAATATGTTCGTAAGTCGCCCGCTTATCGAGTTGGTCTTTAAAATAATATTTTATTCCTAACTGCTGCATACGGTGATCAACAACCGCATTATGTGAGCCTGTAATTACTGCAACATCCATGCCAGCAGACATCAGCAATTTCAAACCCACTCCATCATGAATGTGAAAGGTTTTCAACTCATTTCGGTGATTATCGATGTACAATAATCCATCGGTAAGCACGCCGTCCAGATCAGTAATGACACATTTTATTTTTTTTGCACATTCAAGAATATTTTTCATTACATAACCCCTGCTTTAAGTAAGTCATGAAGATGCAAAACTGCATGAGGGCGATGGTCTTTTGTGGTAACAATAAGGGATGTAATGCTGTGTTTTTGCATCAATGCCAGCGCTTCTGCGGCGAGCATTCCTGGGTACACCGTGCATGCATCGCGCGTCATAACTTCTTTTAACGGAGTTGAATTGATATTACATTCACGTGTTAGTGTACGGCGTATATCGCCATCAGTATAACCCCCAACTAACAGTCCGCGATTATCAACAACACAGGTCATTCCCATTTTTTTATTCGTTACCTCGATAAGCGCTTCACTTACGGTTGCGTTTTCATTGATTAAAGGGAGCTCATCACCGCCGTGCCAAATCTCATCAATTTTTAGTAACAAACGTCTCCCCAGAGCACCGCCAGGATGGGACAATGCAAAATCCTCTTCACTAAATCCGCGTGCTTGAAGGAGGGCAATCGCTAGGGCATCGCCCATTACTAAAGCAACGGTGGTGCTGGTAGTCGGCGCCAAACCCAGCGGGCAGGCTTCTTGCCGTACACTCACATCGAGATTTACATTTGCAGCTTGAGCTAGTAGAGATTGGGCATTACCCGTTAAGGTGATTAGCGGGATTTCCAATCGTTTTAACAAAGGCAGCAAGGTGACGATTTCAGCAGTATTACCGGAATTTGAAATGGCAATGACAGTATCCTGACGGGTAATCATCCCCAAGTCACCATGACTTGCTTCACCTGGGTGAACAAAAAAAGAGGGCGACCCTGTACTGGAGAGCGTTGCTGCGATTTTGCCAGCGATATGACCTGATTTACCCATGCCTGTTACAACAATCCGTCCTCGGCAAGCCAGTAACAGCTCACATGCTTTCGCAAAATTTTCATCAATTCTTTGCGTTAACTCAAATACAGCTTGAGCTTCAGTCTCGATTACAGCAAGTCCAAGAGTGCAAAAATTCATAGATGGCTTTGTTCGTCTTTATAAAGTCGTTCAGTCTACCATAACCGCTCTCGCGGAAAAAGTTCAGGAATGAAATTGAAAGATAATTATTCTTTCTGATTTTAAATTAACACAAATCGAATTTATAAAAATTTTTTTAAGGGAAACAGCGCAAATTCCTCATCTTTTTTCAGGAACCAGTATATAATTTTACTTTTTACAGCAAACGGAAAGAACATGTCTGCTCATTGGGTCGAAATACAGGATCTAACCTTTACCAGGGAATCCCGGTATATCTTCAATGGCATCAACATGTCGGTGCAACGCGGTAAAATCACCGCGATTATGGGGCCAAGCGGGTCAGGCAAAACAACCTTGCTACAGCTTATTGGTGCCCAGCTTACACCGGATTCAGGCATCATAAAAGTTGAGGGGCAAGATATTCATCAACTACCCCGCAGAGCACTTTATGAAGCGCGACGAAATATGGGACTTCTATTTCAAAGTTCTGCCTTGTTTACTGACTTATCTGTTTTTGAAAATGTAGCTTTTCCTTTAAATGAGCATACAGAGCTTGGCGAGGCGATGATTCGAGATATCGTTTTGATGAAGCTTGAAGCAGTAGGATTAAGAGGTGCTGCGCATTTAATGCCGACACAGCTTTCCGGTGGTATGGCACGACGAGTTGCATTGGCGCGTACCATTGCCCTGGATCCGGAGCTTATGATGTATGATGAGCCCTTTACTGGACAGGATCCAATTTCGCTTGGGGTGTTGGTTCGTCTTATCAAACGTCTCAATCAATTACTACATACCACAACAATCATTGTGTCGGATGATGTTGCAGAAACCTGTTCAATCGCTGATTATGTTTACCTTATAGCTGGCGGCAAAATAATAGGTCAAGGGTCTCCAGATGATTTACTCCACTCAAATGAGCCACAGATTAGGCAATTTATGCACGGAGAGGCTGATGGTGTCGTGCCTTTTCATTATCCGGCCAGAGCATATACCGATGAGTTACTAGATGTTTGAATCCCTCTCGCGTTTAGGTAGTCGTGGTACAAGACTTTTTCATCGAATTGGTTATTCTGGTGTTTTTTTATGTACGATGATTTTAAGGAAGCCTGATTGGCGGCGTTTGTGGCCGATATTGCGCTATCAAATCTATTTTGTTGGTGTATTGTCTTTTCTGATTATTGCCGTCTCGGCTTTGTTCATTGGTATGGTGGTAGGCCTTCAGGGTTACAATACCTTACAAAAATTTGGTGCATCCACCCAACTTGGCCAGCTTTTAGCTTTGAGCATTTCCCGAGAGCTTGGCCCTGTTATAAGCGCATTACTTTTTGCAGGTCGAGCCGGTTCTGCTTTGACCGCTGAAATTGGCTTAATGAAGGCCACAGAACAACTATCCAGTATGGATATGATGGGTGTTGATCCTCTCGGGCGGGTGATTTACCCCCGTTTTCTGGCAGGTTGCATAGCGCTTCCAATCCTGGCACTCATTTTTTCTATGATTGCAATTTTTGGCGGTTATTTTATCGGAGTTCACTGGTTAGGGGTTGATGCGGGAAGTTTTTGGTCCAATATGCAAGCTGCGGTGGATTTTCGTCTTGATGTTCTAAGTGGTATTGTTAAGAGTTTGGTTTTTGCTTTTGCCGTTACCTGGATTGCAGTTTTTCAGGGATTTGAATGTGTGCCTAATCCTGAAGGAATCAGCCAGGCAACGACAAAAACTGTGGTATACTCCTCGCTTGCCGTATTAGGGCTGGATTTTTTGTTGACTGCAATGATGATTGGAGACTGGTAAATGAAAAAGCAACGATATGTTGATGTAAGTGTTGGCCTATTTATGTTGCTTGGATTAGTGGCCCTATTGGTTATGGCAATGAAGGTCAGCAGTATTTCTGAGATTTTACCTTATAAAAGTTATAACGTGACGGCAGATTTCACGGATATTGGCGGCTTAAAAATTCGCGCGCCTGTTACTGTTGCTGGCGTAAAGATAGGTGAAGTAACGCGAATTGATTTGCAGCCGGGTGAGCTAAACGCCAAGGTAACGATGCGTTTGCGTAGCGATAAAAAAATCCCCTATGAGGATTCTTCAGCAAGAATTTTAACGCAAGGCTTGCTTGGTTCAAATTATATTAGTATCGTTCCCGGTTTCGATGACGAAGTAAATAAAGAGCATCCTTACCTGCGTAATGGTGATGCGATAGCAAAGACTCATGAGGCGGTGATATTAGAAAATCTCATCGGCCAATTGTTATTTAATATAAATAAAAAGTAGGGCTTGAATATGAAAAGCATAAAAACGCTTGTTGTAGTCGCTGGTTTATGGTGTTTTTCACTAGTATATGCAGCGGGTTCACCAGTACCCATGCTGGAACAAACTGCAAATCAGATTATTAATACCCTTAAGGACAATAAGGCCAATTTAAAGAAGAACCCACAAATTATTTATAAGGCAGTTGAAAAAAATCTATTACCTATTGTTGATGTACCCGGGATGTCGCGTTCGGTATTGGGTCGTCAAGCATGGACTAAAGCAACGCCTGCCCAAAGAGCGAAATTTTCTCAAGAGTTTACGCGACTGGTGATTCGTACCTATTCCAGTCCGTTAGCTCAATACTCCGATGAAAAGGTACAATTCCTCCCAGTGCGGGGTGTAATAAATAGCCGTTTTATCCGTGTAAATAGTGTCATCGTGCGTTCGCAAGGACAAAATATTCCTCTGACCTATAGTCTGGTGGATAAAAACGGTGCGTGGAGAATTTACGATATCAGCGTAGAGGGTGTTAGTTTGCTCCAAAGTTTCCGTTCCCAGTTTGCGCAAGTGTTGCAAAATTCAACAATCGACGAAGTCATACATCAGATGCAAAACAATCAACTTAAAAAGGTGTCCTGATTGTGAATAGTATTGCCTTTAAGCCAGGTAATGAACTCACTTTTAGATCAGTTATTGCTTTAAAAAAAAGTATTTATCAAGCAATAACTGCAGCTGAAGGCGAGGTTTTTATTTTAGATCTCAATGAAGTAAGGCACTGTGATAGCGCAGGTATTGCCTTACTCATTGAAGTGCAGAAGTTCTGTGTACAGCAAAATAAAAAATTGGAAATTATTGGGATGTCTTCACATACTCAGTCTTTGGCTGATTTTTGTGGTGTTAGGGATATTTTAGAAGTTATTTAGGATTTTTATCTTCCCCTGTGTTCTTCATGACCATGTGGTCAATTCAATAGTGATATCATCTGTTTTGGATAATAAATGTTCATTATTGTTTGTGTTTGAACGCATGTTTTTGTTTTATGGTAAAAAGTTGTAATTATTTGAATTTGTGAGCTAATTTTAATGATAAGTAATGAAGAAGTAGAAAAAAAATTCCAAGCCCTGGATGAAGTTCATTTTGTAAAGGTTGAAGGGGACGGCTACCAATATCAGGTAACTGTTGTCAGTGATGTATTTGTAAATAAATCCAAAGTTGCACGACAACAATGGGTGTATACACAATTAAAAGAATTTATTACCACTGGCAAACTTCATGCCGTAAGCATGAGTACGTGGACTAAAGAAGAATGGGGGAAGGTGAATGGATAAGTTAATTATTAATGGCGGAAAGTCATTAAATGGTGAGGTCGTTATTTCCGGGGCAAAAAATGCCGCTTTACCCATAATGGCTGCAAGCTTGTTAGCAAGCGATCACGTGACCATCTCCAACGTCCCTCATCTAAAAGACATTACCACCATGATGGAGCTTCTCGGACAATTAGGTGCGCATCTTATTGTCGATGAAAAAATGAATGTCCAAGTCGATGCAGGTCAGGTAAATGATTTTGTTGCTCCTTATGATTTAGTGAAAACAATGCGGGCCTCAATTCTGGTCTTAGGCCCTATGCTGGCACGATTTGGTAAAGCGGATGTGTCCTTGCCGGGTGGGTGTGCTATTGGTACCCGTCCTGTCGATTTACATTTGAAAGCCTTGAAGTCAATGGGTGCAGACATCACCGTTAAAAACGGTTATATCAACGCTCGTTGTAAACGTGGTCGCCTACAAGGTAAGCGCATTATGTTTGATACTGTAACCGTTACCGGTACAGAAAATATATTAATGGCGGCTGCACTTGCTGAAGGCACCACCGTAATTAAAAATGCTGCCCGTGAACCTGAAATTATTGATTTAGCAAATTTCCTTATTCAAATGGGTGCAAAAATATCTGGGGCAGGTACTCCTATTATTGAAATACAAGGTGTGGAAGCACTTGCAGGAGGTAGCTATTCCGTAATGCCCGATCGTATTGAGGCGGGTACTTATTTGGCGGCAGGTGCTTTGACTCGTGGCCATGTCACGGTGAAACGCGTACGACCTGATACCTTATTGTCACAATTGTGTAAGTTTGAAGAGGCAGGTGCTGAACTCACATTAGGGGAAGACTGGGTTAGTTTGAATATGAACAATCTAAGACCCCAAGCAGTGAATATCTCGACAGCGCCGTACCCAGGGTTTGCAACGGATATGCAAGCACAGTTTATGGCAATGAACTCCGTAGCAGAAGGGACCTCAACCATCGTTGAGACTATTTTCGAAAATCGCTTTATGCATGTACAAGAATTACAACGTATGGGTGCTCAGATTCAGCTTAATGGCAATACCGCAATCATTAACGGCGTTGAGCGATTAACCGGTGCTCCAGTAATGGCTACCGATTTGCGCGCCTCCGCGAGTTTAATTTTAGCCGGTCTCGTTGCTGATGGTGAAACCACGGTTGAACGTATTTATCACGTAGACCGAGGATATGAACGCATAGAAGAAAAGCTTTCATCCTTAGGTGCGGATATAAGACGGGTTTCTGAGCGTTGATTCGGCGTCCTGATTTAGAGATCTATCTCAATAAATTACTTGAGGTAGATCGTTTCAACGATTATGCTCCAAATGGCTTGCAAGTCGAAGGTAAGGTTGAAATTGATCGCATTGCTACCGCAGTTACCGCTTCTGCAGGTGTTATCGAACAAGCTCTCGCTTGGGGTGCTGACGCTCTTTTAGTACATCATGGCTATTTCTGGCGTGGCGAAAATGCAGTGATTACGGGAATGAAACGTGAGCGCATTAGTAAGTTGCTAAAACAGGATGTTAACTTATTTGCTTATCATCTTCCTCTCGATTGCCACTTGGTTTATGGCAATAATGCATCGCTTGCGAAATTACTCGATGTCCACTCTGTGGAAATGCATGACGTTCGCGGGACGAAAAATTTGTTATGGACTGGATCTTTAAATAAACCTCAAACGATTACTGCATACCAGCTGGATTTGCAAACAGTATTTAATCGATTGCCGATGGTACTTGCAGCCAATGATAACCCAGTGCAAAAAATTGCCTGGTGCAGTGGGGCTGCACAAGATTTTATTCATGATGCCCACAATCTAAAGGTAGATGCCTATTTAAGTGGCGAGGTTTCTGAACGTACTTACTATGAAGTACATGAGCTTGGTATCAGTTATATTGCCTGTGGCCACCATGCTACTGAACGACTCGGTGTTCAGGCCTTGGGTGTACATCTTGCTCAATCATTTTTAATACAGCATCAATTTTTCGATACGGATAATCCTGTCTAATGAAGGATGCTTAGGGGAGTGCAGAATAATCACCTTGGTGAAAAACAGCCAGGTTACTCTTGTACCTCTTTATCGCTTAAGCTAACATGAGCCGATAATCCTTAAGGGCTTTTTATGAGCAATTCACGTTACATAATGTTTGGTAGCTTATGGGTTTTATCTTTGCTTGTTCATGGAGCACCCTCAGACTATCCAAGTAAAGTTTTTCGTAATTTTTGGCATCCGCTTTATAACGGTGAACGTCTTGATTTTTGCGCGATAAATGGTAAAAATTGTGGGAAAGAAATTGCCGATCGCTACTGTCAACTTTTAGGATATAAGTACTCCAATCAATATACCATCGCATACAATATTGGTTTAACTCATTATCTTGAGAGTAGGGCTAAGTGTACGGGATGGCAGTGTAATGGATTTATGAATATAAGTTGCGTAAATTTAATAACGCACAAGCCACCGCAAGCTTATTATTACCGGGAGCAGAAATTTGTTGCACCTCGTGTAAATCATTATCGGGTTGACTGGTGTTATAAGAAAGGAAATGACTGCGGCGAAAGTGCGGCGCACTCTTTTTGTAGTCGCATGGGATTCATGCGCGCGAAGAATTTTACCCAAGAAAATAAAGTGGGTGCAACAAAAGCTTTAGGAGATGAAGCATTATGTTTTGGACCACAATGCAGTGCATTTAAATATATAGTTTGTTACCGCTAAAATATTTGTATAAGGATGTATTATGCGCGGCAGGGATGTAATTTATATTGTTGATGAACAGGCGCAAAGAAGAGAGCAACTCCACACCATACTTAACTTTTCTGGCCAAATAGCAAAAATAACAAATTTGGAATCTAGAGAGACGCTAATCCCGGATATCCTTCTTATTGGGCAGCCATCCTTAATTAAAGATATCCAACTCTTATTGCAAAAAGCAGAGGCCTTGTATCCGAATACGCCTATTGTTCTTGTAGGTAGTATGATTAAGGCTGAGATGGCTAATACAAAGCTTCTTTTAAATTTGCCTTTTCCGTTTTCTTATTCGCAGCTTTTGGATGTCTTACATCAATGCCACAGTATCCGAGACGGAACCACAGTATCCGTTGAAAAAATAGCAACCTCGCCGATGTTTAAAAAAATGATTGGTTGCAGTCAAAGCATATTATTTGTAAATAAACTTGTGGAGCAAGTCGCGACTACTGACGCCAGTGTTTTAATTTTAGGTGAATCAGGTACGGGTAAAGAAATGGTTGCGCGTAATATTCATGCACTATCCTCCCGTGCAAACATGCCTTTCGTTGCCATTAATTGTGGTGCTATTCCTGCTGAATTACTGGAGAGTGAACTGTTTGGTCATGAGAAGGGGGCATTTACGGGAGCCACCGCTACACGAAAAGGCCGTTTTGAAATGGCTTGCGGTGGAACCTTGTTTTTAGATGAAATAGGCGATA
>ERZ778028.2796-NODE-2796-length-11636-cov-3.253950_pt1 | contig 11636 bp, 12 predicted proteins | sample MGYA00375758_ERZ778028 | MGnify/ENA primary metagenome ERZ778028 (study PRJEB29350, sample SAMN05389828) | bioreactor metagenome | isolation source: Thiocyanate bioreactor | place: South Africa: University of Cape Town | collected 2014-03-17 ... | reverse complement strand
ACCCGCATATCCACTTTGTTTATGGAACTTTTGGAGCGGCAGTTCCCAATCGAAACGCCCGACCAAAGGATGAAGTTGCGTTCTCCCATTGACTTTTCGGAACACCTTTCCATCCATGTCAACCACCTAAACCGCAGCCTGAAGGAGCTGACCGGAAAAACAACTTCTCAGCTGATTGGTGAGCGAATTGCCCAGGAGGCAAGGATGCTGTTGCGGCATACCAATTGGAATGTGTCTGAAATAGGCTTTTGCCTTGGCTTTGAAGAACCAGCCCATTTTATTAATTTCTTCCGTAAGAATAACAACGAAACGCCGAAAGTGTATCGAAGTAGGGAACTTGTTTGATTTTTGCAATTTTTCGTTTGGATTTGGTATCTGTGCATTTGTAGCGAGAGCTTACCTTTGCCCTGTTCCTAATGGTATCACATTTAATCGAAAAAACAGATGGATTCAATCTCATTAAAAATGAAAGCTTCGCCTGCTGTTGTTCCCAGCTGGCTTATTTTGTTGATGGCAGCTTGTGCCGGAATCACCGTGGCGAACATCTATTACAGCCAGCCGATCTTGAAAGAAATCGCCTCCGAATTTGGTGCGTCGGAATTGAGTGTGGGCATGATCCCGATGCTGTCCCAGATTGGTTATGGTTTGGGTTTGTTCTTTATTACGCCTCTTGGCGACAAGATGGACAAGAAGAAACTGATTTTAAGCTTGCAGTATCTATTGATAGGTGCATTGTTGTTGCTCTATTTCAGCACAGGCATTGTTGCCGTGTGGGTGTTGAGTGTGCTGATCGGGCTGTTGGCCGTTTCCGTTCAAGTCATTATGCCGATGGCAGCCGGATTTAACCTTCAGGAAAAGGGGAAAAACGTAGGTATAATTTTCACCGGAGTTTTGGTAGGAATATTGGCCGCGCGGGTTTTTAGCGGAACCATCGCCGATTTGTTGGGGTGGCGGCAGGTCTATTTGGTATCGTTGATAGCAGTCGCTGCGGGAACCATTGTCCTTACAGTATTCTTACCCAGCGGAAAACCGAATTTTGATGGCAGCTATTCGCAATTGTTGCAATCAGCTCTTTTTCAATTCAAAAGATTCAAGTTGCTTCGTCGGTTGGCATTTATCGGAATTCTTCAATTTGGCCTCTTGTCGGCTTTTTGGACCACGTTGACATTTCATTTGAGCGGGTCGCCCTTCCATTTTGGTAGTGGAATCATTGGACTATTTGGTTTGGTGGCGGTTGCCGGAGCGTTGGTTGCGCCCCTTATGGGCAAGAAAACAGACAAGGGTGGTGTCACCAAGGTGCGCTTTGTGGCAGCCGGATTGGTACTGGCGAGCATTCTGATGATGTGGATCGGTCAGCATTCGGTTGTGGCCATGGTGGTTGGCGTACTGTTGCTGGACATTGGCGCGCAGTCAATTCAGGTGAGCAACGTGGCCTTGATGTACACGCTCGACGCCTCTTCCCACAGCAGGATCAACACGATTTACATGACACTATTCTTTGCTGGCGGTGCATTGGGTACGTTGGCTGGAATACTTTGCTGGCAATTTGGCGGATGGAACTGGGTGATGTTGCAGATGCTGCTTTCGGCCTTCGGGATCATTTGGCTGCTTAGCAGAGAAAAACGGGATTTCTCACAGCAGAAGCTGTAAGTGATTATATGTGTTTGAAAAAGTAGTAATCATAAAATCGAGGAAGTAAACATGAAAGTAGTGGCAATCAATGGAAGTCCCCACAAGGAGGGAAACACATGGCATTCGTTGCAAGTGGTGGGCAAGCGTTTGCAGGCGCAGGGTATCGATTTCGAGGTGCTTCATATCGGTCATAAGGACATACATGGCTGCATTGGCTGTGGTAAATGCCGCGAAAAGCAGGACGAAAGGTGTTCCATCAAGACAGATGTGGTGAATGAGACAATCCCGGTACTGAAAGATGCGGACGGCATCCTATTGGCTTCGCCAGTGTATTATTCGGGAATTGCGGGTACGATGAAAAGCTATCTGGACAGGTTGTTTTATGTGTCCACGAGCAATGGGAACTTTTTCCGCCATAAGGTGGGAGCGGCTGTGGTAAGCGCGCGTCGCACGGGAGGATCCTATACGCTCGACGGCTTGTATCACTACCTCGCCTATGCCGAGATGCAGGTGGCGACTTCCAATTATTGGAATGTGATCCACGGAAGAACTCCCGGCGAGATTCTTTTGGATGCCGAAGGGGTGTCCACCCTTGAGGTATTGGGCGACAACATGGCTTGGCAATTGAAAATGCGCGAAGCCACGAAGGGCCTTTTACCGGAACCCACCAAAGTGCAGAAAGTGGTGACACACTTTGTTCGTGAGGATTTGAAAAGGTAAGCCGATCGACATGCCGCAACGGGAAAGGAATTGAGCATTTGTTTGTTTTATTCCTTTTTTGTTTTTCAAATCTGTTTATTTTCGAAAAGAATTGAGCTTTTTTTGCTGGGATTGGCCGAAAGGCTTACATTTGTGAAGATTAATATAACGGAAAATATGAGCCACGGAAAATTGCGTAAGGAAAAAAACTGCCTCAACTGCGGGCAACTGGTGGAAGAGCGTTTTTGTTCACATTGCGGACAAGAGAATTCAGAACCTCGGCAACCATTTTATTTCTTGTTTACCCATTTTTTCGAAGATTTCACCCATTACGACGGGCAATTTTGGAAAACCCTGCGTTATCTGCTGTTTTCGCCGGGAAAGCTCACCAACGAATATCTGGCGGGCAGGCGGCAGCAGTATGTTGTCCCGGTCAAGCTCTATATTTTCATCAGCTTCATTGTCTTTTTTGTTCCTACTTTACTTCCTGAAACTCATTCGGATGCGGATTCGGTAAAGGTTTCGGCTAACGGAGTCAAGACGATGGAGGGTGATTCGTTGCCAACTTTGCTTGAGATCAATTCGCACAAAGTATATTCGAAAGAGAGCTATGACTCAATGGCCAATACCTCCGGAAAGTTTATCTATAAACTGGCAAGGCCAGTTGTACACAAATATTACGATTTGAGAAACCGAGGCGACGACGTACACGAAATCGGGGAAAAGTTTACGGAATCGTTTGTTCACATCTTGCCAAAGGCACTATTCGTGTATCTTCCGCTGTTTGCATTCCTGCTTTGGCTGTTCCACAATAAAAAGGAATGGTGGTTCTTCGATCACGGCATTTTCACCCTTCACTTTTTCTCCTTTCTCCTGCTTTTTATCTTTTTGATGCGGCTATTGGCCTATGTTGCCGATTGGATCGATGCCTCGGTTGTCAGTTCGATAGTCAACCTTTTCCTTTTTGTGTCAAGCTTCTACACCATTTTCTATTTTTTCAAGGCCCATCGGCGTGTTTATCAGGTACGCAAGAGTGTTACACTACTTAAAGGAATCGTCCTCTTCGCCATCAACCTGTTTCTCTTGACGTTCTTGCTTATTGTCTTGTTGTTTTTCAACTTCCTGACATTGCACTGAACCTATTTGCGGAAACGGGAATGTGAGGTAGCCAATCGACAAATTTACAAAAAGTGGTTGAAGATCGGAATCAACAAGGCGGTCATCACTCCCATGAGTCCGATTGCCAGCCCGCTGATTGCCCCTTCGATAACACCCATTTCGATGGCTTTTGCCGTTCCCACTGCGTGGGAAGACGCGCCCATGGCAAGGCCTTTGGCGATGCTGCTTTTGATGCCCAGTAGCTTGAGTATGTAAGGGCCTAAGATGCTGCCGAGTATGCCGCAGAAAACTACTGCCGCCGCCGTGATTGGGGTGATTCCTCCTGCTTGCTGCGAGACGGCGAGCGCGATAGGCGTTGTCACCGATTTGGGTTCGAGCGAAGCGATCAGCACCTTGTCGGCGCCCGTCAGCTTGGCCAAGGCAATCACGCTGATGATGCCCACGATGCTTCCTATGAACACGGAGGTCAGGATCGAATACACGTTGCCTTTCAGGTAGTCGATCTGCTTGTAGAGCAAATAGCCCAACGCTACGACGGAGGGTCCCAGCATATAGTTCACCAACTCGCTTTTATCCATAAATTCGGGAATCGGCATTCCTACCAGCTTGATGTATCCCATCACAATGGCTATGGCAATGATTAGCGGATGGAGTAGGGGAAAGCGCACTTTTTTGAAGAGCCATTGTCCGGCCAAGTAACTGCCGAAAATGAGCAACAGCACGAATGTTTCGGACTTGAACAACTGTAACATTATGATTTTGCTTTTTTGGTGGGTTTTTCCATTTTCTCTTGAACGAGAGCCACCGCTGATATGACTAATAATGAGCTAAATGTGCAGACGATGATGATCGAGAGCCAAAATTTGGACAACATGTCGGATGCTCCCAGCAATGCTGCCCCCGCAGGAATGAAGAATACCGCCATGTTTTTGGTGAAAGCATTCGCCACCCCTTCCACATCTTCCTCCTTGATTTTTTTGTAGCGTAGAAATAAAAACAACAATATCATCCCGATAATGCTTCCTGGGATGAATCCGTAAGTCAAGTGGCTGATACATTCCCCGATGAAATAGAAGAGGAGAATGTAGAAAATGCCACGAATCATTCTCATGCTGAAACTTGATTAATGAATGTGATACCTAAATTGGGCGCAAAGTTACAACCTAATTTTCTTATTATCTTATGCAGGTGGTGATAAATTTGAAATATAGATTTTTTCAATTCTTGTTGGAAGCCCTCTTTTCAGGATTGTACATAAAGAGTCTTGCCTAAATCCTTCACCATCCATATTGTGCAGGCGGTGTGGCCGGAGTGACCAAGAGGATGGTCTATGTGGACGAATCCTAACTTTTCATAGATCCGCACTGCATTCGCAAATTCGGGAAAGCTTTCGATGTAAAGGATTCCATATCCCGATTGTTTGGCCGATTCGATGCTTTGTTCGATTAATCTCCTGCCGATGCCTTTGCCTCTCGCTGCTGGCGAAAGGTAGAATTTCACCAATTCGACATGCCCATCGGGCAATCCGTCTGTTGGGAAGATGCCGCAGCTCCCAAGGATTTCGCCATCCGCTTCGGCTACCCAAAGCACCGCTTTGTCTTGTCGAAAGACTTCGTACAGATGGTCTGTTGCTTGATCGGAATATACACTTCCACGCTTTGGGGCATTGAATTCTTCAAACACTTCCCGGATCATTTTCGCCAGTTGGGGATCGTCTTCTTGCTTGACTTTTCGTATATTCATTTGTTTGATAGGTGGTTGAGCGATTCGAGGATTTGTGGGTATTGGAATTTAAACCCTAAGCCTTTCAGCTTTCCATTGCTTATGCGGCTTCCCGTAAGAAGCATTTCAGCCATCTCTCCTAACATAATCCGGATCAAGAAAGCCGGGGCTGGGGGGGTGATGATCTTTTTCCCAAGGGATCTGGCTATATCGTTGGCAAATTTTTTCATTGTGATACCTTCGTCCGAGACAGCATTGTAGATGCCTTGCATTTCCGGATGGCTCAAGGCGAATTCGTATATTCTTGACAGATCCGAAATGTCGATCCATGGCATAAATTGCTTGCCGTTGCCCAGGCAGGTGTTTATGCCAAGTTTAGCCAAGGACGTCAATTTCTTGTATGCACCTCCATCGCCGATGACGATTCCTTTTCTTAGAATGACTACCTTGACGCCCAGCTTTTCGAATTTCAAGGCTTCATTTTCCCAAGCAATACACACTTCTGCCAGAAAATCGTAGCCAGGAGGCGACGATTCCAGGAAGGTTTCATGGCTTGTCAACATGCCGTAATAGCCGACTGCCGACGATGAGATGATCTTTTCAATTTTCAGCTTGTTGTCCCTCACTGTTTCGAAGAGCAAACGGGTGGATGCGAGGCGGCTCTCGATTATCTCTTGCTTGCGGATGCCTGTCCATCTTTTTTCTCCGATGTTGGCTCCCGACAAGTTGAAGATCGAGTTCACATCTTTGAATGCCTCCTTATCTATTGTCCCTTTTTGAGGATTCCAATGAAAGAATTTGAGATTGTTGCGGTTCAGCCTGGACGGATTTTCTGCACGAGTTAGGATGTGGAGGGTGTGTCCCTTCCCTTCAAAGTAGTTTGCCAGTTGTTTTCCGACGAACCCCGATCCGCCAGCGAGTAGAATGGTTGTTTGTGGCATGTCAGTTACATTAAGTACCTATTATATACTAAACAGTTATTCCCGCAAGAAGTTTATAAAGTGTTGAAATTGGAATGGATCACAGCAGAAAGAAGCCGTCTTGCACCGATTTGAAGAAATTCCGGGAGATCAACAGATCCTTCGCATTCTCGAAAGGAGGAAGCAGGACGCATTGCTTTTCCTCGATAGCCACGAGGTAGCTCAAATTGATGATTTGCTGTTGGTTGATTTGCTTGAACAACGGAGAGAGTTTCACGATCGACTCGCAGGAGACGGTTCGCTTCAGCGGCAGTTTTTGATTGCCGGTCGCCACCAACCAATGCCTGTTGGCCTTGTCGTATTCAAAATAGCCGATGTCTTTTATCGTCAGTGAGCGGTATCCCCGTATGGTGGAGACCAGCAGCAACGAAGGGCTTTCCTGGAAAAAGTGATTGGTCGGTTTGGGGGAATTGCCTTGTGCTTCCTCCTTGTCCATACTTTCCAAGAAGCGGCTTATTACTTCCCTGAATTCAGCTTCTTGATAGGGCTTGAGCAGATAGTCGAAAGCTGAAGCTCTTAAGGCTTCAAGCAGGTATTTCTCATAGGCGGTGTAGAATATTACTTTGAAAGGCCAAGTTAGCTTCTCCTTCAGGGCATTCATCAATTCAAAACCTGTCATATCGGGCATTTCTACATCCAAAAAGATCAAATCGGGCTTGGCGTGTGCAATCAGGTTTTGAGCTTCTTGCGCATTGCTCGAACTTCCGATGAGGACAATCCTTTCCACATCGCCTAACGAATTGCGCAGCTTGCTTATTTCAGTTTGCTGGTCGTCGATGATCACAGCCGTATATTGTTTCTTCATTTGTATGAAAATTTGTAATTCTTAGGAATGAAAATGCTCGTTACGGCTCCGTTGGACGGTTCGTTTTCTCGGTTATGGATGGAGAAGCTTATTTTTTCAGCGTTGTGCGAGTTGAGTATCTGGATTGTTTGGTTGATAACTTTCAAGCCCGTGCCTGTTCCCTGCGATTGCGACTGGTAGTTGTAGCCAATTCCTCGCCCGTTGTCCACAATTTGGATGAGGATGCCGTCTTTTTCTTGTTGGATGGAAATGCCAAGGAACTTTTCCCGATCGAGTTGGCTTAAGCCATGTTTTATGGAATTTTCCAGCGGGATCTGTATCATCAGCGGAATCAAAAACGTCTTTTGCAGGTCGATTTGGGGATCGATGTCCCACGTAATGGAATAGTTATCTCCCAATTTGTACTTTTCGAGTTCGATGAAGGCTTTTGAAAACTCAATTTCGTCCGACAAGGGTATGGAAATTTGTTCTGCAAATTCGAGGCTTTTTCGTAGTAAATGCACCAAGGTGAACAAGTGTTCTTTCTTTTCCTGATCCATGTCTTGGATCTCGTTGTTGAGCACATTGAACAGAAAGTGCGGGGAAATTCGGTTTCGTATGTTCGTCATTCTAAACTGAGTGATTTGTTCCAGATAGGCGATGCGTTGCTGACTGTGCCGTTTCTTTATCAAAAAGTAGATGGCCAGGCTCATAAAAAGTCCCGAGGCGCTCACTAAGATCCAGAAATATATGCTCAGTTTTAGCGACTGCACTTCACTTTTTTGGTGGTTGATGTAAATTTCTTTTGAAAGCACCAGCGTGTCTTGCCTATATCTGAAATCCAATTCAGCTATTCGCTTCAGGGAAAGGTCATTGCGGAGAGAATCGTTCAGCTGCTGGTTTTTGTTCAGGTAGAAATAGGCAGATTTGTAGTTCCCTTGTTCATAAGCAATTTGTTCAAGAAATTTGTTGCGGATAGAGATCAGATTGGGGTCGATGCCGCCTTCATTGTCACCGAATTCCTTTTTCAGGAAATCAATTGCAGCAAAGTCTTTCGTTTTCAGAGCGATCCCCAGCTTGACCGCATTTGCATAATAAATGGCGGGTTTGAAATGAAGCTTCAGGAAATATTTTTCAGAACTTTCCACATAATGTTTTGCGGAATCCATGCCGTTTAAATGAAGGTAAATATCGGCCAGGTTGAGGTAGCAGAGATTGCTCGAGAACTCGTTCTTGCTTGTTTCCGCCAGGTGTTTTACTTTCATGAACCACTCCTTTGACTTGGCGTAATTGGCCGTATAATAATAGTAGTTGCCCCGGTTGTTTGAAAATACAATCTTTTCGTTAACGTTGCGTTCGTTCAATTCTTTTTCGGCCAAAAGATAATACTGGTCGGCAATCTTAAAATCGCGAAGGCTGAGATATACGTCTGCCAAAGCAAAGTTGACGGGGAATTTCATCTTTTTCAACCCAAGCGAGTCACACAGGAAAAGGGCTCTCCGCAGCTTTGAAACACTCATCGCGTAATTGCCTTTGAATTTGTATTGATCGGCAATATTTATCAAGATGTCGGGGGTTCGTGTGGGGATGTTGTATTGGATGGCTTTTTCATAAAAAATGATGGACGAATCCAATTTGTCCGATCTACTGTAAAGATTTCCTATCGTGTTGTAACAATCAGAAATGAGTTCTTTCGTCGAATCTGATAGTTGGTTTGCTTGAAAATATGCGAGGGCCTTGTGTACGGAATACATGGCCGAATCAAATTTTCCAAGTAGGAAATATGCTTTCCCTTTGGTCATGAGCGCTTTGTGATAGGTCGTGCTGTCCATGGTTTGGCTAATAACTTGGCCAAGGATGGTAATTGTGGAAGCGGGGTGGGTGGCAAGCGAATCGTTTCCCTGAAGGAGAAGATTTAGAAGTTTACTTTCTTGCAAGCTTTTTTTGTCATCTTCGCGGGAGCATGAATGAATAAGCATCAACGACGTGAAACTTAAAATTAAGCAGGATACTTCCGTAATTTTCCTAAAACGATGCATTGCTTCTGAGCATTTGGGATCTATTCTGCGAAAATACGGAATATTTTATAAATAATTGGTAATGTTTATTGTGTTTTTTTTGTAATAATTCTTTTTATTCAAAATAAATTCTTATATAATCATTTTGATTGTTTTATAGCGTAAAATTGTGCAATTTGCCTGGTTTTCCTTTTGAGAAAAGTGAATATTATCCCTACTTGATTAAATGAAATGTATTTATCGGTGTTAAGAACGGGTTTGTATTTTGATAAAAATTGAATAATGGTATTTAATTTATAAATTATCTCAAAGTACATTTCTCATTCCACCACAAACCTCACTTCCTTAAATGCAAAAGTTTCTTTTTCTCCGCTAAACTCCCTCTCCAACACCAGCAAGCCGGAAGGTTCAACATGGTGGATTTTTGCCCTGAAGACCCCTTCTTCGGAAGCAAAAGGGTGGAATCCCTCTCTGCGGTAGAGGCATTCTGCATATTTTTCCTGGAAATTTATCCATGAATCCGATGACGACTTCAGTACATGGAAATTATGGACAATGCCTGATGCCACCTTCGATATTATTTCCTCGATGCCGTATTCCTTGCCCGTGATTTGCGATAATGAGACGGGATTTGGTGCGTCGCTTCTGAATTTTTTTTGGTTGATATTCAATCCGATACCAATAATTGAGCGGCTAATGATGTCGTCGGTGATGTCGTTCTCGATCAGCATTCCGCAAATTTTCCTGTCCCGGTAATATATATCGTTGGGCCACTTGATGCTGATTCCCGAGGTGTATTCCGAGAGGGTTTCAGCGATTGCCAAGGAAACTATCTGTGAAAGGATAAACTGCTGGTCGGCAGCCACCGATTGGGGTTTGAGCAGGAGGCTCATGGTGATGTTCTTACCAGGTTCGGATTCCCAGTAGTTGCCTCGTTGGCCTCGCCCTGCCGTTTGCCTGTCGGCAAAAACGACAGTTTCGTTTGCCTCGGGATGGTTGTTGCTCCAATTGCGAAGAAAAGAATTTGTCGAGGATGCCTCCGCAATGTGTATTATCTCCATTTTCTGAAATTATTCTGCCGTTTGAGCATATTCTTCTTGCTTTTTTCGAGGCAGCTTTTTAATAACCTCATCCACCGAATGATGGACAAGGGCCTTTAGCTCCTCATCAGGCACATCGGAATCCAGGTAGATGGTGTTCCAATATTTTTTGTTGGCGTGGTATCCGGGCACAATCCCGTTGAACCTTTCGCGCAGTTCGATGGCTTTTTCGGGCTCGCATTTCAGGTTGATACGAAACCCATCGTCCGATGCTTCAATGGACATGTAGGCAAACATCTTGTCCATCACTTTGAATACCAGCACTGTCTCGTCAAACGGAATGCATTCGCTTGCGCCTTTCACCGACAGGCAGTATTCCATTACTTCTTCCACGTTCATATTCCAACTAATTTTTGAGTGTGGTTGCTATTACAAAGATAGAAGATTATTTAGATGCTTCGGATGTTTTGAGCCTCTTGTTTTGCAAGCAAATTATCGTTTATTTTGAGTCTTGAATAATTGATGCTTCATGCCACATTCCACATATTATTCTGACTTGACCGAATTCTTTCTTCGGATGAATGCCTTAGGCAAACAAAAATCGCCGTTTTTGTTTGCTGTCAATTATGAACTGACACAGGCTTTTATCTGCGAACGTCCGATGGAAAACGGAGACATCCTTTTTGCAATAAATGAATTTCTCCCTGCATCGATCTTTGAAAATAAAGACTTTCACTTTTCGGCGCACCCGATTAGCGAGGAGGAGTACCGAGCTAAATTTGATATGATCCAGCAGGGATTGAGGCGGGGAGATTCATTCCTGGCAAATCTCACGGTGAAAACCCCGGTTGAGGCGAATCTGCCGCTGGAAGAGATTTTCCATCGAAGCAATGCTCCTTATCGGATTTGCGTTCCCGGTCAGTTTGTTTGTTTTTCTCCCGAACGTTTTGTTAAAATTGCGGATGGAGAGATTACTTCGAACCCCATGAAAGGAACTATTTCTGCTTCTGTGGTCGGTGCGGAGCAAAAAATTCTTTCCGATTTTAAGGAGACGGCCGAACACAGTACAATTGTCGATTTGATCCGGAACGATTTGAGCATGGTGGCCGAATCGGTGCAGGTGAAGCGTTTCAGGTACATCGATCGTATTTCTACCTGCCATGAAGATGAAATACTGCAAGTGAGTTCGGAGATTGCAGGCAAACTGCCGGATGATTATTTGGATCATTTGGGAGATATTCTCGCAAAGCTTTTGCCTGCCGGCTCCATTTGCGGTGCGCCAAAAAGGGCAACGGTGGAGTTGATCCGCCAAGCTGAACAAGAGGAGAGGGGCTTTTATACCGGAGTTTTCGGCTATTTTGATGGGGACAGCCTTGATTCGGCTGTCATGATTCGTTTCATCGAAGAAAAAAACGGACAGAAATTTTTCAGGAGCGGTGGCGGCATCACAGCCTACAGCCGTTGTGAGGACGAGTACCAGGAGATGTTGAAAAAAATCTATTTACCCTTTTTATGAAACAATTTGTAGAGACCATTCGCATCGAAAACGGAGTGCCTAACCTCTTCGAAGAGCATCTTGCCCGTCTGCAAAGCACTGCCCGGCACTACTTTGGAGCGAGCCTTGATATTTCAGCTCATGAGC
>ERZ778028.2785-NODE-2785-length-11668-cov-4.562818_pt1 | contig 11668 bp, 9 predicted proteins | sample MGYA00375758_ERZ778028 | MGnify/ENA primary metagenome ERZ778028 (study PRJEB29350, sample SAMN05389828) | bioreactor metagenome | isolation source: Thiocyanate bioreactor | place: South Africa: University of Cape Town | collected 2014-03-17 ... | reverse complement strand
CAGGCGGACAGAAGCTTCCTCCACCAGCACCGCATCGCCGGCGTCCGGTGAAATCCGCACATGATCCAGCGCCGCGCCGTCGCCCAGAACGATTTCCAGGCCGACATTGCGGAAATCCGCCACGCTCACCCCTTCCACCAGGGTCAGGGAGGCGCCCGCCTCCACCACCAGCAGCGCGCGGACATGACCGGCGCCGGTGAAATCCAGCTTGAGCGGCGCGGCAATGGCGGCGCCCGCGGGCACCCGCAAAGCAACGCCGCCGCCGGCAAACGCCAGACTGGCCGCGCTCATCACATTCCCGGTATCGCGCCCGAAATGATCCACCACCCAGGCGGGCGGACGGGGCTGCGACAGGTCGAACATCTCGATCCCGCCGGGCGCCCCCACCGACCACTGCGCGGTATCTTCGCCGAGCCCCGCCTCGCCCAGCGCGGCGCGCAGATCGGAATATTTCCATTCCTCCACACGGCGGTGCGGTACGCCACGCGCGGCGACCAGCGTGGCGGCGGCGTCACGGGTGGCGGCAGCCAGCGTCATGCCACATCCTTCACAAGATGGTCATAGCCCCGGGCTTCCAGCTCCAGCGCCAGTTCCTTGCCGCCTTCCGCCACGATGCGCCCCCGGGCCAGCACATGGATGCGGTCGGGCACGATGTAATCCAGCAGGCGCTGGTAATGGGTGATGACCAGCATGGCGCGTGACGGGCCGCGCAGGGTGTTGACGCCTTCGGCCACCAGCCGCAGGGCATCGATGTCCAGGCCGGAATCGGTTTCGTCCAGGATCGCCAGCCTGGGCTCGAACAGCGCCATCTGGAGAATCTCCAGCCGCTTCTTCTCGCCGCCGGAAAAGCCCACATTCAGGGCGCGTTTCAGCATCTCCTCGGTGACGTTCAGCATCTTGGCCTTGGCCCGCACCAGCTTGAGCACGCCCACCGCGTCCAGGTCCGGCTCGCCGCGCTGGCGGCGCTGGCTGTTCAACGCCGTCTTGAGGAAGGTCATGGTGGTGACGCCGGGAATTTCCACCGGATACTGCATGGCCAGGAACACGCCCTTGGCGGCGCGCGCCTCCGGGGCCAATGCCGCCAGATCCTCGCCGTCATAGGTGATGGAGCCTTCGGTGATCTCATACCCGGCGCGTCCCGCCAGAATGTAAGACAAGGTGGACTTGCCCGAACCGTTGGGGCCCATGATGGCATGGACCTGACCCGCCTCGATCCGCAGGGTCAGTCCCCTGAGGATTTCCTTGCCGTCCACCGCGACGTGCAGATTCCTGATATCCAGCATGACTAACCCACAGATCCTTCCAGCGAAATGCCCACCAGCTTCTGCGCTTCCACCGCGAACTCCATGGGAAGCTGTTGCAGCACTTCCTTGCAGAAGCCGTTGACGATCAGACTGACCGCCTCGTCCTGCGGAATGCCGCGCGCCAGGCAATAGAACAGTTGATCCTCGGCGATCTTGGAGGTCGTCGCCTCATGCTCGATCCGCGCCGTCGGATTGCGGCTTTCGATATAGGGCACGGTATGGGCGCCGCAGTCCCCGCCGATCAAGAGCGAGTCGCACTGGGTATAGTTGCGCGCATTCTTCGCCTTGCCATAGACGCTGACCAGGCCGCGATAGGTGTTCTGCGCCCGGCCTGCCGAAATGCCTTTGGAGATGATGCGCGACCTGGTGTTGGCGCCCAGATGGATCATCTTGGTACCGGTATCGGCCTGCTGGAAATTGTTGGCGATGGCGATGGAATAGAACTCGCCCACGCTGCCGTCGCCGCGCAGGATGCAGGACGGATACTTCCAGGTGATGGCAGACCCCGTCTCCACCTGGGTCCAGGAGATCTTGGACTTGCGGCCGCGGCAGTCGCCGCGCTTGGTGACGAAGTTGAAGATGCCGCCCAGGCCGTTCTCGTCGCCCGGATACCAGTTCTGGACGGTGGAATATTTGATCTCGGCATCGTCCAGCGCCACCAGCTCGACCACCGCGGCGTGAAGCTGGTTCTCGTCGCGCTTGGGCGCGGTGCAGCCTTCCAGATAGCTGACATAGCTGCCTTCGTCCGCGATGATCAGGGTGCGTTCGAACTGGCCGGTCTCGCTGGCGTTGATGCGGAAATAGGTGGACAGCTCCATCGGGCAGCGCACGCCCTTGGGCACGAAGACGAAGGTGCCGTCGGAAAAGACCGCCGAGTTCAGGGTGGCGAAATAATTGTCCGTCACCGGCACCACCGTGCCCAGATACTTCTTCACCAGATCGGGATAGTCGCGGATCGCCTCGCTGATCGGGCAGAAGATCACCCCCGCCTCGTTCAGCTTTTCCTTGAAGGTGGTGGCGACCGACACGCTGTCGAACACCGCGTCCACCGCCACCCCGGCCAGCGCCATCTGCTCGTGCAGCGGAATGCCCAGCTTCTTGTAGGTTTCCAGCAGCTTGGGATCGACCTCGTCCAGCGACTGCTTCTTGGGCGTATTCTTGGGCGCGGCGTAGTAATAGGCGTCCTGATAGTCGATCTTGGGATACTGCACCCGCGCCCAGTCCGGCTCCTTCATCGACAGCCAGCGGCGGAACGCGCCCAGCCGCCATTCCAGCATCCAGTCCGGCTCGCCCTTCTTGGCCGAGATGTAGCGCACCGTGTCTTCCGACAGCCCCTTGGGCGCGCGCTCCATCTCGATATCGGTGACGAAGCCGTATTTGTACTTCTCGCCGATCTCGGCGACATGGGCTTTTGTTTCCGCGGCGATGCTCATGCCGCCTCCTCTTTCTGAACCGCGCGCACCTTCTCGCGCAGCTTCACCAGTGACGCGATAGCGGCCTGGACATCCTCCACGGTGGACGACCAGCCGAAACTGGCGCGCAGCGCGCAGGCGGCCAGCGCCTCGTCCACGCCCATCGCCCGCAACACATGCGACACCGCCACCTTGCCGCTGGAGCAGGTGGCGCCGGAACTCACCATCACCCCATCCATGTCCAGCGCGATCAGGGCGGTCTGCGCCGTCACGCCGGGAATGGCGAAGGCGCTGGTGCTGCACAGGCGCTCGGCGCCCGCGCCGAAGATCACCGCCTCGGGAATCTCCTGTTTCAGGGTCTGCTCGAAACGCTCGGTCAGATGGGCCAGCCGGGCGCGCTCGCCCGCGCCGTCGGCCAGGGTGTTCGCCGCCGCCGCGAAACCGGCGATACCGGCCAGGTTTTCGGCGCCCGCGCGCAGACCGTGCTGCTGCCCGCCGCCCACCAGTTGCGGCGCCAGCGGCGCGCCATCGGCGACCACCAGCGCACCGACGCCCATCGGGCCGCCCAGCTTGTGCGCCGACAGCACCATGTAATCGCACAGCGAAAAATCCAGTTTCATCTTGCCTGCCGCCGGAACCGCGTCGACCAGCAGCAGCGCACCCGCCTCGCGCGCCAGTTTGGACACCTGGTCGAGCGGCTGCACCACGCCGGTCTCGTTATTGGCGGCCATCACCGCCACCAGCGCGCGGCCCTTGCCTTCGCGCAGCGCCACGCGCAGCGCCTCCAGGTCCAGCACGCCCTCGGCCGTCACCGGCAGGATGTCCAAGCGGACCCAGGGAAACCGCTCGGCCAGACGCTCGGCGGTGGCGCGCAGCGAGGCATGTTCCACGGCGGAAACAAACAGACGGGTGAGACGCGCGCCCTCGCCGTCCAGCGAGCCTTCGGCCGCGCCGAACAGCGCCAGCGTGTTGGCCTCGGTCGCGCCGCTGGTGAAAACCACCTGGTCGGGCCGGGCGCCCGCCAGAGCCGCCACCTTTTCGCGCGCTTCCTCGACCACGGCGCGGGCGGCGCGGCCCGCGGCATGGATGGAAGACGGGTTGCCGCCGATGCCCAGCGCTTGGGTCATGGCCGAAAGCGATTCCGGGCGCAGCGGCGATGTGGCGTTGTGATCCAGGTAATACATGACGCGTGCTCTTAACTCTTACTCGGCGGCGACCGGCGCGGCGGCGGCGGGTTCGCCATCCAGGACGGGGGTGACGTCATTGCAGGGGCGCGCGCGGCCCAGCACGCGGCGCTCCACCACATCGGCCAGGCTCACCGACGACAGGAAGACATGAATCTGCTGGCCCAGTTCCTCCCACAGGTCATGGGTGACGCAGCGCGCGCCGGTCTTGGTGCAGCCCTTGGACGCGCCCGGCTTGCAGCGGGTGGCGGTGATGGGCTCGTCCACCGCCGTGATGATGTCGGCGATGCGAAGCTCGTTGCTGGGCCGGGACAGCCGGTAGCCGCCGCCGGGGCCGCGCACGCTGGTGACCAGTCCGCCCCGCCGCAGCTTGGCGAACAATTGTTCCAGATAGGACAGCGAAATGTCCTGGCGGGCGGCGATGTCGGCCAGCGCCACCGGGCGGGCGGGCGCCTGCGGGCCGTCCCCCGCACCGTTACCGGCCAGGTCGGCCATCGCCATCACCGCATATCGTCCCTTGGTGCTGAGCCGCATGGCGGGGTCCTCTCGCAATTTCCGGACGCAATGTCCGGCGCAAACGGGCGTTTTTCCTTGCTTTTCGCCCCCCCTCCCAGTGTAGAGAGAGGCACGAAAACCTCCGGGCCTTACGCCTGATGGTGGGGGTATAGAGTTCCTGATTAATTTGGTCAAGTATTGGCGGCGCATAGGTGGGATGCCCTGCAAGCAACTGAAAAAAACAGTGTTTTTAATCGGGTCTTGGCCCTGAAAACCTGACTTTTTTGCTGGCGAGCGCCCCGGGGGAAGACGGAAATCCATGCCTGATATCATTCTGCCGGGATCGGCGGGCCGCATCGAGGCGCGTTACCAGCGCCAGAAGAATCCGGGCGCGCCCATGGCGCTGGTGCTGCACCCGCACCCCCAGTTCGGCGGCACCATGAACAACCCGCTGGTCTATGACCTTTTCCATATGTTCCACGGCCTGGGCTGCACCACGGTGCGCTTCAATTTCCGCGGCGTGGGCCGCAGCCAGGGCAGTTTCGACAATGGCGCGGGCGAACTGTCCGACGCCGCCGCCGTGCTGGACTGGATGAACACGCTGTATCCCAATCCGTCCAATGTCTGGGTCTGCGGCATCAGCTTCGGCGCCTGGATCGGGATGCAGCTTCTGATGCGCCGGCCGGAGATCACCGGCTTCGTCTCCATCGCCCCGCCCGCCAGCATGTATGATTTCGCCTTCCTGGCGCCCTGCCCGGCCTCGGGCCTGATCGTGCACGGCACCAAGGACAATGTGGTGCCCGAGCCCGATGTGCAGAAGCTGGTGGACCGGCTGACGGCCCAGAAGGGCATCAAGATCACCTACAACAAGATCGACGGCGCCAACCATTTCTTCGACAAGCACGAAGCGGATGTGGTGGAGACGGTGAAGACCTATGTCTCCGACATGATGAGCAAACCAAGAGAGGGCCGCTAGGCCCTCTCGCAGCCACCCGATTCATTCGGGTGGCCCAGCTGAAAAAAAAGGGGCCGCTAGGCCCTCTCGCAGCCACCCGATTCATTCGGGTGGCCCAGTTGAAAAGGAAGATCGTTGAGATGTGGGCCGTTGTCGTCGTCATGTTGGCCATGTTGAACGGGCCGCAGGCCATCGTCATCACCGATGCGGGCACCTTCACGTCGGAGGCCGAATGCCAGACCGCGATCGCCGCCGCCATCCCGTCCAAGCTGGATGCCGAAAGCAAGGCGCAGCTTGAAAAGGGCGAGCGCCGCTATGTCTGCGTGCGCGCCATCGAGCCGCAAAAGGCGAATTAAGCGACCGGATGGAATATGCCGCCGGTCAGGGCTGACGGCACGCCCGTGGTGGTCGGCAGCGACAGCGGCAGCCCCAGCCGGGACCGCGCCGCCAGATAGGCGAAGCCTTCCGCTTCCAGCCCGTCGCCATCCCAGCGCGCGCCCTCCGCCTTGAGCACATTGGCGTCGCCCTTTTCCAGCAGCCGCGCGCGCAACTGCGCCATCAGGAAATCATTATGGCGCCCGCCGCCACTGATGATCCAGGTCAGCGGAACCGCCGGAAAATGCGCGGCGGCGCGGGCGATGGAGGCCGCCGTGAAGGCCGCCAGCGTGGCCGCGCCATCGGCGGCCGACAGGCTCTCCACCGCCGCCATTCCGAAATCCATCCGGTCCAGCGATTTGGGCGGGCGGCGCGCGAAAAAGGGATGGTCCAGCATGGCCGCCAGCACATCGTCATGGACGGTCCCGCTGGCCGCCAGCGCCCCGCCCGTGTCCACCGGCTGTCCCGTATGCCGCTGCATCCAGTCGTCGATCGGCGCGTTTCCGGGCCCGGTGTCGAAAGCCAGCACGCAATCGCCGTCTATATAAGTGACCTGCGCCACCCCGCCGATATTCACCACCACCAGCGGCTGGGGCAGCACCGACTGGCCCGCCATCGCCGCATGATAGAGCGGCATCAGGGGCGCGCCCTGCCCGCCCGCCGCCACATCTGCGCTGCGGAAATCATTGACCACACCGATGCCGGTGGCCCTCGCCAGCCGCGCACCGTCGCCGATCTGCCAGGTCCGGCGCTGTTCGGGCCGGTGCAGGATGGTCTGGCCGTGAAAGCCGATCAGGTCCACCTGGCGCGCGGTCAGCCCGGCCTTGTCCAGCAGGGCGGCCACGGCCTGGGCATGGCGGTCGGTCAGCTGACGCTCCGCCATACGGATGGATTCCGGCACCGGATCCTGCTCCGCCAGGGTGGCGGCGTCCCGGATCGCCTGGCGCAGCAAGGCGCGGGTTTGTGCATCATACGGCACGGTCAGGCCGGGGCCGGGCCGCGCCACCGTCTCGCCGTCGGTGTCCAGCAGCGCCGCATCCACCCCATCCAGCGAGGTGCCGCTCATCAGGCCAATGACTTTCACAACTTCCGGCATTCGTGCTATTCCCGCGCTGCTCGCCCTTCGACAGGCTCAGGGTGAGGAGGAAGCTTTAACACCCTCATGTTGAGCTTGTCGAAGCATGAGGATGAAGAGCCCGCCATGTCCCCCGCGCCCCAGTTCCAGTCCGAATTCCTGCGTACTTTCGCGGCGCGCGGCGCCTATTATCAGTGCTCGGCGGACGCGGACCTGGATGCGCTGATGGGGCGCGAGCGCGTCACCGGCTATATCGGCTTCGACGCCACCGCGCCGTCGCTGCATGTCGGTCATGCCTTGCAGATCATGACCCTGCGCCGGATGCAGCAGGCCGGTCACCGCCCCATCGTGCTGATCGGCGGCGGCACCACCAAGGTGGGCGATCCCAGCTTCCGCAACGAGGCCCGCCCGCTGCTCGGCGACGAACAGATCGACGCCAACAAGGCCGCCATCCGCAAGACCTTCGAGCGGTTTGTGACCTTCGGCGACGGCCCGTCCGACGCCATCATGGTGGACAATGCCGACTGGCTGGACCGGCTGGAATATATCCCCTTCCTGCGCGAGATCGGGCGGCACTTCTCGATCAATCGGATGCTGGCGATGGAAAGCGTCAAGGCCAAGGTCGAGAACGACCTGCCGTTCAGCTTCCTGGAATTCAACTATTCCATCATGCAAGCTTACGACTTCGTGGAGCTGTACCGCCGCTATGGCTGCCGCCTGCAATCCTCCGGCTCCGACCAGTGGGGCAATATCGTCTCCGGCATCGAATTGGGCCGCCGGGTCGAGAACCAGCAGTTCTTCGCCCTGACCACGCCGCTGCTGACCACATCCTCGGGCGCCAAGATGGGCAAGACCGCGGCGGGCGCGGTGTGGCTGAATCCTGACATGTGCAGCCCTTATGATTACTGGCAGTTCTGGCGCAACACCGAGGATGGCGATGTCGGCCGCTTCCTGCGCCTGTTCACCGAAATCTCCGAAGACGAAATCGCCCGGCTGGAGAAATTGCAGGGCGCGGAGTTGAACGACGCCAAGAAGGTGCTGGCCAACGCCGCCACCGCGCTGGCCCATGGCGAAGACGCCGCGCGGGCGGCGGGCGAAACCGCGCGCCGCGCTTTTGAAGAAGGCGTGATGGCCGAGGGCCTGCCGACCATCACCGCGACGCTGCCGGACGGCATCCTCAACCTGGCGGTGGCGGCGGGACTGGCGGCGTCCAATTCCGAAGCCCGCAAGCTGATCGCCAACAACGGCCTGAAGCTGAACGATGCGCCGGTGTCCGATCCGCGCCTGACGGTGGATGCCTCGGCGCTGAACGGCGACGGCGTGCTCAAGCTGTCATCCGGCAAGAAAAAGCATGTGCTGGTGAAACCCGCCTGAGTTCCGCTTTCGCGGGAATGACAGCTATTGCTCCGGCCTGGGCTGCGGCGCGTTCGACGGCGCGTTGGCGGCGGTGGGGATATGGCCCTCGAAGATGCGCCGCAGGATTCCCGGCGTCAGCATGGAGAGCGGATTGGTGGACAGGTTGGGCTGTTCGGCATTGCCGGTCAGCGAATAGGTGACGCCGAACACGCCCTCGCCCTTGCGCGAGGCCAGAATGTCGCCGATCACCGGCACATTGCTGATGAAGGAATTCAGGCCATAGGCCGGAACCAGAGACCCCTTCAAGGCGATCTGGCCCTTGGGACGGTCGATATAACCGTCGGCGCTGGCCCCGATCGCCGAGCCGCGCACCCGCGCGCCGTCCACGCTGATGACATTGTTCTTGGAAGTGAACGGCATGTTGAGTTCGTCCAGCGACATGCCGCTGCTGCCCATCAGGTCGCCGAAGCCGCTGAGTGACCCGGCCGAGAACAGCCGCGCCAGCAGGGGCTGGTTGACCATCTGGAAGTCGCGCACCGTCAGCGTGCCGGTGAAATCGGGCGCGGGCATGTCGGGATTGACGATGTCGGTCGCCTGTCCCGGCAGGTTGACGGTGGCGGTCAGCGCCCCGCCCCGCATACTCTCGAAGGCAAACAGGCCGCGCGCCAGCAATCCGGCGTCACCCGCCGTCAGCGTCACCTTGCGCCCGCCGGCGGCGGGTTCGAGCGCGGCGGCGATGGGCGCCGTCTTGGCGCCGGTCATGGCCAGGTTGCCCGTCAGCGACAGGGCCGAAGGCCGGTTCCCGATCCCCGCCAGTTCCAGGTTGAACGGCATGATGGCGACGCCGCCGCGCATCGCCATCCGGTCCAGCCGCGCGCTGATGCGGAAACGGCCGATGGGCGTATTGTCTTCCTCCTGCCGGGCCGCGGCGCTGGGCGCTTCGTCCGAACCGTTGCGCCCGACCCGCGAGCCGTCCAGCGAGTGGCCGCGCAGGACATACTCATCGCCATTGGCGGTGCGGCTGAGCTGGAACGACAGGTCGTTGAGCGGTCCCATCCGCACGGACGGGAAACTCAGCACCGACAGGTCGCCGGTCTTGTCGAAGGTGGCGGTGCCGGTGGCGTTGAGGAACGGGCCGGAAATATGGATCGCCTGGTCCTGCATGATATTGCCGGGCGCGAAGTTGACCTGGATGCGCCCGGTGGCCGCCTGGCCCGGCAATTTCTCCAGATTGACGATGGGCACGAACAGGCTGGCGGGCGTGAAATCCACCGTGACGTCGGCGCGCGCCAGCGCCCCGCGTCGGGCGGCGATATCGGCGCTGACCGGGGCGGTACCCCGGAAATAGCGCATCAGGCCGACGTTCAGCGCCTGGCGTCCGCCCTCGGTCAGCGGGCCCTTCACCAGGATGCGCCCGGTGATGGGATCCTTGGTGCGGAAATCCTCCGTCCAGTCCACCGACAGGCGCGAATCCGCCACGTTCACCATGCCGACCTGGTGCAGCCTTTCATTGGTGATGTCGAAGCTGACATTGCCGTTGGTGAGGCGGGTGCCCGCGCTGAGCGCGATGGCGAAGTCGTCCACCTTGGCCTTGACCGCGATGCCGACATCGTCCACCGGCAGATCCGCCAGCATCGGCACCTTGAACATCAGATCGGCCGCGGCCACGCCGCCGGTCTGCCGGGGATCGATGCCGAACTTGGTGGGATAGTTCAGCGGCTTCATGTCGATCAGCGTCATCACCTCGGGCATCGCGCCCTCGATATGAACGCCGAACTCGCCCACCGTGCCGACCTTGTGCAGGGTGGGGATCAATGCGGTGCCGCGCGTCGCCGCCAGATTGCCGATATGACCGGAGGAGAAGCTGGCGCGGAAGGTGTCGCCGGTCATCACCGCCTCGCCGTTCACCCCGGTGGCGTGGGTCAGGCCCTTGACGTAGCTGCCTTCCAGATTGCGCATGGCGAAGGTCAGCGTCAGGGACTCTTCGGGCAGGATCACCTGATCCAGCAGGCCCGGCGTGAAATTCACATCGGCCTGCAACGGTCCGATCTCGCCGGCGAAGATGTTCTCGTCGATCCAGTCGCGCGCGCCGGGCGCGACCGGCAGCGGCCAATAGGTCAGCAGCGTGCGGACCGGCAAGGCGGGGATGCGCCCCTTGGCGACGATGCCCGGCGCGCCCTTCTCGTTCAGCGTCAGCGTGCCGCTGGCGTCGAAGCGGAATCCCCGCGCCGTCACCGCCAGCTTGGAAACCTCGAACCGGCGCGGGCCGGTCAGGTAATCGGCGGCGATCTCCAGCGACTGATAGGACACCGGCTTCTTGAACAGGCCCGGCGCGTCGAGCGCGATCCTGTCCGCCGTCAGCCCGGCCCGGATCTTCTCCAGCCCGCCATCGCCGCCCAGCAGAAAGTCCGCCTGCCCGCGCAGGTTGGCCTTGGCCTCGCGGGCATCCAGGCTGCCGTCGCTGAGAACGACGCGGCGCGTGGCGCCGTCATAGCGGCCGACCAGACGCATCCGGCGGACATGCAGCGCCTTGCCGGTCATGGCGGCGACCGGCAACTCGCCCTGGGCGATGATGTCGAAATCCGCCCGGCCCAACATCCCGCCCGGCGTCACCCGGAAGGTCGAGGAGGCGCTGATCGCCATCGGAATGTCCCGCACCCCGGCGAACATGGCGACATTGGCGCCCAGCCCGCGCAGGTCCAGGCCCGTCACCTTCACGGTGCCGTCCACCGGCCCGGTGCCGGACGGCAGGGTGAGATCGGCGGTGACATGGCTGCGGCGGCCCGACATCTCCACATCGGATTCGAAGGTCGCGCCCAGAAGATCGCCCTTGTCGCGGATCATCAGCCCGGCGCGCGGGGCCAGCACATGCAGGCCGGTGATCTCGTCATGGATGGTGACGCGCGCATCGCGCACCGCGAAACTTTCCAGCGACGAGTCGCCGCCGCCGGAATCGATCACATCGGTGATGCGGGCGATGATGTCCTCGCCATTGTCGGCGAATTTCTCCGACCCCAGCCGCACCCGGCCGGATTTCATATGCACCAGGGTGAACTCGACGCCGACCAGGGTGATGCGGCGGACCACGAAGCGGCCCTGCAGGAAGGGCGCCGCCGCCAGGTCGATCGCCGCCTTGGGCGCATGGATGACGGTGCGGCCGCCGGCGTCCTTGATGCGCGCGCCCAGTACCACCAGGTTGACCCGTCCCTGGTCGCGCGTCCATTCGATGGCGGCGCGGTCGTAATCCAGGTTGATGCCGGGCAGCGCCTGCTGGATCGCCCCGGCGATGGTGCCGCGCAACGGCCCCAGCGAAATGGGGCCGATCAACAGGCGCACGCCCGCGCCGACCACGAAGAACAGAATGGCGGCCGTGATCACGCCCGCGCCCAGGGCGGTGCGCGTTATGTGATGCCGCTTGATATAGTTCGCGAAAGGCAGCTTCACGCGTTTCTCGGCCCGGGTTCGCGGCATTGGGGGTGGTCCGGGCCCACCGTGCCGCCGGAAAGGTGCAG
>ERZ778028.2782-NODE-2782-length-11688-cov-8.898994_pt1 | contig 11688 bp, 11 predicted proteins | sample MGYA00375758_ERZ778028 | MGnify/ENA primary metagenome ERZ778028 (study PRJEB29350, sample SAMN05389828) | bioreactor metagenome | isolation source: Thiocyanate bioreactor | place: South Africa: University of Cape Town | collected 2014-03-17 ... | reverse complement strand
ACGGCGAGATCGTCGCGGCGATGCTCGACGGCGAGGCCACGGTCAAGGTGTTCCGCCAGCGCGACGGGCACACCTGGCTGCTGCCGCGGAACTCCGCGTTCGAGCCGATCCTCGGCGACGAGGCCGAGATCCTCGGCAAGGTCGTCGCGGTGCTGCGCTCGGTCTGAGCCGGGACGCGGGCGGACGGCGACGCGAAGCGCTCAGCGGGACGAGGAGGCGGACGCCGGGAGCTGCCGGGCGAGCCAGCGGCCGACGATCGCCGCGAAGCGCTCGGGCTGATCCCGCCAGACGGTGTGGCCCGCGCCCTCGACCCGCACCACGCGCATGCCGATGCGCAGCATCCGCAGCGCGGCGGCGCGGGTGACGAGCAGGCTGCGCTCCGCGAGGATCACCAGGCTCGGGACGTCCGCCCGCCGGGGCGGGACGAAGAGCCGGGAGTCGACGAGCCCGAGCATCGTGCGCCGATGCCAGCGGCGATGCGCCGCGAACTCGGCCTCGATCTCGCGGCTGCTCCACCTCGGGTTCAGCCGCCGCAGGTCGCGCCGCTGCAGCGGGGGCATCATCGCGAACGACAGCTTGAACAGCGCCCCCCGGATGCCCTTCGGGAAGTCGAACGCCGGGTCGACGTAGATCACCGCGCGCGGCGCGATGCGCTCCGCGGCGATGCTCGCGACCAGGCCGCCCAGCGAGTGGCCCATGACGAGGTCGGGCGCCTCGGGCAGCAGCGGCGCGACGGTTTCGACGACGTCGTCGGCCCAGGACTGCGGGGAGTAGCGGCGCGCCCGGGGGCTCGCGCCGTGGCCGGCGAGGTCGACCGCGATCACCCGGAAGCCGCGCTCCACCAGGTCGGAGGTCACCGACGACCAGGAGCTCGAGTCCGACATGATCCCGTGCACCAGCACCGCGGTCCGGGGGCCGTCGCCGCTGATCCGAGTCGCGAGGCGCATGCGGCGAGCGTAGGCGCCGGTCGCTCGGAGTCCGCTGGACGGCGGCCGTGACCACGCCCTGCAGAGCCCGAGCGGGCACCGGGCGGCCCGGTCCCGGCGTCAGCCGGCGCCGTCGAGCCAGGCCAGCACCGCGCGCACCCGGCGGTGGTCATCGTCGGACTCGGCGAGCCCGAGCTTCGCGAAGATCGAGGTCACGTGCTTCTCCACCGCGCCGACGCCGACGAAGCGCAGGCGCGCGATCGCCGCGTTCGAGCGCCCCTCGGCCATCAGCTCGAGCACCTCGCGCTCGGCCGAGGTGAGCGTCGCGAGCGGGTCGAGGCGCGTGCCGATGAGCTGCCGGACCACCTCCGGGTCGAGCACCGTGCCGCCCTCGGCGATCCGCGTCACGGCGTCGTCGAGCTCGTCGAGGGAGGCGACCCGGTCCTTGAGCAGGTAGCCGACCCGGCCGGAGCCGGCGCCGAGCAGCTCCTGCGCGTAGGCGACCTCGACGTACTGGGACAGCAGCAGGATCCCGAGCCCGGCATGCCGCCGGCGCAGCTCGATCGCGGCGCGCACGCCCTCGTCCCGATAGCCGGGCGGCATCCGCACGTCGAGCACGACCAGCTCCGGCGCGAGCTCGGCGACGCCGGCGAGCAGGGCGTCGGCGTCGCCGAACGCACCGACCACCTCGTGCCCGCCCTCCCGCAGCACTCGGACCAGCCCCTCCCGGAGCAGGGTCGAGTCGTCCGCGACGATCACGCGCACCCCCACGTCTCCAGGGTAGGCGCCTCGGCCGGCGCGCAGCGGCGCGAGCGCGCTCAGGCCCGGCCGATCGGCAGTCGGGCGGTGACCGTGGTCGGTCCGCCGACCGGGCTGTCGATCTCGAGCGTGCCGCCGAGGCCGTGCGCGCGATCGGTCAGACCGGCGAGGCCGTGCCCGGAGATCGAGGCAGCCCCGCCGCGGCCGTCGTCGACGACCTCGACCACGAGCCGGGCGCGGTCCGGCGCCGTCACGCGCACCACGACGCGCTGCGCGCCCGCGTGCTTCGCGGCGTTCGTCACCGCCTCGATCGCGATGTAGTAGGCGTTGCGCTCCAGCTCCGGGGGCAGCGCCAGGCCCTCCGGCAGCGAGGCCGAGATGGTGACCGGCACGGCGCTGCGGACCGCCGCCGACTCGAGGGCGGCGACCAGGCCGCGGTCGAGCAGGATCGGCGGGGCGATCCCGCGGGAGACCGCGCGCAGCTCCTCGAGCGCCTCCTTCGCCTGGTCGGCGGCGCCGACGATCAGCTCCCGCGCCGCGGCGGGGTCCTCGTCGAGCCGCCGCTGCGCGCTGGCGAGGTCCATCTGCAGCCGGACGAGGCGCTGCTGCGGTCCGTCGTGGATGTCGCGCTCCAGGCGGCGGATCGCCGAGTCCTCGGCGGCCACGGCGGCGGCGCGGGAGGCCTGCGCGCCCGCGAGCTCCTCCTGGAGGGCCTCGCTGCGGAAGGCGCCGAGCATGCCGCGGGCGAGGCCCCAGCGCGCCCAGACCAGCCCTCGGCTGATGTACGGCAGGGTGAACAGGAACACCAGCCCGAGGACCGTCTGGATCACGCCCTCGAGCAGCAGCGGGTGCTCCACGCCGGCCCGCTCCAGCAGCCAGGCCAGACCGCCGTAGCGCTCGTGCTCGACGGCGGTGCGCGCGGGCAGCACCGCCCACCCCCAGGCGAGCCACGCGGTGCCGCCGGCGGCCACGCCGATCCAGGTCATGAGCACGACGAAGGTCACGACGCTGACCACGAACTGCGGCAGCAGCACGAAGACGAGGTAGAGCCAGTAGTGCGGCTCCGCGTAGAGGGAGCGCAGCCAGCCCCGGAATCCGGGCTCCGCACGCCAGGCCGGGCGCGCGATGCGCGGCAGGCCGCTCCACTCCAGCAGACCCAGCTCGGCGGTGCCGATCCCGCGTGCGACGTAGAACGCCCCCGTGAGCACGAGCACGCCGATCAGGAAGGCCGCGAGCAGGCCGACCCCGGCGGAGAACAGCGCCCAGGCCAGCGAGTAGCCGACCACGGCGAGCCCGAAGCCGGCGACGATCAGCACGATCTCCCGCCCGGTGCGGGGCCACATCGCCAGGTATCCGCGCCAGAACCCGGGTCGGGTCGGCGCGGCGAGCGTGGCGGTCGAGCTGGTCATGGCGTTCCTCCGGCGTCGGCGATTCGGTCCCACCAGACTCGCCGCGGCCTCGCCGGAAGGGTATCCGAGCACCCGCCGGATCGGGGGTGGGGCCAACCCCCGGGTCGGACGGGGGTCGCCCGCCGTGCGGCCCGCGCGAGCGTCGCCCGCCGTGCGGCCCGCTACCCCGCGTCCGCGCCGACCACGAAGTCGGCCAGCGGCGCGACCTCGCGCTCCTCCAGCCGCGCCGTGACGAGCGTGCCGTCCTCGCGGTGGTCGACGGCCAGCACGCTGCCGCGCACGTGCAGCCGGGAGACGACGTCGCCGCGGTGGTACGGCACCAGCAGCCGCACCGTGAGCGCGGGCCGCGGCAGCGCCGCCTGGACGCGCTCCAGGAGCTCCCCGACGCCCTCCCCCGTCCGGGCGCTGACGAACACCGCGTCCGGGACGAGGCCGCGCAGCACGAGCCGGGTGTCCGCCTCGACGAGGTCGGCCTTGTTGAACGCGACGATCTCGGGAATGTCCCTGGCGCCGACCTCGCCGATGACGTCCCGCACCGTCGCGAGCTGCGCGGCCGGGTCCGGATGCGAGGCGTCCACGACGTGCACGATGACGTCGGCGTCGCCGACCTCCTCGAGCGTCGAGCGGAAGGCCTCGACGAGCTGGTGCGGCAGGTTCCGCACGAAGCCGACCGTGTCGACCAGGGTGATCTCCCGGCCGTCGGGGGTGCGGCTGCGGCGCACGGTCGGGTCCAGCGTCGCGAACAGCGCGTTCTCCACGAGCACGCCGGCCCGGGTGATGCGGTTCAGCAGGCTGGACTTGCCGGCGTTCGTGTAGCCGGCGATCGCGACGCTCGGCACCGCGTTCCTGGTGCGGTTCGCGCGCTTGGCCCGCCTGGCCGGCTCGAAGCCGCGGATCTGGCGACGTAGCCGCGCCATCCGGGTGTGGATGCGGCGGCGGTCGAGCTCGATCTTCGTCTCGCCGGGTCCGCGCGAGCCCATGCCGGCCCCTCCGGAGCCGACCTGGCCGCCCGCCTGCCGGGACATCGACTCGCCCCAGCCGCGCAGGCGCGGCAGCAGGTACTCGAGCTGCGCGAGCTCGACCTGCGCCTTGCCCTCCCGGCTCTTGGCGTGCTGGCTGAAGATGTCGAGGATGACGGCCGTGCGGTCGATCACCTTGACCTTCACGACGTCCTCCAGCGCGCGCCGCTGGCTCGGGGCGAGCTCGGTGTCGGCCACCACGGTGTCCGCGCCGAGGGCCGCCACGATGTCGCGGAGCTCCTGCGCCTTGCCCTTGCCGAGGTAGGTGCTCGGGTCGGGGTGCGGGCGGCGCTGCAGCAGGCCCTCGAGCACGACCGCGCCGGCCGTCTCGGCGAGCGCCGCGAGCTCGCGCAGCGAGTGCTCGGCGTCGAGGGCGTCCTGGGCGCCGCGGCCCGAGTGCACGCCGATCAGCACCACCCGCTCGAGCCGGACCTGCCGGTACTCGACCTCGGTGACGTCCTCCAGCTCGGTGGACAGGCCGGAGACGCGGCGCAGCGCCTCGCGCTCCTCGCGCTCGAGCTGCTCGCCGTCGCGCGCGCCGAGGTAGTCGTCCGCCTCCTGCAGCGCCAGCGCCGGGCCGAACCGGGTCACCGTCGCCCGCGTCGCCTCGCGCGCGAGCACCCGGTCGACGACCTCGTCGCCGAGCTCGTGCGTCTCGCGTTCATCCATCTCGGGATCCCGGTCCTCTCGCAGTCCGATACATTCTGTCCCTATGCCGGGCGATCACTACTTCTCCGCCCGACCCGGCGGCGAGCTCCGGCCGAAGACGATCCGGGTGCCGCTCGCCGGGCGCGAGGTCGAGGTGGTCACCGCCGCCGGGGTGTTCAGCCCCGATCGGCTCGACGCCGGCACCGCCGTGCTGCTCGACGCCGTGCCCGCGCCGCCGCCGGGCGGCCAGCTGCTCGATCTCGGCTGCGGCTGGGGCCCGATCGCGCTCACGCTCGGGCTCGAGTCGCCGCACGCGACGGTGTGGGCGGTCGACGTCAACGACCGCTCCCTCGAGCTGACCCGGGGCAACGCCGAGCGTCTCGGCCTCCGGAACCTCAACGCCGTGCCGCCCGCCGATGTTCCCGGCGACCTGGAGTTCGCCGCGATCTGGTCGAACCCGCCGATCCGCGTGGGCAAGCCCGAGCTGCACGCGATGCTGCGCGCCTGGCTCCCCCGGCTGGCGCCCGGCGCGGACGCCTGGCTCGTCGTGCAGAAGCACCTCGGCGCCGACTCGCTGCAGCGCTGGCTGGAGTCGGAGCTGCCGACGCACGCGACCGTGCGCGTGCACAGCGCGAAGGGCTACCGGGTGCTGCGCGTCCGCCGCCGGGCCTGACCGGCCGGGGTGCGACCGACAGGGCCTGAACCGCCGGGCACGATCCGCCGGCCTGGCCCCGCCTCAGGACGGGAGGACCCCGGAGAAGGTCAGCTCGGCCGGGCCGCTCAGCCAGGCGTGCTCGCCGTCCTCGCGGGCCTCGACGTGGACGCCGAGCCGCCCGCCGGGCACCTCGACCCGCCACTCGTCCGGGGCGCCCTCGCCGGCGAAGTAGCGGACGGCGAGCGCCGCGGCGACGACGCCGGTCCCGCAGCTCAGCGTCTCGCCCGAGCCGCGCTCGTGCACGCGCATCCGGATCCGCCCGACGCCGTCCACGACGAGGGGCTCCTCCGGCACGACGAACTCGACGTTCGCGCCGGCCGCCGGCGCCGGGTCGAGCAGCGGCGCCGCCGACAGGTCGAGCGCGGCGAGCTCCTCCGGCTCGGCGAGGGCGACCACGACGTGCGGGTTGCCGACGTCGATGCCGAGGCCCGGCCGGGGCACGTCCAGATGCCGGGCCCGGACGGTCGCGTCGGGTCCGAGCCGCCAGACGCCGAGATCGGCCGCGTAGCCGTCCTCCGACTCCACGACGTCCCGCACGCCGGCCCGGGTGCCGATGCGCAGCACGCCGTCCTCATCGGAGCCGGCCAGGCCGCGGTCGAGGAGGTAGCGCGCGAACACCCGGATGCCGTTGCCGCACATCTCCGCGAGCGAGCCGTCGGCGTTCCGGTAGTCCATGAACCATTCGGCATATTCAGCGGCGGCCCGCGCCGCGGGCTCGTCGAGCGCTGCGCTGCGCACGACGCGGAGCACCCCGTCGGCGCCGACGCCGAAGTGCCGGTCGCAGATCGCGGCGACGCGCTCCGCCGGGAGCTCGAGCGCGCCGTCGGCGTCCTCGAGGACGACGAAGTCGTTCCCGGTGCCGTGCCCCTTGGTGAACGCGATGCCGGCCATGCCTCAATCCTCCCCCATGTCGGCGCGGAGCGCGTCGAGCGCGATGCGGAGCCGTCTGGGGTCGAGCGCGTGGACGCGGAGCGCATCGCGATAGCGTCGGAACCAGCCGACCTGGCGCCGTGCGTAGCGGCGGGTGAGGGCCTGCGTCGCGTCGATCGCCTCCGGCTCGGCGAGCGCGCCCTCGAGCTGCGCGAGCGCCTGGGCGTAGCCGATCGCGCGCCGGGCGGTCGGGCCGAGACCGGGGCCGTCGCGCAGGACCCTCGCCTCCTCGACGAGGCCCCGCGCCCACATGTCCCGCACCCTGGCGTCGAGTCGCGGCACCAGCGACTCGCGCTCGAGCACGAGGTCGACGACGGTCGCGCGCTGCCACGGCTCCCGGTCCTCGGGCAGTCCGGGGGCGAACGAGCCCTGCAGCTCGACCACCTCGAGCGCGCGCACGACGCGCCGGCCGTTCGCCGGGTCGATCCGGGCGGCCGCGTCCGGGTCCGCCGTGGCGAGCCGGGCGTGCAGCGCGGCGCTGCCGTCGCGCTCGAGCTCCCCCTCGAGCCGGGCCCTGGTCCCCGCGTCCCGCGCGGGGAAGTCGAAGTCCTGGACGACGCTCGAGACGTAGAGGCCGGACCCGCCGACCAGGATCGCGGTGCCGCCGCGCGACTGGATGCCCTCGATCGCGGCACGGGCCTCGCGCTGGTAGGCCGCGACCGAGGCCTCCTGCACGGGCTCGAGCACGTCGAGCAGGTGGTGCGGCACGCCCGCCCGCTCCGCCTCCGGCACCTTCGCGGTGCCGATGTCCATGCCGCGGTAGAGCTGCATCGCGTCGGCGCCCACGATCTCGGCCGGGTCTCCGGCCGCGCGCAGCGCGGTCGCGACCTCGAGCGCGAGCGCGGACTTGCCGGTGCCGGTCGCGCCGACGATCACGAGCAGCCGGCTCACCCCGGCGTCCTCGCCATCGAGCGGCGCACCGCGATCGGGCGCGATCGCGGTCCGGGGGCGCACCCCCTGATCGACGCCGGCACGAGCACCCGTCCGGTCTCAGCGCACGAGGGGCAGGCCGAGCGAGACGGGCCCGGCGATCACCGAGCCGCCGTGATGCTCGTGCGCGTGGCCGCCGAGCGTCTCGCGCTCCCACGCGTCACCGGCGCGGGTGGTCCGGATCCGCAGCGGTGCGCCGTCGACCGGATCGGCGATGAGGTGATGCGGGGCGGCCTCGGTGATCCGCAGCGCGACCATGTCGCCGGGCCGCGGCGCGGCGCTCCCCCGCGGGATCCCGAAGTGGACGAGCCGCCCGTCCCGGGCGCGACCGGACATCCGGCGGGTCTCGGCGTTCTTCCGCCCCTCGCCCTCGACCGCCATCACCTCGACCTCGCGGCCGAGGAGGGCGAGGTTCTCCTCGTGGGAGATCCGCTCCTGGAGCTCGACGAGGCGGTCGTAGCGCTCCTGGACGACCTCCTTCGGCACCTGGTCGTCCATCGTCGCGGCCGGCGTGCCGGGGCGGATCGAGTACTGGAACGTGAAGGCCGAGGCGAACCTCGCCTGCTCGACGACGCGCAGCGTCTCGGCGAAGTCCTGCTCCGTCTCGCCGGGGAAGCCGACGATGAGGTCGGTGCTGATCGCGGCGTCCGGGATGGCCGCGCGCACCCGCTCGAGGATGCCGAGGAAGCGCTCCGAGCGGTAGGAGCGCCGCATCGCGCGCAGCACGCGGTCGGAGCCGGACTGCAGCGGCATGTGCAGCTGCGGCATGACGTTCGGGGTCTGCGCCATCGCCTCGATGACGTCGTCCGTGAACGCCGCCGGATGGGGACTGGTGAAGCGCACGCGCTCGAGGCCGGGGATCCGGCCCGCGGCCCGGAGCAGCTTCGAGAACGCCTGCCGGTCGCCGAACTCGACGCCGTAGGAGTTGACGTTCTGCCCGAGCAGGGTGACCTCGATCGCGCCGTCGGCGACGACCGCCTCGACCTCGGCGAGCACGTCGCCGGGCCGGCGGTCGCGCTCCTTGCCGCGCAGCGACGGCACGATGCAGAAGGTGCAGGTGTTGTTGCAGCCGACCGAGATGGAGACCCAGGCGCTATGCGTCGACTCCCGCCGGCTCGGCAGCGTCGAGGGGAACACCTCGAGCGCCTCGAGGATCTCGAGCTGCGCCTCGCCGTTGTGCCGCGCGCGATCGAGCAGCGCGGGCAGCGAGCCCATGTTGTGCGTGCCGAACACCACGTCGACCCAGGGCGCGCGGTCCTGGATCACGTGCTTGTCCTTCTGGGCGAGGCAGCCGCCGACCGCGATCTGCATCCCGGGCCGGTCGCGCTTGAGCTGCGCGAGGTGCCCCAGCGTGCCGTAGAGCTTGTTGTCGGCGTTCTCCCGCACGGCGCAGGTGTTGATCACGACGATGTCCGCGCTGCCGGACTCCCCCTTGACGTACCCGGCGGCCTCGAGCGAGCCGCCGAGCCGCTCCGAGTCGTGGACGTTCATCTGGCAGCCGAACGTGCGCACCTCGTAGGTGCGCGGCGCGGCGACGGACATGGCAGGGATTCTACCGGCGGGCCCCGGCGCTCGGCTCAGCGGCCGAAGGAGCGCCGGCCCAGCCGCCAGGCGGCGAGCGCCGTGAAGACGACCAGGATGACGACCAGCACGGCGATCGCGATGCCGGGCGGCATGATCCAGTCGCCGATCAGGACGTCCATCCCGAAGTAGTGCCGCAGGCCCTCTGCGGCGCCCGGCAGCGTCGCGGTCATCCGATCGAGCGCGGCGCCGGAGAACTGCTCCCGGATCAGCGCGCCGGCCTGCGCGAACGGCAGCGCGTTGATGATGTCGCCGACCGTCTTCGGCAGCAGCCCGACCGGCAGGTATGCGCCCGCCACGAAGCCGAGCACCGAGCCGACGATCGAGGCGAGCCCGCCGAACGCGCCCGGCGTCCGCACGAAGGTCGCGATGAAGCCGAACAGCGCCGTGAACGCGACGCAGGAGAGCACCATGCAGCCGAACGTCGTCAGCAGCGCCATCGGGTCGAGCCAGGCGCCGCGCAGCACACCGAGGTACAGCACGCTCACGATCAGGACGAGCGTGCTCATCACGACGGAGATCGCGGCCGCGGAGATCAGGTAGCCGACGACGAGCTGCCAGCGCCGGATCGGAGCGACCAGGAAGTCGCGGATCCGACCCTGATGCCGGTCGTCGACGAGCACCGAGTAGGCGCCGAGGCCCGTGGTCACGGTGGTGATGAGGACGATCCCGGCGAACATCCAGCTGTCGACGAACGCCTGGACGAGCCCAGGGTCGACGCCCGGCACCGACTGGGCGACGCCGTTCGCCTGCAGGCTGCCGAGGAACAGCGCGTAGAGGACGAACAGGATGATCGCGCCGAGCAGCGAGAAGAACACGTTGAGCGGGTCGCGGAAGAAGATCAGGAGGTTCCGCCGCGCGACGGTGAGGGCGGGGGTCACTCGTCCACCGCCTCGCGCCCGGTGAGCCGGAGGAACACGTCGTCCATGCGTCCGTGCCGGAACTCGAAGTCGAGCACGGCGTCGCCGTGCTCGGCCAGGATCGCCCGAGCGGCGGCCGCGTCCGGGACGACGATCCGCACGGCGTCGGCCTCCTCCTGGGCCGCGGCGCCGAGCCGCGCGGCGAGCACGAGCAGGGCGGCCCGGTCCGCGCTGCGCACGGACAGCACGCTCTCGCTGTGCTCGGCGCGCAGCGCCGTCGGCGTGCCGGTCGCGATGACCCGACCTCGGTCGACGACCGTCACCTCGTCGGCCTCCTCGGTCTCCTCGAGGTAGTGCGTCGTGAGGAACACCGTGAGGCCCTCCTGCTCGCGCAGCCGCCGGATGGTCGCCCACACCGCGATCCGGCTCGCGGGGTCGAGGCCCGCGGTCGGCTCGTCGAGGAAGAGCACCCGGGGACGGTGCAGCAGCGCCCTGGCGATGTCGACCCGGCGCTGCTGGCCGCCGGAGAGGGTCTTGTACCGTCGGCCGAGGTAGTCCTCGAAGTCGATGAGCTCGGCGAGCTCGCCGGCGCGGAGCCGCAGCTGCGGAGCGGGCAGCCCGGAGAGCGCTCCCTTCACCGCGAGGTTCTCGCGCACGGAGAGCGCGGGGTCGAGCACCGAGGTCTGGAAGACGACGCCGATCTCCCGGCGCACGGCCTCCGGGGCCGCGCCGACGTCGTGCCCGGCGACCGTGAGGGCGCCCGCGTCGAAGTCGAGCAGGGTCGTCATGCAGTTGATCGCCGTGGACTTGCCGGCGCCGTTCGTCCCGACGAAGGCGAAGAGCGCGCCCTCCTCGACCTCGAGGTCCAGTCCGTCGACCGCGACCACGTCCTTGAACCGCTTGGTCAGGCCCTCGACGCGGATCGCCGGTGCTGCGCCTGCGTTCGATGCCACGCGTGGCACCCTAACCCATCCCCATGGCGCTCGGCCGTCAGGCCGTCCGGACGGCCTCCACCGCTGCACGGACCGTGGTCGCGCTGAATCCGCGCCGCAGCAGGAACGCCGTCAGCCGCCGCTCCGCGACCACGGCGTCGAGCGAGCCGTACTGCCGCGCCCGCTTCGCCGCGATCTCCCGGGCCCTGGCGAGCTCGTCCGCCGTGTCGATGAGATCCATCGCGTACTCGATCGCGCCGGGCGCGATGACCCGCTTGACGAGCTCCGCCTTGATCGCGCCGCCGACCATCCCCTTGCCCTCCTGGAGATGGGCCACGAGGTGCTGCGCGAGGGCGTAGTCGTCGATCAGTCCGACGCCCTCCAGCCGATCGAGCTCGTCGGCGATCGCGTGCCCCTGGTAACCCCGCGCGGCCAGGAGCCGCTCGAGCTCCCGCCGCGACATGCTGCGCCGGCCGAGTGCGCACAGCGATGCGTCCTCGATGGGGGCGAACTCGGAGGGCGGGGCCTCGAGACGCGCTCCTGCGGAGCCCTCTTCGACCTGCGAGGCGTCGCCCGAGCGGCTCGAGGAGTGCTCCGAGGCCGGCGCCCCGAACAGCGGGATCACCTCGCCCATCGGCTACTCGCCGACCGCGCGCTTGGCGGCGAGCCGCTCCTCGATCGAGTCGACGTTGCCGGCAGCGGCCTGGGCCGCCTTGCCGACGGCGCCGATGCCGAGCTTCGCGAAGATCTTCTGCTCGATCTCGGCCGCGACCTCGGGGTGCTCGATGAGGAAGGCCCGCGAGTTCTCCTTGCCCTGGCCGAGCTGGTCGCCGTCGTAGGTGTACCAGGCGCCGGACTTCTTGACGATCTCGTGCTCGACGCCGAAGTCGAGCAGCGAGCCCTCGCGTGAGATGCCGGTGCCGAAGAGGATGTCGAACTCGGCCTGCTTGAACGGCGGCGCCATCTTGTTCTTGACGAC
>ERZ778028.2778-NODE-2778-length-11700-cov-3.528038_pt1 | contig 11700 bp, 8 predicted proteins | sample MGYA00375758_ERZ778028 | MGnify/ENA primary metagenome ERZ778028 (study PRJEB29350, sample SAMN05389828) | bioreactor metagenome | isolation source: Thiocyanate bioreactor | place: South Africa: University of Cape Town | collected 2014-03-17 ... | reverse complement strand
GATACATATATTTTTTCCCTGGTGCCTACACATTTTTCGTTGGTAAACGTAAGGACATCGCCGGGCACAAGCGCCATAGAGCCGTTTTCTATTTCACCTACTCTTAATTTAGGTCCCTGCAGGTCGGCAAGAATGGAGAGAGTATAAGGTTCTGTTAAATTGATCTGGCGGATATAGTTTATTATTTTGAGCTTGTCTTCATGAGACCCGTGAGAGAAATTTAACCTGAAAACATTCACGCCGGCACGGGTAAGTTCCAGCAGCTTTTCGTAAGTATCGCTTGAAGGGCCTACGGTAGCAACGATCTTGGTCCGGTGAAATGTATGTTCTATACCTGCTTTTTTATCCATTTCTTCGTGCAGGTATTTTGAAATATTTTTTGACATATTTTTCTTTTAAATTAAACAGAGAGAAGGCGATCTTACGATGCAAGGATTTTTACGATTTTCAACCACTCGGGATCTATCGTCTGCTTTGCTTTTACAGCCAGGTCAAGCGGCGTATAATGCAATTGATTATTTACGATGCCGATCATGGTGTTTATTTTATCCCCTTTGATAAGCGTTTCCACTGCAGCATAACCCAGCCGGCTTGCGATCAGCCTGTCGAGGCAGGAGGGAGATCCTCCACGCTGTATATGACCAAGTATGCACACCTTTACGTCGGCATTGGGCAACTTTTCTTTTATATGCTTGGCAACTCCGTTGGCCCCTCCAAATTCGTCTCCTTCGGCTACCACGAGAAGATTCACCAGCTTTTTCCTTTTTTCCTTTTCCTGCAGCGAGCGTATCAGCTCTTCTATATCGGTTTTATGCTCCGGAATGAGAATGTTTTCGGCCCCCGTCGCTATACCGCTATGTAGGGCGATATAACCGGAATCACGTCCCATCACTTCAATAATAAAAAGCCTGTCGTGGGCATCAGCGGTATCACGGATCTTATCAATGGCTTCTACGGCGGTATTTACTGCTGTATCAAAGCCTATTGTAAAATCGCTGCCGGCCATGTCTTTATCGATAGTGCCGGGCAAACCTATACAGGGGATATCATATTCAGTTGAAAATATCTGCGCTCCCCTAAATGAGCCATCACCGCCAATTACCACCAGTCCGTTTATACCTAATTTTTTCAGGTTTTCATAGGCTTTCTTTCTTCCTTCAGGCGTAAAAAACTCTTTACATCTCGCTGTTTTTAATATAGTACCGCCTCTTTGTATGATATTGGCAACACTGCGGCTTTCCATTTTGAAGATATCGTTCTCTATCATCCCGGAATAGCCCCGTATTATACCAAATACTTCAAGCCCGTAATAATTGCCGGTGCGCACCACCGCACGTATGGCGGCATTCATACCGGGGGCGTCGCCTCCCGACGTCAACACTCCTATCTTCGAAACTTTCTTTTCCATTTTGTTTAATGCTTAACGTAAATGATTAAAAATCATTCAAAAGGCAAACTTTTTCGTTGAAAAAAAATCATTCCGTTTTTGAGAGCGTCAAAAATACATAATTACAATCATTTCACAATTTTAGATTATGGGTTTAATGATTTTGTAAATTAGCGCCCTCCCTGTCAATACCAGGTTAATATCATGGCAAATATGAATATATTAATTACCGGCGCAAACGGACTACTCGGGCAATATTTAGTCAGGGATCTATCCAAAGCAGGATATACTATAACGGCAACAGGACGGGGTCATAAAAGACTGCCGGAATATGCGGAAGCGCATTATACTTATATCCCGCTCGACATCACTAATAAAGCCGAGGTGGAGCAAGTTGTTGAAGCAGCCCGGCCGGATGTCATTGTGCATGCCGCCGCAATGACACAACCCGATGCCTGCGAGCTGAACAAAGAAGAATGCCGGAAAACCAATGTGCTGGCAACTTCTTACCTGGCAGCAGCCGCTGCAAAAACAGGAAGCACAATCATTTATTTGTCTACTGATTTCGTATTTGATGGTAAAGAAGGACCTTATAAAGAAGATGATATTCCTGCACCGGTGAATTATTACGGAGCAAGCAAGCTTGAAGCCGAAGAGATCATAAAACAAAGTAATACCCGGTGGGCTATTGTCAGAACCGTTTTGGTATATGGTAATATCCTGTCAGGCACAAGAAGCAATGTAGTGACCTGGGTAAAGGATAACCTGGAACAAAGAAAAAATATAAAAGTGGTAGATGACCAGATACGCACACCTACTTATGTGGAAGATCTTTCCAAAAGCATATTGCTGATCATACAGCATAATGCTGAAGGCATTTATCATATTTCGGGCAAAGAAGTACTAACCCCCTACCAGATGGCTGTGCAGGTAGCAGATTATTTTTCGCTGGATAAAGCATTAATGGAAAAAGTAAATGCCGCTACTTTTTCGCAACCTGCGCAACGCCCATTAAAAACCGGGTTTGTAATAACAAAAGCAGAAAAAGAGCTGGGGTTTGCTCCTGTGGGCTTTACGGAAGGTATCAGGAGAATGTTCCCGCAAATCACACACTAATTTTATCCGGGCACAAGCACATCTGCAATATGTAAAACCTTAACAGGTAACCTGTGTTGTTGAATATATCCGTCAAGATGCATCAGGCAGGAAAGGTCTGTTGATATAATGTAATCTGCACCTGCTGCGATAGCGTTATGCACTTTTTGCTCGCCCATCGCAACTGAAATAGCTTCATATTTCGCAGAGAACGTTCCGCCAAAACCACAACAACGCTCGCAATCTTCTGTCTCAATCAACTGCAACCCTTCAATATTATGAAGTAATTTCCTGGGAGCCGATTTTATGCCGCATTCCCTCAATGCTCCACATGCATCATGATAAACCGCTTTGCCTTTAAAGGTTGATCCTGTATTCAATATCTTCAGCTTCTCTACCAGGAATTCAGTGAACTCATAAAAAAGCGGCGCTTTTATACTAACGTCTTCTGACAATTCAGTGCCTGTAAAAAGTTGCCTGTAGTAATTTCTGACAAATCCTGTACAAGATCCTCCGGCAGCAACAACTAAATGCTCACCTGAAAAAGTTTCAAGGAATTTTTCTGCCACTGCTCTGCTCTCTTTATGAAATCCCGCGTTAAAAGCAGGTTGTCCGCAGCATACCTGGTTTACATTATACAATACATCACAGCCTGCCTGTTCCAGGATACGCACCATATTAAAGGCGGTTTGAGGGAAAAGCTGGTCCACAAAACAGGGTATAAAAATCTCAACCTTCATTTTTTTATGTGTCTTTGTTTTCTCCATAACTCATTAAAGGAACGGGGCGCGAATACAGGTAGTTTTCTATGCGCTCCCCATGCGCCTGAAAATAAAGCGCCAACAACCTTCTGTTTAATTTTTCCGTTTGCCATATTCATAACTGATCTGTTGCTGCATGCTTTAGCCCATACTTTCCACGCCAGTCTTTCAGCCCTTGAAGCCATTTTTGCCGACAACTGCCTGTTGTATAACAATAGGGCATGTATAGGAATTTTTACCGGGCATACTTCCGTACAGGCGCCACACAAAGAGGAAGCGTGAGACAAATGTGCGTATGACTGCATACCTTTTAAGTGAGGCGTAATTACAGAACCGATAGGTCCGCCATAAGTGCTGTTATAAGTATGCCCTCCAATGTTCCGGAACACAGGGCATACATTCAGGCAGGCGCCGCAGCGTATACAGTATAAGCTTTCTCTTGCCCCGGGATCTGCAAGCAGTCTGCTACGACCGTTGTCAAGCAGCACCACATACATTTTCTCCGGACCGTCTTTTTCTCCCTTCTTCTTAGCGCCGGTAAAAATAGAATTGTACACTGTTATGTGCTGACCCGACCCGTGCGTGGCCAGCAATGGCCAAAAAAGCGCCAGGTCTTTTACCGAGGGTAAAATTTTCTCAATGCCTGTAACGGCAATATGAATTTTAGGAAAGCTGGTACTCAACCGGCCATTCCCTTCATTCTCTGTCAATGCAACGCCTCCGATATCAGCCAGCAAAAAATTAACGCCGGTGATGCCAATGTCTGCCTGCACAAATTTTTTTCTTAAAACTTCCCGCGCAAATTGTGTAAGTTGTCCAGGGCTCAGTCCCGCAGGCGCGCCCACTTTTTCATGGAACAGGGCAGCTACTTCTTCTTTGCTTTTATGCATCGAGGGCGCTACCAGGTGATATGGTGACTCACCGGCTAACTGCTGTATATACTCTCCCAAATCAGTTTCTACCACTTCTATGCCACGAGATGACAAAAATGTGTTCAGGTGGATCTCTTCCGTAACCATTGATTTACTTTTTACAACAGATTTCGCTCCCACCTCCCGGCAAATGCTGTATATGGCATCCTGCGCCTGTTCCGGGGTCGCAGCCCAGATGACCTCTCCGCCGTTTTCCTGAAATCTTTTTTCAAAAGATAAAAGGTACTGATCAAGATGGCTAACAGTATGCCTTTTTATGGCATTTGCCATTTCACGCGCCTCTTGCAGATCTGAGAACTGGCGAATACCTTTATCAAAGGAAATATCCGACTGAAGCAGACTATGATTGATCTTTTTTCTATGATCCGCGTCAAAAGCCTTCTGCCTGCTTTGTGCAATAAATACCTGCTTATACGTTTTTGTCACAACCCGGGTTTTATTTCAATGATAGAATGTATAGGAACAGAGGATACAGCAATCTCGGTATAACCATTCAGAAATTTAAAAGGTAATTTCTGTCCTCCGGGTTGTATCTTCACCGAAGCCGGTTTAACCGGAGTACGTAACTTTACCCTTAATGACGTAAGAGGCGACAGATCATCATAACGCATCACAGCTTTATTGGCATGGTCTCCGCCAACATTAATTAAATGCACTAATGTAGATACCCCTTTTTTACTTAACACCACGTGCACTTTATCAGATCCTGATACTTCTATATCTTTTTCGGGAAGTATTCTGTTTGCAACGTTTGCGACGAGGTGGTTTAAGATCGGGCTTTTATATTGCTGGTAAACTGAGGAGAGATCCATATATATAGCTCCGATATATCCTGAACCTAAAGAGTGTACAGAAGCAAATGGATACTGCGTTGCATATCTGTAATCACACTGGCTGTATATCCATCCTTCACAATTGGTCGTATCAGCAGGCACTACTTTTTGCCATCGTGTTTTCAGCCCGGTAATTCCTCCGGCCTTCCTGCCACCTGCATTTAATAATTGGAGCGTATCTTTTCCTTCAAATTGTACAGGAAGCCATTGAGAGAACCGGCGGGAAGCTCCAGCTCCCACCACTAATAAGCGCCCCCCCTTCTTTACGTACGTAATCAGCCTTTCAAGCAGCTTTTCGTTGAATTGTTCCCACTCCGGTATCACAATCAAGGCATAAGCTTCCATTCTTTTTTCCAGGTGATGATCCATCAGTATCTCAACACTGTAACGATTATCAAGTAATAAGGATGTAATTCCTTCCATGTCCGAAGACCATCCATATACGCCTTCATTTTTTTGCTTCCAGCCCTGCAATGAGTACCATATCCCTATCTGTGGAACAACACTGGCGCCCTGGCAAAAAGGTTGGCGTTCTCTACAATAAGTAACCAGTTGTTCCATTGCATCAACATCTATTGTCCGGAAAGCCGCATCCCGGTTTTGCTGAAAATACACCTGGAAGCCGCCTCCCATAGCCATTACCTCGGATGCCTCCTGTTGCAATTGCACAAGAGATTTGGGAGCATGTATCCCGCCCATAAAATTAATCGGGAAAAAGCTCCATGCCATCAGATCCCAGGGACGTTCCTGCAGCGAAAGGCACCTCGCCTGGAAAGCGCTGTTATATACACAATTGCCCGCTGATACATCGCCGGATAAAAAATCCACATCCGCGTCTACCGGCTCCGGCATCATGGATGAATATGCCCAGTTACTGGCAACCTGGAACCCCGGCTTATACCTATGCAATGCATCAACGTAGTTCCTCAGATATTTGCGGTATGCTTCCCTGTTGTAGTCTAGCCATAGCTTGTATCCGGGATCGCCCTTTTTTCGTGGCACAGCAGAAAGCTTGGATTGTTGAAGAAATGACGCTATATTTCCGGGAGCATAATCAGGCGCTGTTACCCAACAGTCTCCATCTACCCATACGCCATCTACCGCATAACTATTTATCAGCTCTTTTAATTGGGGGATCATCAGTTGCGTAACATACCCGCTTTCATAGGATGCCTTTGCTGAATCTCTGCTGCCATCAGCATTCACTCTACCCCACTCAGGATGTTCGTGCATTGCTTTATCATCCCAAAGTCCGGAGTAGTGTACGTATAGCGGCACACCGTTGTTCTTTGTAATCGTTCTCCAGGTGCGTAAAGGATCGGAAGAAAAACTTCCTGCGCTGTATCCCACCCTGGTAGGATAACTTGAATAGCCGGGATGTCCCTTACTGTCTACCTGTATGTAATCAGGCCGAGTACGTTTCAAAAAATCCGAAAGTAAAACAGTATCAAAGTTTTTACCTAAATCTTTATCCGCACCTGTCGCATGAAAATCAAAATGGAATCCCAGAAACGCATCTGCCCGTTTATGAGATTGCGCAAACGTTCCTGTTGAAAAGGCGATCGTAAGTAAATATGCAGTTATTTTACACCTCATCATTATTCCTTTTAATCCGCATGAAATACTTCTTCCATTGCTGTCCATGTCTCTCCTTTGGCAGCAGCCTCCGGTAAAGGGAGCTGACAGGGAGCTGTTTCCCGCCACCATCGTTGGGTAACGGAGTCTGCTGCAATCTTTTTCATATCCGATTCATAATCTGTTCCAATATATTCATAGTGACTGAACAGGTAATAAGCCGTATCAATCTGCTTCAGATAAATGGTGTAATTACGGATATTCGCTTCGTGTATTTTTTTCAACACTCCCTGCCAGGTTGCCGCATGCAACTCCTTATAATATGCTATTTTTTCGGGACGGATGCCTGTTACCATACCAACCCTTTTTATATTGTTGGCTGATACAACATGGGTATCTCCGGATGTGCAGCCTGCAAGCATCGCAACAGAAATTGTCAATAAAAAACAAGATAGCTTCATAATATACTTTTTAGCTTTTAATGATCGGATCAGCCGAAAAAAATATATAGCACCACCATAATGCACAACAGCAATGCCGCCTGGAATTTGTAATTGGCAATGCCCTTCCAGCCGCCGGCCCGCAATGGATCAAGGGGATTTTTCCAATACAGCTTTTCACTCTCTGCCGTATGTACCACGGGAAAAATGTAAGAAAGAATTACCTGCATCAGGATACAGGCGCAGAGAAGATAAAAAGCCATCATCATAAACGGCGTTTGCCCAAACCAGCTTCCGGGGAGCACTTTATTAAGCGCAAATACCAGCACACCTAATGCCGAACCTACCCATAAAGTATATTGCGCTGCACGGGCAGACGCCTTACGCCAGAAAACACCCAGTAAAAACACACAGGTAATAGGCGGTGCAATATGGGCAATAACATCGTTAAAGCCGTTAAAAAGACTTTCATAACTGTTTAACAGGGGCAGCAAAGCAATGGAAAAAACCAATGCTGCCAATACCGAAATCCTTCCCAAAAAGACAAGATGACGATCCGCCGCATTAGGCCTGAATCTTTTATACAGGTCATAACTGACCAGCGTGGAAATTGAGTTGAGTGCACCGGCAACCTGGCTCATCAGCCCGGAAAGCAATGCAGCCACAACAATGCCTACCAGCCCCGTTGGCAACAACTGGGATATCATCAAAGTATAAATACCCTTGCTGTTAACAACCATTTCTCCGTTAGCATCAATAGAAGTAATGCTGCTTACATCCAGTACGCCCCTTTGTACCAGCGCATAAGCCAATAGTCCGGGGACCACAAAAATGAAGACCGGCAGGATTTTAATATAGCCACAAAATAAAGCGCCGGCTCTTGCATGATTTTCGTTGCGGGCGCCTAACACTCTTTGAACGATGGTTTGATCGGCACACCAGTACCAAATACCCAGGACAGGATAACCAAGCAGCACAGCATACCGGGGCATTCCGCTGCTGTCTCCGTGAGGGCGCAGCATGGACAGTTTATCCATCGCATTATTTTGCCTGAGCGTATCAACCAGAACATTCCAGTCACCCAGCTTCGAAAATGATATCCAGGTAATCACTACAGCGCCTCCCACCAGTACAATGGTTTGTATGGATTCAGTTACCACAACTGCTTTCAGCCCTCCTATCATAGTATAAATGGCAACCAGCACAGCAATAACCGTAACGCTTACATACATATTAATCCCAAAAAGCGTTTCAAGCACTATTCCACCAGCGAGTAACGAAAATGCAATATGAATAATGACAGCAGATACAATAGAAATGATCGTAAGCCAGTCCCGACATGCCTGGTTATACCGCTTTTGAAGAAAAACAGGCAGGGTAGGTACTCCCGAACGGATGTAGAATGGCACAAAAAATAAAGCCAGCAAAATAAGTGTTAATGACGCCATCCATTCAAAATTACCATTCAGCAAACCGGTATCAAACCCTGACTGCGCCAGGCTTACCAGGTGTATGCAGGATATATTGGTGGCAAACAAAGCCAGTCCTATCATGGGCCATCGCAGGGTTTTGCCTGCAAGAAAATATTCTTCAGATACACTGGTGTTGCCGGCTGATTTTTTTCTTAATCCTGTCCACAATCCTATGCAAACAATTACCACAATATATCCTATACATATTATCAGGTCGGGCGTTTCTATCATATGCTTGTCAATCGTATTTAAGCTTAAAGACTATATACAGTTATTTTTTGCAACGCGATCTCGGGTTTATCAGAAGTAACAGTCAGTTTCAACTGATCCGTTTCTACAGGTTCAATTTGCTGAATGCGTTTTCGTCCTACACTACTACCGCCTGCGACCTGCTTCCATTTGCCATTTACGAGGGCATCCAGTTGGTACGAATGAATATGTTGCCCTTTTGCAAGATCTTCCTCTAATTCCAGCCAGCCTAATTCTGACTTTTTGTTTAACCTGATAACTTTTCCTGTGCCGGTTTCTACTGAAGTAAGACTTACGATTTCTTTTGCAAAAACCGATTCTATTTTCTTGCCAAAGTCTGCCAGTCTTTGCCCTTCGGCCGGCACAATCAGCCCACTGGTATCCGGGGTCATATTGATGAGCAGGTTGGCGCCGCGGCCAACAGATTCCAGGTATACTTTTGTCAAAAAATCAACGCTTCTTAATGTTTTGTCAGAATCCGGATACCAGAACCATTTATCACGGGTGTGAATATTGGCTTCTGCAGGTAACCATCCGGTACTTTCAGGACCAACCCAGTTTTCTGCCCAGTTATCATCCGTAACAATGTTCCACAAAGGATAAGCCGCCCATCCCTGCTCGCTGCCCGACCACCGTACATCCGGTCTTGTTCCTCCCATCACTACTGCCTGCGGCTGCAGGTTCTTCACCATAGTACGTATGGCATCTCCATAACCCGTACCGAGCCGTTCCATTGTAGTGCCGTTCATTACATCCCAGCCAAAAGGATCGTAGGCGCCATCGAACCACAGGTAATCTATCTGTCCATAATTGGTCAGCAGTTCTCTCAACTGTTCTATAAATTTTGTAAAATATGCATTAACATCTCCTACAATTTTTCGTTTCCCCATCGGGTCGGGGGTGCTGGTACAATTTTCATTTTTATCACCACCCGAAATATATAGACCCGGTTTTACTCCGTACTTCCTGCAAGCGGCAACAAATTCTGCCACTACGTCTCCTTTACCATTTTTCCAGGGAGCTTTTTTTACAGAATAATCCGTCGTATTTGTTTGCCACAAGCAAAATCCGTTGTGATGTTTAGCGGTCAATACTATATGTTTCGCGCCAAATGACACCGCTGTTTTTACCCATTGCTCCGCATCTAATTTTACAGGATTAAAAACACCGGCATCAGGTACCGTCATAAATTCGGAAGCGGTATAGGTAGCAGGTCCAAAATGAATAAATGCGCCCAGTTGCCGCTGCTGAAATGCCAGTTGTTGCGGAGTAGGCCGATTGGTATGCCTGAAAATACCACTACCATTTTTCTTAAGGTTTCCATCCGGCGCAATCAACACCGGTGTCCAGTCGCCCTCATGCACAGGTGTTTTCCCGGCCGCTTCCATATCCGAAAAAAATTGTTCAAATAATGCGGCCGGAGTACCGTCATACATTGCCCATTGTAAGTCGCCTGCCGTCGTTTGATCACTGCCTGTGAAATACAATATCGTTTGTCCTTTAAAGTAACACAGCTCGACATCTGACGCATTACTTTCAGCGGTGCCGGGATCAATGAGGGGAATATTGCGGATAGAAGGGTCAAACGTAACAAATGGTCTGCTGACTGGTGCATCTTCCCAGTTCACCAGATCTTTAGAACGGGTGATCCGGGTTTCATAACCTGCCTTAATATGTTCGAGGTAAAGGGTATAATACCATCCGTTTTCGTAATACAGCGCCGGGCCACCCACATATTTATCCTTTCCATACACTGCGCCGGGAATTTCTTTCCAGTGTACCAGGTCCTCCGATGCCACATACCGGAATGTGAAGGGCTTCCAGGCAGGATCATTGGTTTCATATAACAAAATGAATTTGTCGTTCCCTTTGCAAACGGCAGTATTGAAAAAATACTCTTTTGAATTCGCTTTTAAAACGGTTACAGGTTTACTCCAGTTTTTAAGATCCGTGGAGCTGGTCATCGTTATCTCTGTCATCTGCCGCCAGGGTTTGCCTTCTCCATAATTACCGGCAAAAATGTACACGGTATTATTATGAACCAGCGCTGTCCCAAAACCGTGATTTTTCAATGCAACAGAAACAATTTTACCGGTTTCCACATCCCGTATCCGTATTTCATCTTCATGAAAATAATCACCGGGTTTCGCTCCTTTTATATCCCAGAAACGCTGGTTGCTCTCCATGAGGTACAACCGGCCATTAAAAACAAAAGGAGATGATTCCACCAGCGGGGAACCTAATCGTCCCTGTTTGACGATGGGGTTATGCCAGGAAGGCTGTGCTTTTACAAAACATACAGTTAAAATACCAAGCAGCAATTGGCTGATCAACAGGAAAACAGTCCTTTTTTTTATATACATCATCATTTGTTTTGCGTACGGATGAAATTCAATATTCAGCGGATTAACAGCAATAGAGTATTGCGGGATAAGGATGGATTATCCTATGACGCTTCTACAACCAAAACCATTTCCCAGGGTGCAATTTCAGGTAATACGAATTTCTTATATATACCGTCTGATCCGGATGACCTTATCTTTTCAGACCTGTTGCGCATGTTATATATTATGATCTCGTCACCATTTACCCTGAGTATAACTTCGGGCGCAACCGCCGGGTCAAACGAACTATTAGTAACTGCCATGGCAAGCTTTCCTGTTCCGGTACTACGAATCCAGCAATTCGCCTTATGAAAAGAAGCCACATAGCCTGGCAAACGATCTTTACTTAACCACCTGAATATACTTTTTATCTGCGCTGACTTGGATTGACTGCCCATATAATTCCAGGGATAATATCCGGAAACGCATATTCTTCCTCCCAGGGCATTTTCAAACAACCCTAAAGTAATATCTGCTTGCTTTTTGCCGCTATAATCCACCAGGTAGGCCAGTGTGTCTGTATTTGGCTGTGTCGCCCGGATACCATACGCTGCTTCCTTGTAAAAGGATTG
>ERZ778028.2765-NODE-2765-length-11773-cov-4.238437_pt1 | contig 11773 bp, 15 predicted proteins | sample MGYA00375758_ERZ778028 | MGnify/ENA primary metagenome ERZ778028 (study PRJEB29350, sample SAMN05389828) | bioreactor metagenome | isolation source: Thiocyanate bioreactor | place: South Africa: University of Cape Town | collected 2014-03-17 ... | reverse complement strand
AGAATAGGTCTGCAGGCTAGCACTGGATTCCACCCGCGCCATCACTTGGCCCTTCTTGACCGACTGACCCAGCCCACCACGCATGTCCACGATGCGGCCCGGAAGCCAGGCACGAACATCAGCTTTGCCTTCGGGAGTAATATCGACCCGGCCCGACAAATTGATGATCTCGCTCATCATGGCCGAACCGGCACGTTCGGTTTTCACGCCACCACGTTTCGCCGCTTCCGGCGAGATCATGGTACGGCCTTCATAGGACTGATAGGTCCAGTTATGCAGACGACCGCCTTCTGAAGCCGTTACGCTGACATCGAAGGAATGGGGCTCAGTCACAACTGCGTCACCACGCAGGAAGTCTTCCTGCACCCGGAAGCCAAAATTATCGACCTTCCCGCCCAGCCGGGTAACTTTCATGGCAGCTCGGAATTCTGTCGGCGCAATTTGTTTGCCGTCACGGTATCCATAGAGCCGGAATTCAGGCTCCACGCCGGTTTCAAAGATCGTCACTTCAACGGCGAAATTTCCATCGCGCAGCATCCGTCCCTGGTGTGGACCGCGCTCTTCTTCGCCGGACTCGGCATGCTCTTCGCCGGAAGCAGGTTTTTCGGCGCTGTCACAGGCCGCAAGACCAAGAGAAGCAACAACGGCGATGGCACTGAAGATCGAACGGATTCTCATTACTTTTTCTCCTCAACCGATAGCGTCGCGAAACGACCGGACAATCTGTCCAGACGCGCGCCGTCCTGGTGGAATTGCCGGAGCAGTTCGACCCGGCGGGTGTGCGCATCAACAACTGCGCGTTGGGCATCAGCCATTTCCAGATAGGTGAAAGCCGTGCCGCCACGAGTGTAGCCGTCGATGACGAGCTTGGCGGCCCGTTCGGCGGTTGGCAGCACCTCAGCGTCGATGCGAGTGATTTCAGACGCGATCCGCTTGCGATCAGCCGTCAGCTGGTCGAACTCGCGCCTTGTATCCAACTGGGACAACGCAATCTCCGCATCAGCGGCGCGTCTGAGGGCCACAGCGCGATCCACATTGGAACGATTCGCGCTTTCCACGCCGATCGGGATCGCGCCACCCACCATCAGGGCCACCCCCCGTTCCTGCGCAGAATGACGAACGCCCACACGGAAGGTGGGATCGGCATAGCTGCCGCTTTCCGCCAGTCGGATGCCGGCGTCAGCGACTTCGCGCTCTGCCGTCGCTAGGGCGACATCTGGATTGGTATCGGGCTTGGCGGCGACTTCAGAAATCTGGATGAAATCCTGAATATTGATGCGAAAAGCGCCCGTGCCGCCCCACCAGGCCGCCAGCGCTGCCCGGGAGATACGTGCGGTTTCCTGCGCCTGATCACGGGCGATACGCGCCTGCGCCAAAGCTGCCTTGGCCCGCTCACCCGCAAACACCGGATCTAGAGCGCGTGACACGCGCCGCGAGACTTCGTTGTCCAGACGCCGGGCAACCGAAAGCCGTTCTTCGGCGATACCGATCGCCGCCTCCGCTGCAGCAGCATCAATCCAGGCGCCTTGAACTTTCGCAACAAGATCGAGCGTGCGCACCGTGGATCGTAGCCGGGTCGCATCCAATTCGGCTTGCGCCACACCGATGCGGGCATCGCGCTTGCCGCCGCGTTCCCAGGTGCGTTCATAATAGGCGGTAGTCTGCGCTTGGTTCACCCCGTTATACGGTCTGGAACCGGCGAAGTCCTCCAGGTCTAGCCCCATGGTGGCGCGCGGCCCGAAACCAGCGCCGCGGATAGAAGCGTTGGCGCCCTCAAGCCTTGCGGCGTTGGCAATGTTGTTGGGACTGCTCGCTACCGCCCGCGATATGGCATCGCTGAGGGAAAGCGAGGGTTGGGCTTGCGCCGAACCGACAGCAAATCCGAGCAGCACAACGCTGCAAACGGTTTGGAACAGAGTCCGTGCGCATGTGCGCACAGCAAAGCGATTGAACATGGTGACGTCTCGCGAAAAGCGTGGGAATGCCCACGCTCAAACGCGAACGTGGGTTCTAGGCGCGGATTTCGAGAGTACGGGGGGGACGGTCCGGCAGCGGATGCCAGGAGCCAGTCACGATTTGATCACTGACGAGCCCCAGACCGCTGGTATGCCAGTCATCAAGAGAAACGCCGCTACCAACCAAAACAATTAGGCTGCCACCGACTTCACCGTGATGATGATGATGATGCCCAACATGATTGGCGTGGTCGGAATTATCTGGATCGCCCCCCAAAAGGCTGTGAACGTCGCCGTTCTGGGCGTGTCCCTGCTCACCAGCCTTAGCTACCTGCTGACCGTGATGATCGGCATCGTGCAGGCTATCGTCATGGTCAGCGAGATAGGAAATATCGCTCAAAATCATGTGCTCATGCGGCGCCGTGCCCTCGGCCGAATGTTGGACACGGTTCACAATAGTGGCTGCCGACGCGCCCATAAAAAGAAACATCGCCGCGACGCAGAGCGCCGCGATTACAGGTCGAAGCAGATGGGGGCCGAACATTTGCACATGCGAGAAATAGCTTTCCGATAGTTTCAAATCAATGGACGCGTGGTGTACCGTTTTGATCCGGGCGACGTAACTATTGCCAACCCCTTGCCAAATATCAGGATTTTCGGGTTATACCGCCCGAAATTCTTTGATCGACTGTGACAGGATGCCGTAAGCTGAGCGCAGAAAAAGCGCCGCAATCACCGCCGCTACAAAAATGTCAGGCCAGGCGGAATTGAGCCAGCCCACCAGCATCGCGGCCACCAGAACGCCGATATTGGCCGCAACGTCATTGCGCGAACATTCAAAGGTGCTCGACATGTTGATGTCCTGCGAACGGAAGCGCCACAGCAACGCCAGACAGGTCAGATTGGCGACCAGCGCCAATCCCGCGAACACCAGCATCAGCCCGGAAGACGGCGGCACTCCGTAAACGATCTTGAATCCGATCTGCACAAGGACGCCAAGCCCAAATATCAGTACGATCCCCCCCTTAAGCGCAGCAGCTCCAGCCTTCCAGCGGGGCCCGCGCGTCAGCACAAATATGCTAGCGCCATAGACCAGAGCATCACCCAGCATATCGACGCTGTCCGCCATCAGTGATGCAGAACCGGCCAGCAAACCACCGCCAAACTCGATCATGAACATGACGAAATTGATTGCCAGAACGATAACGAGAACCCGTCGCTGGTCACTCTGCTGCGCCAGCTGTTCCAATTCCTTGCTCTTGGCGTTGCAGCAGTCGTCAGCCATAGTCTGCCCACACTACAAATGTGAAGATGCGTGAATTTAGCGATGTTGATGCTCGCGTATGTCGCATCATCTTAGCAAGCGCCTCAGCCAGCGAACGCCTGTCGCTCTGGCTCAACTTTTTGCTCAACTAACAGCTAGAGACGGTTAGCCTAGGTTTCATACTGTGTTCAGCGCCCCATCCAGCCCGAGTTGACCCGCCTAAGTTACCCATGGTAACATAGCGGCGCAGCATAGCAACCTGCTGATTTTCAGCGGTTTTCGGCTGAAATCGGCCGCTACCAGCCGACCAGCGGCCACCATCGGCGGCTAAAACGCCACCAGCGAGCCAGACGAAGCCGCTGACGGCCATTTTGGCGCTGACCGGCCACTGACAGCCGAAATTGCTACCGTACCGCTCGTAGCCGCCGCCAGCGGTGGCCGACCAAAATTGGCTGACCAAGCCGCGCCGAAGCCACCAACCGGCAACCGGCAACCGCATTTTTTAAATTTACCGATCAGCGGCCGATGAGATCCGGCCGATTGCAAATCTGCAATCCCCTCGTCGTCTTCCGAAAATCTATCGGCACCGAAATCCTTCGGCGCCTCAACCCGGGTCAACAACACGTTGGCCGAACATAGGAGTACGCCATGACGACGTCTAATCAGAACGAGAAGTCCGAGGCACCAGCCACCGCATCTAAAGATACAGGCAGAGGCCTCAATTTGTGGGACGCCCTGACCAAGGGCAGCAAGTGCCTGGCCAAGTCCACTGAGCCCGGCGAGGACGGCTACTACCTCGCCATCGTCGAAGAGGTATCGCCCGATGGCAAAACCCTAACTCTGAAATGGTTCGGATACCCCAGCCTTGGCACGTTCAAGACGCGGCGGCTCGCCGTAGGCCTTCTGGCAACGGTGAAATAGCAATGTGCAACACAGAAAGAATCCGAGAACTCAACGACCGCTTCCGGCAGACCTTTGTTGGCGATCAGGTCGTCATCACAAGCGGTATTGCGCGGCTACCCAATGTCCTTGGACTGCTCAGCCAGGTCAGGGCTTATAGCACATTCCGACCAGAGGATGATCCCTATGACGAGCACGACTTCGGCTCCCTGGTATTTGATGAGCACAAGGTTTTTTGGAAGATTGACTACTACAACAGCGACATGACGGCAGGGGCGGAAGACCCGTCAGATCCCGGGAGCACCAAGCGCGTTCTTACGGTGATGCTGGCGGATGAGTACTAAAAGTTAGCGAGCGCGCCGCGCCTTCTCAGCGAGAATAAGGTCCGACGGCATAACTTCCAATACCGTAGCCAACTCGTACAGCGTAATCACTGTCGGGTTCTGCGTACCCCGCTCCAGATCGCTAATGTATTGCTGGGTCAAGCCTGACTTCTCGGCTAAGCGCTCTTGAGTAAGTCCTGCCTCTTTCCTCGCCTTCCGAACATTCCGGCCCACCAGCTTGCGCATATCCATGCGCCAACTTCAACGGAACAGTCCGTTTGAGTTTATCTGGTATATCATGTATTTTGTGGCCAGCAGGGACTGCTTGCAGCAGCGAGGGGACAAGAAGTGGCCAGGACCTAATCAAGGTCGCAGGGAATTATCCGGCCTGCCACCCACAACCAAAAACAATATCGGCGCAAACCTGCATCGCGGATGCAGGCATGAAGTCGCTTACCTTTTTCAAAGGAGATGACAATGACAGAACCTACCAATCATATTTCCCCTCCGCTTCTAAGGAGGCTTTGGCTGGTCATCACCCTGACCTGCCTCATCCTGACCTTCCCCATCGCTTTGCTGATACTAGCCACGGGTAAGGTTTACCGTTGGCGAGAGACAGGCTGGGCGCCAATCTCAGATAAGGCTAGATGGATTTATGCTGGCATACTCGGCTTCTGGTTGCTGGCCGCCATCGCCAACTTTGCCATATCCGGCAAGTCGGGGCAGGAGACCTGGGAGGCAAATCAGGTCAACACCAGCCAAAGCCGGTCCGAAGCGCAAAGTGGGGGCGCCGATTCAGAGACGCCAGCCATGCCGCAAGTCGACGCGAATTTCTCGGGCGGCTCGTACCACCGCACTTCGCCCGCCTCAGCAAATATGACGATAGCGAAGCGTGACAGACGGTGGCGCATCTCTATCGATGGCGCAGGACCGCCGGCAGGCGGCAACACCGCCGCAGATTGCACTCTCGTCGCGGAGGGTCAGCTTGTGAATGGCGAAATCAATGCCGACTTAGTCCCTTTCGAGACGGACACAGCAGAGATTACGGCGGAAGACCTAAAAGAAAATCCCGGGAAGATTATTGTGAAGGTCTCGCCCTCCAATGTCACCGTGCTCCATGCGACCGTAGAACCGCATTGCGGCATGGGTAGTGACCTGACCGGGCTTTTCCGGCTGATCCCATGATCATTTCAGTTCCAGCGAAAGTCGTACCGTGGCCAACACGTACGCGGCCATTCGCCTGATGAACCCTTGGGCAAGGGGTGCCGCATTTCCTCTCACGATCAGCCCCCGCCAATTCTCAATACATACGCAAAGGAGATTACAGTGAGCTTCTCCGCCGCTATCAGCTCGTGCTTTCGCCAGTACTTCACTTTTACGGGCCGGGCATCCCGATCAGAGCTTTGGTACTTCGTTCTATTCTGCCTCATGCTGCTGATCCCGGCCGCGTTTCTTGGTCCTATCGGCATAGCACTGGCGTTGGTGCTGGCACCGCCCGGGATCGCGCTGGAGGTCCGCCGCCTTCACGATACAGACCGGACTGGTTGGTGGTTCTGGTTAAACCTGATCCCAATATTGTCCCTGATCAAAATTGTATGGTTCTGCCAACGGGGCACGGTGGGGCCAAACCGTTTCGGCCAAGACCCATTATCCGATCCCTCAACTCTTCCCGCCTCCCAGAGTTCCGCGCTAGCTACATCGCAAGTATCCATGACGGAAAGGGCAGAGCAGTTGGGTAAACTGAAAGCCCTTCTAGACGCAGGCACGATCAGCCAGGACGAGTTTGAACGCATGAAATCTCAAGTGTTGGCGAGTTGAGGTCTAACCATGCTTCTGTTCGCGCTAATCATATTTGCGTCATGTGTCCTGACCGTCATTTTTTGGGCGGCCGTGGTCGCGGCAGCAATGGCGATCTTGGAATTTGTGCTGCTGCTAGTCCGGGGGATTTGGTGGCTGATAACCCGGCCTATCGTCTGGCTTGTCATTCGGCCCATTCAATTTGTCTTCGGTATCAAAAACGGTAAGGCATCCAATAGAAACCTAGATGCTCCAAAAGCGATGTCGGCAATACGGCCATCCTTAGCGCCCGACCAGATTCCGCCCATGACAGAAAAGCTCGATCAGCTTGGTAAGCTAACTGCGCTTCTTGAAGACGGAGTTCTCAATCAAAATGAATTTGACCGCATGAAGAAGAAAATTCTAGCGAAGTGACTTGTATGATCGTCCGTTGGAGCGAACGACCTCAGCAATAGGTGATTGCCCCAACTGAAAATCATTAGTCGTAATTTTCACCGCAGCGAAATGCCGCAAAAACTTCCGAAACTCACCAGGTATCGAGAAAAGCGCAAATTTGCCAGGGCAGAAGCAGTTACCGAGGCCCGCCCAAAGCGCAAGCGTAAACAACGATGTTGAAAACAGTTTTTCAGGTGATTTCGTATTTAGATCGAGGGTCGAACTAGCTTGAATCTGCAAATTAGCTGATTGCGGTCAGCACACTACCATGACTTCGGTTTCCGCAACAACTGAAGCTCCGCCGCTTTCACTAAGATCAAAGCCAACTGCGCCTGCGAGAGTTGCTGGCATTTTCTTAGGCGATCCTCGAACTCCCTGGCCATCTTTTCGCCAGCCTCATTCCCGAGCGACCGAAATTTCCGATTCAACAAAGCGCATAAGCCGGCCACGTCCTCGCTTTGGATCAGACTTAGATGCCAATATTTTGAGAACTTGGGGCGGGTCTTCCGTTTTTCGAGCAGCTCGTAATCATATGCGGGAATGTGACCCTCCCGACTCTCCCGGTGGATCCGCTTCTTCATTGTTACTTTGTTGTAGTCCAGCTTTTTACCCATTAGTTTTTCCATCTATAAGTAGATCGAGCAGCTGACGATCAGACCGCTAGAATTACTTTACAGATTTAGAGAATCGAACTTGGTGGGCCTGGAACAGGTACGATTTGCGTATCTGGTGCGGATTTCTGCATCTTAATCACGCTTTTTCTCTGCTCTATTTCACGGCCTGTGGTGCAGTACAGGTTCAACGAAAATCCGGAAATCCAGGGCCCTCCAATATATTTTTGGAGGATGATGGTTAGTTATCCAGTGGCATATGATTCATTGATGATCATAGTGATAGGTATAATGGGATAGAGGTATAAGGGGTGTAATTATAATAATAATACGGTGGTAACACTCGAAAAAAGCTCGGATTTTTATTCCTACATCGCGTTTTTAGCGCTGCCCTTCAACAATTTTTCTAATAGCCGAGAAGGAGTTTGTCCATTCGTAAAAGCTCCGCCCAGAATAAATCTAATGGCAAAGGCAGTTCGCCGAAGACGGCAACCTTCTCTCCTGCGAGGGGCCTACAGATCAGCAAAAGTGGTCTTGCTGGTTTAAATCTTGACGTCGCATTTTCCGTATTGCTCAGCGATCAAGAGGATTGCTTCTGTCACAAGGAAATACTTTGGGCAGGCATCTGCGCTTGGATAAAGCGGTCTAGCAATCAGTCATCAGCCAAAAAAGCAATTGCTAAACAGACTGCCCGCGCTGTGATGTTGGCTGAACAGCAAACCCGAGCGGATTTTATTGTCAGAGGTAGATGGGCTGGCAAGCGGATCACCAAAAAAATGACGCCGAGCAAGAGGGCGGCTCTGAATGGCATCGCCTATACCTGGGCTTTTGTCAGCCCAGAGTTTCAGTCCCTGTACCAGAAAGTCTATTTCCCGATTGGCGGCATGGAGCAAATCGTTGGTGCTTTTAAAAGCCCGAAGAAGACCAAGATCACAAAGACATCGAAGGAGCGATCTAGGCCAAGGCACACTGCCGGCCTTCAAAACTTAACGAAAGTTGCGGCGGTGTTCGACCATCACTACCGAGAACTTAGTTCTGACGAAAAAACATATGGGAAGCCTAGCATCGAAAAAGCCAGCAAGGCGCTTTCCTCCATCGCACCTCCCAAAGGAAGCAAGGGTAAGATGACGGGACTTGGACGTAGCCAAGTCCAAGAGTTGTTAAGGGAACATCGGAACGCGTTTGCATTGCTGTACGGGGCACAGAACGTTGTTATCGGTGACAAGACCCTTCTCCATTGTATTCTTAGAAAAGCGCCACTCGCCGACGTTGTTGAACACCTTCCGGAATGGTTGTCCTACACCAGGTACTTCTGGGAGAAGGTCCTAGCTGGTGCGAACGGAAATTGGACCAGCACCTTTAGCCCTCAGTTGACCAGCGTTCGCTCAAGCCAACCCAAACTACAGCGCGTCAGCCTGCAGGAAGCTGACGCTATAAAAACGGCGTTCCAAGATAAGTGCCCCTCGCAAGCGCGATTGAGATAATCGCTCTGCTGTCCGGAATTTTTTCCGGTCAGTGACTAGTCCAATTTCTGAATATAGATGGCTGGCTCTTTTCTAATGGAGAGGGTCAATGTCAGACATCAATCAAGTTTCCAACGGACGCGGTCGTGTTAGGTGGCACTGGAAGAAGCCAGCCGCTAAAACAAAAAGCGCGACTTCCAAAGCTCTGCCGGGATGGAAGGTGGCGGGCGCACCGGGGGCGCTGACTACCGACATGGTGAGGTTAATCCGTCGCGATCCTCGCCTTCGTGTGCCAGGTTCATCGCCTTGGATGAAGGCCCCCACCCCAGAAGATGCCCGCAGCAATTCGAAGAAGGCTGCCAAGAGCCTCAAGCACAAAGCCTTTCGTAAAGTTTCTGGTGCATCGGCACTCTCCATCATCATCGGCTCTTGCCGGAAAAAGTCCCCATGCGGATCCCAAGGGTGCTTCTGGTGTGGCCAGATGGATCAACGCTGGCTAGTGACGGCGCTGGCTCCGGTGCTCAGCAAGTCGGATAAGGGATATAGTGACTGGGCCTTCAATTTTGTAATGCCCGAAGGCCAGACCGCCATCCACTCTTTGCCTGCTGCCCAGCTTGGACCTCTGATCGAACGTATTCGGCGCGCACTGCTTGCCAGCCCTAGGGTCTTGTTCGCGGCGTTGGGGATCGACATCAGCGCGAACGATGACACGGAGAAGTTTCTCCGCGGAAGGCTTCACGATGGGCAAAAGCGGTATTTCCAGGCTCATGTATATGGCGTCGTGCGCGCTGAGAGCAGGGATGATATTTGGCGCGCATTGAGGGACTTGTTTGGGACTGCCCCGAACATATACCGCCCGCTATGGGTTTCGCCTGAGCCGTTCGACGGTTCGGCCAAGGGCGTCAGCTATATTTTGAAGCCGCAGGGCTTCCGTCATATTGCGTACCTCAACCACGAAGGGCATTGGAAGACACGGAAGCCCTCGCCGAAGCTGAAGCCAAGGGAGCAGGTCTACTACCTGCTCGCCATGAACAAGCTCGGCCTCGCGCACCGGATCGGCTTCGTTGGTCTCCATCCGGTCGTGGTGAGGGCGACGACCAGCACGCCGGCCACCGTTGTCCTCCGCCGCGTCGCTCGCAAAGCCTCGGCTAAATAAGCCGTGGCTCAGCATCGGCGCGATCCCCGGATCTTGCAGTGATAAGCAAACTGACGGACCGATGAAACGTCCTAGCAGCCTTTCAGATCATTCGCAGCGGCTTACGCCGGGCGAAGTTGCACAACATTGGTTCAGGCGATCCGCGAGTTGGGGCGTGGAGATTCATACCCACTACCCCGACTTCCCCGGTCCCGGCCCTGACGGTCTCTTTCTTCGGGAAGCGGTGAAGGAGTGGTTCGACCGCTGGCACGGTCGAAGACTGGAAATTTCAACACAGGGGAGCATGGAAGAGGAGGCACTACAGATAGCGCGCTATGGGAGAAGATAAGATCAGGCACTTGCTCATCAAGCGGGTTGCCGGTGGTGAGACCGCATACTTTTGGAATCCTAGTAAGACGTTGCGGAGATTAGGAATGGCTGCTGAAGCACTTGGTAGGGTCGAATCGCTTGCTAAACAGCGGGCCGTCCAACTCAACCAACTTGCAGACGAGATTAGGCACGGCATTCGCAAAGGTGACAACGGGCCAAAGCCAGGAAGCTTCTCGCTGCTGGTCGCTGCTTTTAAAGCCTCCGAAGAGTTTCGCGAGTTAGGAAAGCGCACCCAGGATGACTATGGGTATTACCTAGGCAAAGTTGAGCTTGATTTCGGTGACACTGCTGTCGCGGCCATGACGCCGCTTGTCTGGAAAGAATACTACAAACGCCAGAAGCGCGAGGTTTCTATCACCTGGGCCTATCATATCATGGGCGCTTCCCGCTCTTGCCTGAGTTGGGGGGTCTCGGAGAATTGGCTTAGCAAGAACCCTGCCTTAGACGTAGTGGTCCAATCACCTAAGAAGCGAACCGTGCAATGGCGCCCTGAACAGGCTGCGTCATATATTGAGATGGCTTATGAGCTGGGCTGGACGTCTATCGCGGTAATGGCCTTCGTTTTTGATAGCACCGCGCAATCCCCCGTTGATGTTCGGACTTTGAAGGTCCGAAATTATGATGGCAGGGCGATCAGCAACGTCCGGACCAAAACTGGCGTCACCGACGCCCCCATCCCCCTGTTTCCCGAAGCCAAGGCTGCGTTGGACGCCTATCTGACCTCCCGGGGAACCCTGCCGCCGGAAGCCCCAATGTTTGTCAATGACCGCCTAGGCGGCCAATGGGTGTACAGCACCCTTTGTAAGTACCATAATTTGATACGCGAGGCCGCGAACCTCCCGAAAACCCTACAGTTGCAGGACTTCCGCAGGACAGCCCAGACCGAGGCCGGTGCGGCGGGAGGGACGGTTGACGAGATACGGGGTCTTGCGCGACACAGCACCCGCAAAGCGGCTGAGCATTATGTCCACCCGGACGGCAGATTCATTGAGGCGGTGCAGCAAAAAAGGCTTGCGGCCAGGAGAAAAAACCGGTCAAAAGCCGGGCGTATGGTAATTAAGTCAGAATGACTTCTAGCAAAAGTCAGAATACCCCAGTGGTGCTGTGGCCGAGAGGCTGAAGGCGGCGGTTTGCTAAACCGTTATACGGTTGAAAAGCCGTATCGAGGGTTCGAATCCCTCCGGCACCGCCACCCTTCCCATCAGGGATAACAATTCCAGCACCTTAGACCGTTTTTTGGCTAACCGCTTCGGGTGGGTAGCCAATTTTCGTTCTGCATTCGGGCTTGGTATGGCCTTCATCGCGCGGCGGGCGAGAACAAGCTGAAGCGACTGATGAATCTCGTTTTCGGCCATATCCTGGGCGGCGGCCTCGAATGTCCGGCTTTCGTCTCCTTTGGCTTCCTTGGCCGTGCGCTCCCTCGCTAGCGCCGCTTCCTCCGGACCCAGAAGCTACAGACGCAGTTGTTCAAGACGTCTGCGCTGCTGTTCGATGAAGGAT
>ERZ778028.2755-NODE-2755-length-11804-cov-6.629671_pt1 | contig 11804 bp, 9 predicted proteins | sample MGYA00375758_ERZ778028 | MGnify/ENA primary metagenome ERZ778028 (study PRJEB29350, sample SAMN05389828) | bioreactor metagenome | isolation source: Thiocyanate bioreactor | place: South Africa: University of Cape Town | collected 2014-03-17 ... | reverse complement strand
TCATGCACAGCTGCCCGCCCGCAGCCAGCACGCCGATGGGCAGCAGCCACAGCGCCGGCCAGCCGGGCCAGGGCGAGTGCCCCGTGACCAGCACCGCCGCGCCGCCCGCGACCACCGAGCCGACGCCGAAATAGAACACCGTGCGCGCTTCGGGCTCGCCGATGCGCGAGAGCGCGACCACCTGCAGGTAGGCGAGCGCCGCGCACATGCCCGAGAGCAGGCCGACGAGCGCCCCCAGGGCCTGATCCACCCCTTCGCCGAGGCTTGGGCGCAGCAGCAGCACCACGCCGCCGAACCCGGCCGCCACGGTGAGCAGCAAGGGACCCTGCAGCGCCGGGCGCGGCGTGTCGGGCGAGGGGCGCCAGTTGATCAGCGCGCCGCCGACCAGGAAGGCGGCGATCCACACGCTGCTCATGTAGTTGAGCGTGACGGCCGTCGCCAGCGGCAGGTGGGCAATGGCGTAGAACCAGCCGCCGAGGGAAATCACGCCGATGAAGGCGCGCCAGGCGTGCATGCGCGGGTAGCGCGTGGCCAGGGCCACGCCCTGCGAGCGCGCCAGCCAGGCCAGCAGCGCCATGCCGATGAGGCCGCGCGAGAGCACCAGCTCGGCCGAGTTGAAATAGGCGGAGGCGAACTTGACGCACACGCTCATGCTGGCAAACAGGAACGCGGCGAGCAGCATCCACAGGGCTTGCATGGCGGGCGGTATTTAGAGGTAAATGGGCTTCCAGCGCTTATCAACCAAGCGTGGAGAGCTATCGCAATGGTAGCAAGATCGGCCGCTCTGCGCCGCAGGCGCTCAGAGCGGTGTTTCCATCCCTTTGCGGTACCACTCGTGGAAGTGCTGCATGCCGTCCTCCATGGGGCTCTGGTAGGGGCCGACTTCGTTGTCGCCGCGCTCGAACAGCGCCTTGCGGCCTGCGTCCATGCGCTCGCCGATTTCGTCGTCCTCCAGGCAGGTCTCCATGTAGGCGGCCTGCTGGGCCTCGACGAACTCGCGCTCGAAGAGGGCGATTTCCTCGGGGTAGTAGAACTCCACCATGTTCAGCGTCTTCGTGGGGCTGATGGGGTGCAGCGTGGAGACGGTGAGCACGTGCGGGTACCACTCCACCATGATGTGCGGGTAGTAGGTGAGCCAGATGGCGCCGCGCTCGGGCAGCTTGCCGCCCCGGTACTTCAGCAGGACCTCGTGCCACTTCTTGTACACGTCGGAGCCGGGCTTGCCGAAGGTGGAGGCCACGCCCACGGTCTGCACGGAATACTCCTTCTGGAATTCCCACTTCAGGTCGTCGCAGGTGACGAAGTTGCCCAGGCCCGGGTGGAACGGGCCGACGTGGTAGTCCTCCAGATAGACCTCGATGAAGGTCTTCCAGTTGTAGTTGCACTCGTGCAGCTCGATGCGGTCGAGCGCGAAGCCCTCGAAGGAGAGCTCGGCGCGCGGGCCCATGCCGGCAAGGTCGGCCTCGATGTCGCGGCCGTTGTCCTCGAACAAGAGGCCGTTCCACTCGCGCAGCTTGTAGTTGTTGAGGTTCAGGCAGGGGTCGTGCGCAAAGTGCGGCGCGCCCAGCAGTTCGCCGCTCGCGCTGTAGGTCCAGCGGTGCACGGGGCAGACGATGTTGCCGCCGGCGCTGCCTTTCTGGTGCGCCTGCAGCGTGCCGCGCCCGTTCAGCATGATGGCCTGGCGGTGGCGGCAGACGTTGGACACCAGCTCCACGCCGCCCTGGGCATTGCGCACCAGCGCGCGGCCCTGGCCCTCCTGGGGCAGGGCATGGTAGTCGCCGGCCTGCGGCACGCTGAGCGCATGGCCGACGTAGCGCGGGCCGCGCTGGAACAGCAGGGCCTTCTCGCGCTCGAACAGTGCGGTGTCGAAGTAGCTGGAGACCGGGAGTTGGCTCGTGGCCGGCTGCAGTTGAAGACTTACATCAGACATGGGTGACCTGATAAAGACTCCCCACAGGGAGGGGCGCAGGGCCCGTGAAAAAAATGAAACCGGCATGCGCCGGTTCGGTGGAATGGGATTATAGGCAGCGGGGTTATTTCCGGCGCGGGCAATGCCCGCAGGGGTGCCGCGTGTATTGCGCGGGCCGCCGGGGCGCAATCGACGTGGGCGCCGGCCCACTCGTCCTAAAATTGCCGGTTTTTGCGCGATCACACCCCGCCCATGGCAAAACCCAAGACGGCCGAACCGGCCAGCTACGAAGCCGCGCTCGAAGAACTCGAGCAATTGGTCGCGCGGATCGAGTCGGGCCAGATGCCGCTTGAGCAGCTGCTCACCGGCTACCAGCGCGGCGCGGTGCTGCTCGCCTTCTGCCGCGAGCGCCTGCAGGCGGTGCAGGAGCAGATCAAGGTGCTCGACGCCGGCACCGTCCAGGCCTGGGCCGGCGAATGACGCAGCAGATATCCCCCGCAAACTTCGCCGATTGGACGGGTGCGCAACTGGCGCGCACCGAGGCGGCGCTCGGCCAGTGGGTCGGTCCCGGCGCGCCGGCCGGCCTGGGCCAGGCGATGCGCTATGCCGTGCAGGGCGGTGGCAAGCGTCTGCGCCCGCTGCTGGTGCTGGCGGCGCGCGAGGCGGTGGCGGGCGAGGGCGCGGAAGACACCGCGCTGGCCGCCGCGCTGGACGAAGCGGCGCTGCGCGCGGCCTGCGCGGTGGAACTCATCCATGCCTATTCGCTGGTGCACGACGACATGCCGTGCATGGACAACGACGTGCTGCGCCGCGGCAAGCCCACGGTGCACGTGCAGTTCGGCGAAGCCGGCGCGCTGCTCGCGGGCGACGCGCTGCAGGCCCTGGCCTTCGAACTGCTCACGCCCGAACACAGCGCCATCCCCGAAGCGGTGCAGGCGGCGCTGTGCCGCCAGCTGGCGCGCGCCGCCGGCGCGGCCGGCATGGCCGGGGGCCAGGCGATCGACCTGGCGAGCGTGGGCCAGCAGCTGGACGAAGCCCAGTTGCAGCGCATGCACCAGCTCAAGACCGGCGCCCTCCTGCAGGCCAGCGTCATGATGGGTGCTGCCTGCCAAGGCGGGGCCGCGGGCGCCGCGGCGCTGGCCGGCCTGTCCCGCTACGGCGCGGCCTTGGGCCTGGCCTTTCAGGTGGTGGACGACATCCTGGACGTCACGCAGGATTCGGCCACACTCGGCAAGACCGCCGGCAAGGACGCTGCGCACGCCAAGCCGACCTACGTGTCGCTGCTCGGCCTGACGGGCGCGCGCCAATGCGCGCAGAATCTGCACCGCGACGCCCTGGAAGGTCTGGCGGCCTGCGGCCTGGGCAACACGGCACGGCTTGCGGCGCTGGCAGACATGGTGCTGCTGCGCTCCAATTAGAAGCAAAAATGGCTGCCAGCGCTTATCCTGTAATCGTATGCAGCTATTAAATAAATAGTATTCAATGTCCACGACCGCCTACCCCCTGCTCGAGAGCGTGAACGATCCGGCGGACCTGCGCCGGCTCGGGCGCGCCGAACTCAAGCGCCTGGCCGACGAGCTGCGCGCCTTCGTGCTCGACAGCGTCTCCAAGACGGGTGGGCACCTGAGCTCCAACCTCGGCACCGTGGAGCTGACCGTCGCGCTGCACTACGTCTTCGACACCCCGCGCGACCGCCTGGTGTGGGACGTGGGCCACCAGACCTACCCGCACAAGATCCTCACGGGCCGGCGCGAGCGCATGCACACGCTGCGCCAGCTCGGCGGCATCTCGGGCTTTCCGCAGCGCGCCGAGAGCGAGTACGACACCTTCGGCACCGCGCATTCGAGCACCAGCATCTCGGCCGCGTTGGGCATGGCGCTGGCCGCCAAGCGGCGCGGCGAAGAGCGCTACGCCGTGGCCATCATCGGCGACGGCGCCATGACGGCCGGCATGGCCTTCGAGGCGCTGAACAACGCCGGGGTGGCCGACTGCAACCTGCTCGTCATATTGAACGACAACGACATGAGCATCAGCCCGCCGGTGGGCGCGCTCAACCGCTACCTGGCGCAGCTCATGAGCGGGCAGTTCTATGCCGCCGCCAAGAACGTCGGCAAGACAGTGCTGCGCCCGGTGCCGCCGCTACTGGAGCTGGCCAAGCGCATCGAGCAGCAGGCCAAGGGCATGGTCGTGCCGGCAACGCTGTTCGAAAAATTCGGCTTCAACTACATCGGCCCCATCGACGGACATGACCTCGATTCGCTGATCCCCACGCTGCAGAACATCCAGGAGCTCAAGGGCCCGCAGTTTTTGCACGTGGTCACCAAGAAGGGCCAGGGCTACAAGCTCGCCGAGGCCGACCCAGTGGCCTACCACGGGCCGTCGCGCTTCGATCCGAAGATCGGCCTGGTCAAGCCCGCCACGCCGCCGCGCCAGACTTTCACCCAGGTGTTCGGCCAGTGGCTGTGCGACATGGCCGAGCAGGACGAGCGCCTGGTCGGCATCACGCCCGCCATGCGCGAGGGCTCGGGCATGGTGGAGTTCCACCAGCGCTTCCCGGACCGCTATTACGACGTCGGCATCGCCGAGCAGCACGCCGTGACCTTTGCCGCCGGCATGGCCTGCGAAGGCGTCAAGCCCGTGGTGGCCATCTATTCCACCTTCCTGCAGCGCGCCTACGACCAGTTGATCCACGACGTGGCGCTGCAGAACCTGCCGGTGGTGTTCGCGCTCGACCGCGCCGGCCTGGTCGGCGCCGACGGCGCCACGCACGCGGGCGCTTACGACATCGCCTACGTGCGCTGCATCCCGAACCTCGCCATGGCCTGTCCGGCCGACGAGCGCGAGTGCCGGCAGCTGCTGTCCACCGCATTCGCACAGAACCACCCTGTGGCCGTCCGCTATCCGCGTGGCAGCGGCGCCGGGGTCGAACCCCTGCCGGGGCTGGAACCGCTTCCCTACGCCAAGGGCGAGGTGCGTCGCAAGCGCAGCGGCGCGCCGCGCCCTGCCGGCCTGCCGCGCATCGCCATCCTGGCGTTCGGCACGCTGCTCTATCCGGCGCTCGAAGCGGCCGACGGGCTCGACGCCACGGTGGCCAACATGCGCTGGGCCAAGCCGCTCGACACCGGCCTGGTGCTGCAACTGGCCGCCGAGCACGACGCGCTGGTCACGCTGGAAGAAGGCTGCATCCAGGGCGGCGCCGGCAGCGCCGTGCTGGAGGCGCTGGCCGCCGCCAACGTCCAGCGCCCGGTGCTGCAGCTCGGTCTGCCCGATGTCTTCATCGAGCACGGCGACCCGGCCAAGCTCCTCGCCATGCAGGGGCTGGATGCGCGCGGCATCGCCGCCGCCGTGCGTGCGCGCTTCGGTGCCGCGCGCGCGCTGGACGAGCGCGCGGCCTGAATATCCCCACGTGCAGCGTGGTGCGGCGCCGGAGCGCGCCGCCTCCCCATGCTTGCAGAACCCTGAAGGCATGCGCCTTGCGGGGGACTTTCGCGGGAAAACCCGCAAAGGCCCTTGGAAAGCGCTTTTTTACAATCCCGCCATGGCTGCTAAAGTGGCTTGCCGCGCGGCACGGATGCCACGCGTCAGGCACTTTTGCAACCCCGTTTATCAAGAGGTTTTCATGGACCGTCGCTCACTCATCAAACATGCCGGCGTGGCTGGTGTTCTGGCTGCAGGGGTCGCCCCTGCCGTGCACGCCCAGGCCGCCGTCCGCTGGCGCCTGGCGTCGAGCTTCCCCAAATCGCTGGACACCATTTTTGGCAGCGCCGAAATGTTCGCCAAGACCATCAAGGCCTTGTCCGGCGGCAAGTTTGAAGTCTCGGTGCACGCCGGCGGCGAGCTGATGCCCCCCTTCGGCGTTGTCGATGCGCTGCAGAACGGCACCGTGGAAATGGCGCAGACGGCGTCGTACTACTTCACCGGCAAGGACCCCATTTTTGCCTTCGGTTGCGCGGTTCCCTTCGGCCTGACCGCCCGCCAGATGGACGCCTGGATGGAACACGGCAACGGCCGCAAGCTGATGGACGAGTTCTACGCCAAGTACAACATCAAGAGCCGCAGCGCCGGCAACACCGGCACGCAGATGGGCGGCTGGTACCGCAAGGAAATCAATACCGTTGAAGACCTCAAGGGCCTGAAGATGCGCATGGGCGGCGGCCTGTTTGGCGAAGCCATGCAAAAGCTCGGGGTGGTGTCGCAAAACATGCCCGGCGGCGAGGTCTACCAGGCGCTCGAAAAGGGCACCCTGGACGCCACCGAGTTCGTCGGCCCGTACGACGATGAAAAGCTCGGCTTCAACAAGGTTGCGCCGTACTACTACTACCCCGGTTGGTGGGAAGGCGGCGCAGAGCTGGAGTTCTTCATCAACGCCAAGGCCTACGCCGCGCTGACGCCGGAGTTCCAGGCCATGGTGGACGCCGCCACGGCGGTCGCCGCACGCGACATGACGGCCAAGTACGACGCCTACAACCCCATCGCGCTGAAGAAGCTCGTGGGCGCGAAGACGCAGCTCAAGTCCTTCTCCAAGGAAATCATGGACGCGGGCTTCAAGGCTTCGATGGAAGTGTTCGCCGAACACGAAGCGAAGTCGCCCGAGTTCAAGAAGATCCACCAGGACATGCGCGCCTTCCAGCGCGACCAGATCCTGTGGGCGCGCTTCTCGGAATTCCGCTTTGACAGCTACATGACTTCGGTCAAGCTCTAGCAAGGCCTGTTCTTGTCGCGACCGTGCGCAGCGCGCACCGGCCGCATCGAGTGCCGGGGTTGGCGGCCCGCAGCAGTGCGGGCCGGGCGCCGGTTTTTTTTTGGCTTGGCATCAGCTCCGCCAGCAGTTTTTTCATCACAGGAGACTTGCAATGGATCGTCGTTCCCTTATCAAAAATGCCGGCATCGCCGGCGTGCTGGCGGCCGGTGTCGCACCGGCCGTGCATGCTCAGGCGGCCGTGCGTTGGCGCCTGGCATCGAGCTTTCCCAAGTCCCTGGACACCATCTACGGCTCGGCCGAGGTGTTTGCCAAGGCGGTCAAGGAAATGTCGGGCGGCAAGTTCGAAATCTCGGTGCACGCCGCCGGCGAACTGATGCCCGCGTTCGGCGTGGTCGACGGCGTGCAGAACGGCACCGTCGAAATGGCGCACACCGCGCCGTACTACTTCTTCGGCAAGAATGAAGCCTTCGCCATCTGCGGCGCCATCCCCTTCGGCATGAACTCGCGCCAGCTCACGGCCTGGATGGTGGACGGGAACGGTCACAAGCTCACGCGCGAGTTCTATGCCCAGTACAACATCGTCGATTTCATCGGCGGCAACACCGGCGCGCAGATGGGCGGCTGGTTCCGCAAGGAAGTGAAATCGCCGGAGGACATCAAGGGCCTGAAGTTCCGCGTCGGCGGCTTTGCCGGCAAGGTGATCGAGCGCATGGGCGGCGTGCCGCAGAACATTCCCGGCGGCGAAATCTACCAGGCCCTGGAAAAGGGCACCATCGATGCGGCCGAGTGGATCGGCCCCTACGACGACCAGAAGCTGGGCATCAACAAGGTGGCGCCGTTCTACTACTACCCCGGCTGGTGGGAAGGCAGCCTGAATCTGTCGTTCTACGTCAACGACAAGGCCTTCAACGGCTTGCCCAGCGAGTACAAGGCCATCATCCAGGCCGCGGCGCACGAAGCGCACGTCACCACGCAGGCGCGCTACGACGCACGCAACCCGGCCGCTCTCAAGCAACTGGTCGGTGCCAAAACCAAGGTCGTGCCGTTCCCGCAGACCGTGATGGACGCGTCCTTCAAGGCGGCCCGGGAAGTGTTTGCCGAGATCGAGGCGAAGAACCCCGACTGGAAGAAGATGTACTCCGACTACCTCAATTTCCAGCGCGACCAGGTGCTGTGGTTCCGGTTCGCCGAAGGCACGTTCGACAGCTTCATGCAGCGCCAGAAGCTGTAAGCATTTCCGGTTTTTCAACTCCTCTTGCAACCCCGCTTCGGCGGGGTTTTTTTATGCCTGCGCCGCCGGGCCGGCGCAGGCATGCGCGCTCAGCGACTCCACCAGACCCAGCCCGCATACGCGGCGCCCAGCCAAACCAGCACGATGGCCGCCGCGCCCAGCCGGCTCGTGGGCTTGCGACCCTGGTCCGCCATCCAGGCCAGGGCTTTGGCGCGGCTGTCCTCGACCACCGGAGGCGGGAGCAATTTCACCGCCAGCCAGATCAGCCCGGGAAGCAGGAGCACCTCGTCCAGGTAGCCCAGGACGGGGATGAAGTCGGGGAGCAGATCGATGGGGCTTAGAGCGTACGCGACCACGGCGACGCACAAGAGCTTGGTGGCCAGGGGCGTCCGCTCGTCGCGGTAGGCGAACCACAAGGTCACGGCGTCGCGCTGGATGCGCCGGGCCCACGCCCGGATGCGTTGCCAGACGCTCCGGGGTTGGGAATCGGGGAGCTGCACGGCCCGATTGTGGGCCCCCCGGTCGGCGGCGCAGCACCCGCCGGCAGCGGTGGCGCACGCCCAAAGAAAAACGCCCCAGTCAGCGACTGGGGCGCGATTCGAACAGTGTGCGTGCTGCCGCCCCTTGTGGGAACGGCAGGCCTGCCGAGGCTTACTTCGCTGCGCCTTGCAGGGCTTCTTGCGCCGCCTTGAGCGGGTCTTCGGGCACCTCGGGGGCGCTGTCCGGGCCGGGCATGGGCGCGGGCATTTCCAGGGAGTCCAGCTGGCGCATGTCCGCTTCCATCTGCAGGCGGATCTTGTCCATGTCGTAGACCTCCTTCTTGTCCAGGCCGCTGGAGACGATGCCTGGGAAGGCGATGATGGCTCCGACCATGATGACCTGGATCAGCACGAAGGGCACGGCACCCCAGTAGATCTGCATGGTGGTCACGGGCTGGATCAGCTTCTTGGTCAGGCGGTCGGTGTAGGCCACGGCGGGTGCCACGCTGCGCAGGTAGAACAGCGCGAAGCCGAACGGCGGGTGCATGAACGAGGTCTGCATGTTCACGGCCAGCAGCACGCCGAACCAGATCAGGTCGATGCCCAGCTTTTCCGCCACCGGGGCGAGCAGCGGGACGACGATGAACGAGAGTTCAAAGAAGTCCAGGAAGAAGGCCAGGAAAAAGATCAGCACGTTCACCAGGATGAGGAAGCCGATCTGTCCGCCGGGCAGGCCGGAGAGCAGGTGCTCGACCCAGCGCGGGCCGTCGACGCCCTGGAACACCAGGCTGAAGATGGTCGAGCCGATCAGGATGAACACCACGAAGCAGGACAGGCGCGTGGTGGTGGTCAGCGCCTGCTTGAGCAGCGAGAAGCTCAGGCGGCGGCGCACCATGGCCATCACGAAAGCGCCCAGCGCGCCCATGGCACCGCCCTCGGTGGGGGTCGCCACGCCGAGGAAGATGGTGCCCAGCACCAGGAAGATCAGCAGCAGCGGAGGGATCAGCACGAAGGTCACGCGTTCGGCCATGCGCGAGAGCAGGCCCAGGCGGGTGATCTTGTTGAACATGGCGAGCACGAAGGCCAGCGCCACGCCGACGCACATCGAGACGACGATGGTTTCGTCCTTGGCGACCTTGGTCACCTCGGTGCCCGTCCACCAGCTGTGCACGTCCACGATGCGGTGCGCGAAGTAGAGCGAGATGCCCACGCACACGAGGGTCAGGATGATCAGCGAGGGCAGGCCGCTCTTGCCGTTGTCTTCGCGAATGGTGCGCGCTTCTGCGGGCAGGGCGGGCACCCACTTGGGCTTGAACAACGCTACCAGGACGACGTAGCCAGCGTACATGCCGGTGAGCATGAAGCCGGGGATGAAGGCACCCTTGTACATGTCGCCGACGCTGCGGCCCAGCTGGTCGGCCAGGATGATGAGCACCAGCGAGGGCGGGATGATCTGTGCCAACGTGCCGGAGGCGGCGATAACGCCCGTGGCGATGCGCCGGTCGTAGCCGTAGCGCAGCATGATGGGCAGCGAGATCAGGCCCATGGAGATCACGGACGCGGCCACGACGCCGGTGGTGGCGGCGAGCAGCGCGCCGACGAAGATCACGGCGAACGCCAGGCCGCCGCGCACCGGGCCGAACAACTGGCCGATGGTGTCGAGCAAGTCCTCGGCCATGCCGCTGCGCTCAAGAATGAGCCCCATCAGCGTGAAGAACGGAATGGCCAGCAGCGTGTCGTTCTGCATGATGCCGTAGATGCGCAGCGGCAGCGCCTGCAGCAGCGCCTCGGGAAGCATGCCCAGCTCGATGCCGACGAAGCCGAAGAACAGGCCGCAGGCACCCAGGCTGAAGGCGACGGGAAAGCCCATCAGCAGGAAGACGATCAGCCCCGCGAACATGATCGGGGCCAGGTTGGTGGTTAGAAATTCCATGAAGAAGGCTCCGCTTATTCGGCTGGGTGGGCTTTGCTGCCGTTGCCCTTGGCGGCTTCGGCCAGGCGGCGGATGGATTCGGCGAGTTCCTCCTCGGCCGTTTTCTCATCGGTTTTGGCGGTCGGGTCGGGGATCAGCCCCTTGAGGAAGGCGATGCGCTTGATCAGCTCGGACCAGCCCTGCAGCAGCAGCAGGCCGAAGCCGAGCGGCATCATCAGGTACACCGGCCAGCGGATCAGGCCGCCGGCGTTGCTCGACATTTCGCCGGATTGGTAGCCTTGCAGGAAGAAGGGGAAGGCGAACCACAGCACGGTCAGGCAGACCGGCGTGAGGAAGAAGGCAAAGCCGATCACGTCGAGCCAGATCTGCGTGCGCTTGGAAAAGCGGCTGGAGACCACGTCCACGCGCACGTGCTCGCGGTGCAGCAGCGTGTAGCCGGCGGCGAGCAGGAAGGCCGCGGCGAACAGGTACCACTGCACTTCCAGGAAGCCGTTGGAGCTGTAGTTGAAGGCCTTGCGGACCACGGCGTTGAGGCCGCTGATGACGGTCGAGGCGAGAATGAGCCAGATGACGGCTCGACCGACGCGCTCATTGAGCCAGTCGATGCCTCTGGAAAAGCTGAGTAGGGCCTGCATGGGGTCTCCGAATAAATGGGCAATGCTGCGCTGGCGGGGCGCCCGCGCGGCGCGAAACGGCCGCTTGTAACCAATGGAACGCAGCGATTCTACGAACCACTGTAGATGCAGGCTGACAGCAGCGTGACGGTGTATTCCCTAGGCAGGGACTAAGTTCTACGCTACCAAAAACGAAGCAATTAGGGTTTACGCGTAGAGCCCAAAATGCGCTTTTGCGCGGAAAACTTCCACCACGGCAGCACGGCGCTCATGGCCAGCACCTGGCCGCAGAAGGCCGGGGCGTAGCCAGGGAGCGCGGCCATGCGCGCCTGCCAGGCGGGCGACTGCAGCAGGGTGCGCAGCGCCAGCGTGGGCGCCTGGTCCAGGCTCGCCTTGAGGCAGGCCAGGTGGTAGTGCTCGTGCACCAGGGGCACGAAGTCCAGCCCGTGGGCACGCGCCGCCAGCTCGATGCCCAGGCCCGCGTCGGCCGCGCCCGAGGCCACGGCCTGGGCCACCGCTGAGTGGGAGGGTTCGGCGTGCCCGGCGGCGGCGAGCGCGCCTTCGTCCAGGCCCTCGCGCTGCAGCAGTTCGCCCAGCAGCACGCGCGTGCCCGTGCCGAGCGGCCGGTGCACGAAGCGCGCGCCACGCGCGGCGACGTCCGCGAGCTGGCGCACGCCCAGCGGGTTGCCGCGTGCCACGATCAGGCCCTGGGTGCGCCGGGCGAAGCCGATCAGCTTGTGCGTGCCGGGCCGCAGCAGGGGCTTGTAGGTGCGCGCGGTGAGCGAGCCGGGCGCCGCGCCTTCCAGCGTGTGGAACCCGGCCAGGGTGCAGCGCCCTTCGTTGAGCGCGCGGATGGCGTCCACGCTGCCGGCGAAACGGATGTCCAGGTGCAAGGCGCCGCGTGGGCGTGCGGGAGGCGGCGTGCCGGCATCGGGA
>ERZ778028.2750-NODE-2750-length-11827-cov-8.408257_pt1 | contig 11827 bp, 10 predicted proteins | sample MGYA00375758_ERZ778028 | MGnify/ENA primary metagenome ERZ778028 (study PRJEB29350, sample SAMN05389828) | bioreactor metagenome | isolation source: Thiocyanate bioreactor | place: South Africa: University of Cape Town | collected 2014-03-17 ... | reverse complement strand
CCCTTTGCCGCCGGACTGCGTGGAACGGGGGACGAGCTTGCTCGATGAGGTCTTCGACGCGCTTCCGCCAGAGGGCTGGAGCATGGACGACCCACAGAACCTCCTCGTCCTCGACCTCGACCCCGAAGACGTCGTCTCCCAACCGGCATCGTTCCGTGCGGGCATCACGCCGCGCCCCTCCGGCACGGCCACTGGGTTGATCCAACGCGTCCTCCAGGAGAACCTCGGTGAGACGATCTGCGTCACCTTCCAGGGGCGCCTCTTCGTGCAGGGCCCGTTCGGCACGGGCCGAGACAACGCCGTCTCCATCGCCAACGTCGAGCTCGGAGTGAGCAGCGACGATTCAACCCGGGCCGGTGTCGCGCTCGTCGTCGGCCGGGAGGGCCTACGCCTGCGCGTGCAGAAGAACGAGACGCTCCCCATCGCCTATGGCGACGACGTCAACTTCCAGCGATGGACGATCGTGATCGGCCGCGAAGCACGCAAGGTGACGTTCTGGATCGGCGCGAACAGCGTCACGCTGCCCCTCGAGATGCCGGTCCGCCCCGAAGCCGCGACCCTCGCGTTCGGCATCCACGCGACGGGCCAAGTGCCCGCCGTCATCTTCCACATGGATGATTTTCGCGTCGCGGTCCTGCCATGAGCACCTTCGTCGAGCCGATGGCAGGAGCACGCGCTCCGGCTCCAATCGGCGCTCCACCGGTTCGCAGACCGTCGAAGCTTCACGCACACTCGTCTACGCTCGTCGTCGCACCCGCATGACGCGAAGGCGTGACATCCGAGCGACGAGGGCGATCGACATCGTCGAGACCGCTTACCGGCTCGACGGTAGCGAAGCAGATTGGCTCGATACTCTCCTCGGGTGCGCACGCTCGGAGCTCGACACCGGCTGCGGCGTCTACGCGTTCACGGGCAACGAGCAGGTCCCGAACCTCGCGGCGAGCCCGGTCTTCACTCAGCACGCTCTCGACCCCGGCTACGCCGAACGCCTCGGACGGCTCAACCAGGAGGCCCCGGACGCGATCTACGATCTGCTCCGCCCGCGGCTCGTGACGTGTGGTGGTCTCGAGCAGACCCTCGGCGCCGACTCACCCGTCGTCGAGCACTTTCGCGCTCTCATGCAGCCGACCGGCGTGAAGGACGGCTTCTCCTTGTTCGCCCAGGAGGCCGAAGGCGGGAGCATCACGATCTCGGCGCCGTCTCGCTGGGTCGTCGCTCCGGGGCCCCGGGTGCGCGGGATCTGGCAGCGCGTCGGGCTGCACGTCGCTTCGGCACTCCGGCTTCGGCGCAAGCTTGCGGCACACGCGACGGCACGCGACGCGCTCCTCGATCCTTCGGGGAAGCTCGAGGACGTGAGCGGTGACGTCGAGAACGACGGGACGGCACGCGATGTCCTCGTTCGCGCAGTCCGTGCAATGGAGCAAGCGCGCAGCGCGGACGGGCGTGCGTCGCCGGAGAGCGCGCTCGCGCTCTGGCGTGGGCTCGTCGGAGGCGAGTGGTCTCTCGTCGACCACTGGGAGCGCGGAGGCCGGCGCTACGTGGCCGCCTACCAGAACCGACCGAATGTTCGCGACCCGCGTGCCCTCACGCCCGGCGAGGCCGCCGTGCTGAAGTACCTCGCGCTCGGCGCGACGAACCGAGAGATCGGCTACACCCTCGGTCTCCCGGATGGGACGGTATCTTCGTGCGTCACGCAGATCCTGAAGAAGCTCCGCGTGAAGAGCCGCGTCGACCTTGCAGCGCTCCTCCAGCATTCGCGCTCCTCACGCTTCGACGTCGGACTGGGAGAGCACAACGTCAGCGTCGTCGCCGTCGACGCTCGACCGCAGGACGACATCGCCGCCCTCCTCTCTCCTGCCGAGCGCGACGTCGCGACGTACGTGGCGCGCGGTTGGACCAACGAGCGCATCGCCTCGGCGCGCCGCGTCTCACCGAACACGATCGCGAATCAGCTCCGCGCCATCTACGAGAAGCTCGACATCACGACACGAAGCCAGCTCGCTCGCCTCGTCACCAACGGCAGCTGATCGCACCGCCCGTGCGCTTGCCGGCGCTAGCGCGATCGCGCTAGCGTTCGTAGACACCATGATGACTCTCTTCATCGCGTCGGCATTCTTCCTCGCCTGACGGTTCTCCGTCCTGGGCTCGAAGGGACAGGTGCTCGCACCTGAAGACCATTTGCCAGCCTCGCTCGAGCACGAGTGGCGTGCTGGCAGCGATGAGGGAGATCCACATGTCGAATCATGGCCACGACGCGCGCAAGCTCGATGACGCGCACGTCGAACAGTTCATCGAACAAGGCTTCGTGAAGCTCGAAGGTGCCTTTCCGCGGGAGACCGCAGGTCGGGCACGAGCGCTCCTCTGGAACGACACCGGCTGCGATCCGGACGATCCGTCGACGTGGAGGCAGCCCGTCATCCGACTGGGGATGTACACGCAGGAGCCTTTCGTTTCGGCTGCCAACACGGCCGTCCTCCACGCCGCGTTCGACCGCCTCGTCGGCGCGCGCCGCTGGCAACGCTGCATGAGCATGGGGACGTTTCCGGTCCGCTTTCCCTCGCCGGACGATCCGGGCGATGCGGGCTGGCACGTCGACGCGAGCTTTGGATACGAGGACCCCGACTTCATGTCCTGGCGGGTCAACGTCGGCTCGAAGGGGCGAGCGCTGCTGATGCTGTTCCTCTTCTCCGATGTCGGAACCGAGGACGCACCAACGCGGATCCGGGTCGGCTCGCACGTCGACATCGCTCGCGTCCTCGCCCCGGCAGGAGACGAGGGGCTGACGCTACGCGAGCTGGCGGTCAATCGGTTCGACGAGACCGCGCATCGCGACGAGGTCCTGGCGACGGGCGAAGCCGGGACCGTCTACCTATGCCATCCGTTCCTCGTCCATTCGGCCCAGCCTCACCGAGGGACGCAGCCTCGCTTCATGGCGCAGCCACCGCTCCTCCCCTCCACGCCGCTCCGCCTCGATCGAGAGCACGACTCCTCAGCGGTCGAGATCGCCATCCGGCGGGCGCTGCTCGGCCCACCGGCTCGTGAGCGTGACGCCGCTCGCTGATCGCGATCAGTGCTTCATGCCCGGGATGCCGTTCTTCACGGCGCCGGTGCACGCGTTCTGCTGAGAAAGCGCGGAGAGCATTCGCCAGTCGTTCGGGGTGACCGTCTCGGTCTCGATCGACCCGTCGCCGCCGAGCGCAAGGCGGTAGCAGTGGGTGCTGTCGCGAACGACCCACACGTGCTTCTTGCCGTCCTCCACCCACGTCGGCTTGCCGAGCCGAACGACGAGCTTCTTCACGGCCTCGTCATACGTCTCCGCCTTCTCGGCGATCTTGCGGCCGTCCTCGAGGTCACGCACCGACTTCGTACGAAGCTGGCGCGCCGGCGTGAGCTCGATCTTCGTCGTCACCGCCGACTCCATCGCGTCGCCGATGGCCAGCGGATCTGCAGCCATCGCGTCCGTAGACGACGGCGGCGCCGCGGCGGCTTCCTCGCGGGACCGCTTCTCTGCCCAGGCCTCGGCGCTGCTCTGCTTCGGCGGCTCCGGCGCGGCCTCCTCTTCCTCGCCCGGCGTCGGCGCTTCTTCGACTGGTGCGGCAGACGAAGCCGGGGCCGGGGTCGTCGGAGAGCTCGCCGGTGCCGAAGCACATCCGGAGAGAGCGAGGACGGACATGCCGAGACTGAGCGCGTACTTCATCTGCACAGACTCTTAATGCCGCGAGAACGTCGCTCCTTACAAAGGAAACGAACGCGTTTGGTCGATTGTGACGCACACCGCAATGCGTCACTCGCGTTTGAAACACGGCAATGAAGCTCAGCCTGAAACTACGGCCGCGCTAGATGACCGGTTCACACCCGCGCGGTTCCCCTCTCGATGAGCAGCCAAGCGCAGGACGCGTGCGTTCCGGAGCACTCTCCTTCGTCGGTAACGCACTGCGACGCGCTGATCGACGCGACCTCAGCCATGGTGCGGTCCTCGATACAGGCCGCCTTGGAGCCGCCGCGCTGGACGATTCAGCGATGCCGCCCGTCGGCCGGCTTCCACGAGCACACCGAGGACGGCGTCGCTCCGTTCACCAAGACGGTGCTCGACGCCCCTCGGACAGCCCCAAATCTCCAAAAGCCTTGAAATACGGACTCCGACATTCATCAACGATTTTTGGAATATCGGCAATACCCATTCATCGCCCACGAGAATCAACAGAACCGCGGAGCAAAAGAAGAACGTGCTCGACAAGACATGCCAGGGACGAATGCCCCCGGCATCCGGACTGCGGTCGTGGACGAGCACGCCCCGGGCGTCGCTCGCGGTCGAGCTCCCCCAGCTCGGTCGCGAGCGGCTATAGCGGTGCTCACTTGGAGTGACCTCCGATTCACGCCCGCCCGTTGGGCGAGCGGGCGTGAATCTCCGGTCAACGCGAGTACGTGTGAGCCGACCGCTTCGAGCTTTCAGGATCGGCGCAACTGAGTTGCGCCTTAGTGCTGCTCGACCTGCTTCGCCCAGCTCGGGGCGACGCGCTTGCCGTCGAGGAACGGCAGTACCGTCGTCGCCATCGCCGGCGACATGAAGATCTCGTAGTGGGTGAGGTCGGGGAGGATCGCAAGCCGGTTCGGCGACATGTGCTCGCGCATCCAGCCGGCGTCCTTCTGCCCGCCGCCAAGCAGCTTGTAGAACTCCACGACGTGCTCGGGGCGGAACATGTCGCTGTCGCCGTAGACCAGCATCACCGGCATCTTCAGCTTCTTGACGTCGTCCGCCCAGTTGAAGGGCGTCCTCATCAGCTCGCCCATGCGATCGAGCAACTTCGGGAAGTCCGACGGGTTCGGTGCGACCGCCGCGTACGACTTGTACATTGGCGTGTCCTTCATCATCTCGGCCATCGCGGCCCCGACCTGCGCCTGCTGCGGCAGCATCTCGGAATGGAACCCGTCCTGCGCGAAACCGGCCGAGACCAGCGCGAGCCGACGGACCTTGTTCGGATGCTGGACCGCCAGCCGGAACGCCGCGCCGGCGCCGAACGAATACCCGAGCACGTCGACCTGGCCGTGGCCGAGCTGCTCGAGCACCCCCGCCAGGTCATCGCCGATGTCGATCAAGCTGATCTTCCGGTCGCCGAGCGCGGTGCGGCCATGACCGTGGAGATCGATACCGATCACCTGCCGCGTCTTCGCGAGGTAGGGCAGCACCGGACCGAACATGTCGATCGAGCCGAGCCCGCCGTGGAGGAGGAGGAGCGGCTCCCCCTGGCCGTGGACCTCGTAGTAGTAGCGAAGGCCGTTGACGGCGACGTGACCGGTGCGGACAGGGGACGACTTGTGTTCGACGGCCTGGGTCATGACGGGCTCCTTGGATTCTCTCGGCTGCTGATGGGCGCCGCATCCGCTCGCGCCGATGAGGCTGGCGAGCGCGAAGAGCGGCACCCAGAGGGTGGACAGGATCTGTCGCATGCCCACTCGACAACCGAGCGGTCCCGGGATCGACACGCACGAGCACTTTTTTTTTGAAGCTCGGCCCCAATGGCCCGCCCCGTCACCGCGATGCGGGGGCCGCTGGTCGTTCAGCGAGCAGACGACGTCGGAAGAGGCTACCGACTCCGTAGCGAGGCACGAGAGCGTCCGCGGAGCGAGCGAGCCTCGTCGCGGCGCGCAAGCCGGGTGACGACGCGGCGCCGCCAACGGGCGGCATCTGGTGATAGCCTGACAGGGATGCCATCGGTTCGGGCGTCGGCAGCAGCGCAGCGCTCGATGCGCCACGGACCATGATCGTCGTCGATGCTGCTCGATTGGATTGCCCCGCCTGAATGTCCGACCGAGCAAGCCGTCGTCTCGCAGGTGACGACGCTCGCGGGCGAATCGCTCATCGCCCAGCCGCTCGTCGTCCGCGCGCGGGTCGAGCACGGCACCACGCGGCGCTTCAAGCTCGACCTGCGCATCGGCGCCGACGGGGAAGGTTCACGCACGCTCGAGAGCGACGATTGTGGCGAGCTCGCCCAGGCGACCGCGCTCATCGTGTCATTCGATCTGCAATCGCGCGCGAAGGCAGCAAGGAGCGAACAGCCGACTCCCGCGCCCACGACGGAGACCACGCCCGCGCAGCCGCCATCCGGCGACACCGGCTCGACGCTCCATCTCCCGGCTGCAGCTCCTGCCGTGACGCCCCCTCCGATACGAGGAAGAGGCGCCGCGTCGGCGCTACCGCGGCCGGCGGTCTTCGGGATCGGAGCTGATGTCTTCATGGATGCTGGCTCCCTCCCGACCGGCGCGTGGGGATCGGGGGTACTGGCCTTCTTCACGCAAGGGCGCTTCCGGGGAGAATTCGGCGCGACGCTCTGGCCGCGGACCCGGGCCCTCTCGAGCGACCAGCCGGGAGCAGGAGCATCGCTGTACCTTCGGACGGTCGGGCTTCGCGCGTGCTTGGTCGCCCTGCCCTCGCTCCACGTCGACGCGTGCCTCCATGCCGAAGGCGGCAGCACGCGGGCGACTGGCTTCGGGATCAGCCGCCCGAGCACCTCGAACGGGCGATGGCTCGCGACGTTCGTGGGGTTGACGGCGCGGCCGTCTTTCTGGAGCGACCTCGCGCCCCGGTTCACGGTCGAGCTCGGCGCGCCCGTGCACTACGCGACGGTCACCATCGAGGGCGTCGGCCACGTGCACGCACCGTCGCCGGTCGTGCTCCGGGTCGGCTTCGGCCTCGAGAGCAAGCTCTTCTGAGCCGCTGACGGCCGCGTCCGAACGCTTTTCGTCGTCGCCGGAAGAAAGTTTGATAGTTCCTTCTCGACGCTGCACTTACGCGACGTGAAGGGCGGCGCGTTGGCTTCAGTGTTCGGGGCGCCGATGTCCACGCCGGACCACGAGCAAGACGTGTCCTCCGCGCTCACGTCGTTCGACGAAGTCTACGATCGCTACGTCGTTTTCGTCTGGCGCACTCTTCGAGCGCTCGGCCTACCCGATGCCGCGCTCGAGGATGCCGTCCAGGACGTCTTCATCGTCGTCCACCGGCGTCTACACGAGTTCGAGGGACGCGCGAAGCTGACGAGCTGGCTCTTCGCCATCGCCCGTCGTGTCGCCAAGAACCATCGTCGCACACGGCAGCCGAGCAGCGAGCTCCGCGACGTCGAAGAGCAGGTCCGGGATGACGGGCCGACCCCCTACGAGGCGGTGGTCCAGACCGAGGCGGTCGCCCTGCTCGAGCGAATTCTCGATCGACTCGATGACAAGCAACGCGTTTGTTTCGTCTTGATGGATATCGAACAGATGACGGCCGAGGAGGTCGCCTCGCTGCTCGAGATCAACGTCCACACCGTCTATTCGCGGCGCCGCCTGGCTCGCCTCGAGTTCAACCGACTCGCCGCCCACTACGGGCGCGGCGAGTAGCCCGCAGAGCGACCATGCACACCTCCTTCAACCCCCGCCGCTCTCCGTCGCGCTCTCGCGGTTGTGGAGCACGCTCATGAGCGACCTGACCCCCTCGGCTCGTAAGCTTCTCGCAGATGCACGCCCGGCCTTCGGTCCGAGCGCCGCGGCTCGCGAACGGATGCGCGGCGAAGTCCTCCGGCACGCGGCGAGCACCGGAAGCGCGGCGAGCGAGGCGCCCCCGTCGGGCGTGAGGCTCTCGCTCAAGGCGCACGGGGGAAAGCTCCTCGGCGCTTCGCTCGTGGCGCTGGTCGCTACCAGCTACGGGGTCGTGCGCAGCTCGGCGTCCGACCCGGTGACGGTCGCGCCGGCGCCCGCCGTCATGGCCGCTCCTTCCGAAGAAACGTCTCGAGCGGCCGAGGAGCTCGCCTCGCCCCATCTCCTTCCGGAAGCGCCGATCGCCGTCGCGGCGGTCGCGTCGACGATCGCTCCCGAGCCGAGCGCAGGGCGGCGGCCGGCAGCATCGCCGAAGAGCAGCGCGGTACGAGCCGGGAGCGTCGTGGGCGAAGCACCGCCCGAGCTCCCGCTCCCTGCCGGGTCGCTCGGCGCGGAGATGCGACTCCTTCGTGATGCTCAGAGCGCGTTCAAGTCCGGCGACCTCGCTCTCGCGAGCCGCAAGGTCGACGAACACGCACGCTCGTTCCCCGACGGCGTGCTGCGCGAGGAGCGCCTCGTCCTCGGCGTGCTGCTCGCGTGCGCTGAAGGGCGGGTCGAGCGCGCACGTCGCGCGGCCGACGAATTCGCGGCGTCACACCCGCGCTCCTCCCATCTCGATGCGCTTCGCGGCTCGTGCGCGGGCGCTAGCGCATCCGCTCCGGCGGCCACGAACGACTGACTCCGCCGCGAGCAGCTCATCGAGCGTACCCGTCGGATCTCACCGCCGGGCATCCTTCATCCGTCACCCCCACTGGACACACGGACATGCCGAAGCAACCGAGCCGAGGACTTCGCACGCCCATCGTCATCGCACTCTTCGTCGTCGGGACGATCGCCTGCGCCGAGACGATGAGCGCCGGGATCGAGGACAAATCGAACGACGCTGGAACGTCTCCGCCGTCGTTCACGCCGCCGCCGGACGAAGCCGGGACGAGCCCCGACGTCGAGGTCCCGGACTCGCTGAAGCTCTGCATCGCGACCGAGTGCCCAGCGCCGTACGCGACGTGCGGATTCAGCGCCGATCGCTGCCGGGACAACCTCTCCAACGACATCAACAACTGCGGCGCCTGCGGGAACAAGTGCCCGTCGGAGATCTTCTCGCCCCTCGGCGGCGTCAACGTCGACTTCCGCCATCTCTCGCCGAGATGTGTGGACGGTCAGTGCACGGTCGAATGCAACAGCACCGAGTGGGCAGACTGCAACGGCAAGCTCGACGACGGCTGCGAGACGTCGGTCAAGGGCAATCCCGATCATTGCGGTGGCTGCGGGATCAAGTGCGCCGAGGGTGAGCCGTGCGTCATCCTCACGACGGGGCAGTCGAAGTGCGGGTGCGCGGCCGGCATGACGTATTGCCCGGCGACGAGCAAGTGCGTCAACCTCCAGAGCGACGACAACAACTGCGGCGCGTGCGGAACGGTCTGCCCATCGGCGGCCGTCGACGGCGGCGCTCCGCTCCCCCCGAACACGAAGTACGGCTGCGCCGCCGGCACGTGCGGGACCGACGCGAGCCACATCAAGTGCTCGAGCACGACCTGGGCCGACTGCAACGGCGACCTCCCTTCCCCAACGGGCGACGGCTGCGAGGTGAACGCCGGCACGACGTACACACTCGTGAACGGACTGCCGATGTACCTCGGCGATCCCGACAACTGCGGGGCATGCGGCAACGCTTGTAAGCCGGGGCAGACCTGCGCGCTCCTCCGCCAGGGAGGCGTCCAGTGCGCGTGCGCTCCGGGAGAATCGCTGTGCCAGAGCCGGCGAGCCACCTGGTGCGCCGACCTGCTCACGTCACCCGCCGACTGCGGGGCATGCGGAAACGCCTGCACGAACGATCCGGCCAAGAACCTCGAGGGAGTCTGCAAGAAGGGCATGTGCGTGAACGAGTGCGCCCCGGGTTGGGGCGACTGCGACGGCAATCCGGACAACGGATGTGAGACGAACCTCGAGACCAACATCGCGCACTGCGGCGCGTGCGGGAGTCGATGTGACACCGCCGCCGGGCAGCCGTGCATCGACGGTCAGTGCCTGATGACCGAATGCGACGGCGGAACGGTCACCAAATGAGCCATCTCCTGAAGCACGACACCATGCGTCGACTGAGCGTCTTGGCAGGCCTCGCCCTGCTCAGCATGCCTCCGCTCGTCATCGCGAGCTGCGCCGAGTCCGCACCGGACGTGGACGTCAACCCCGACGCGGAGCCGCCGCACACGATCGGCGATTCGAGCGACCCGATCGATGCCGGCGCCCCCGTGGAGGACGCAGGGTGCGAAGCGGGCGACCCGCGTTGCGTGGAGACGGAGCTCCCCTGCGCCGAGACCGACTTCTGTCCTGTGAAAGGCGCCATCGACGCACGCTTCGCGCTCACCGCGATCTGGGGAAACGGGAAGAACGACGTCTGGGCCGTGGGCGCCGCGGGGACGGCGATCCACTGGGACGGGCAGACCTGGAAACCGTATCCAGTCCCGACCAACCACACGCTGTTCGGTGTGTGGGGCAGCGGCGCCGGCGATCTCTGGACGGCGAGCACCTATACGGCAGCGTTCCGCGGGACGATCCATGAAGCGGACGCCTCGGTCGAATGGACGCCACTCCCGGCGCTCCCCGTCCCGCTCATCAGCGACCTCTACCCTGCCCTCGCAGCGGTGTGGGGGCGCGCACCGGACGACGTGTGGATCGGCGGCGGCGAGAAGGTCACCGGCTTCCCCCAGCCGCGAGTCTGGCGCACGAGGCCCGCTGCCGACGGCGGCATCGCGTGGCAGACGCTCTCGCCGTGCGCTCTGAGCAGCGACTGCCCCGCCGTCCGCGCGATCTGGGGACGTGCCGACGACGACATCTGGCTCGTCGGCGACAAGGGCCGCACGTACCACGCGGCCCTCGCCGATGGCGGCGTCGCGTTCACGGCCCTCGAGAGCCACACGACACGACCGCTACGGGCCGTGTGGGGGGCAGACGCGGACAACGTGTGGGCCGCGGGCGACGACGGCGTCGTCCGCAAGGCATCCGCGACCGCGAGCTCGTGGACCAGCGTGAACGTCCCGACCAGCCACGATCTCCGCGGGCTGTGGGGCTCGAGCGCGAGCGACGTCTGGGCCGTCGGCGCCCACGGGACGCTCCTCCACTTCGACGGCAACGAGTGGTCGGAGGCGAGCGCAGCGTTCCCGGCGGGCCTGAAGCCGAACCTGTACGCCGTCTGGGGCAGCGGCCCGGACGATGTGTGGATCGTCGGAGACGGAATCGTTCTTCATCGAACGGCCAAGGCGAAGACAGGAGGGCAGCCGTGAGGCTCGAGAGATTCGCGTCGTTCTTCATCCCCACCCTTGCCGCAACGGCGGTGCTCTTCGCGTGTGGAGACGATCCGGCCGCGACCGGTTCATCGACGCCCCCGGACGCGAGCGACACCGATGCGCGCGCGGACGCCGAGGAGGTCGACGTCGACGGCGCGACCGAGGACGAGGACGCTGGTGACGCCGACGCCGACGCCGACGTCGCGACTCCCCCGAAGACCTGCAGCGACGAAGGCTGGTGCCACACGGCGGTTCCGGCAGGGCAAGTCCTGCGCGACGTCTGGTCAGACGGCGCCGGCACCGCGTGGGCCGTGTCCGATCAAGGCGCCATCCTTCGCTACGACGGCATGGCGTGGACCGTGGTGCATACGCGGACCGCGACGGACGCGAGGCTCTTCTCGATCTGGGGCAGCAGCGCGACCGACATGTGGGTCGGCGCGTACGGCGCGATCCTGCACGGCACCGGCACGACACCGGCGACCATCACGTGGACCGAGATCACGCTCGATCAAGTTGCGCCGGGGGCCGGTGCAGTCTCGGTCTACGGCACGAGCAAGAGCGACGTCTTCGCGGCTGTTCGTACCGCGGTCCTGCATCTCGCCGACGACGGAGCGAGCTGGGAGGTCGATCCCGTCACTTCCGAGATCGCCGGCACGGCAGTCGCTGTCTGGGGACGCGCAGGAACGAGCGACGTCTGGATCTCGACCATGAACACCGCGACGAAGAAGAGCGTCCTCTTCCACCGGAGCGGCGGAGCGGGCAGCCCCTTCAGCGCAGTCCCGGGTGTGAGCGAGGTTCCGTTCAACGTCTCCGGGCGCGCATGCGCCACTCCTGGTGAGCCGCGGCGCGGATGGATGCTCGACGATCGAACGATCTGGCTCGTCGGCACGCGCGTGAACTTCACCAACACCTGCTACTACGCATTCCGCGGGGTCGCGAATCCCGAGGCCGGAGCGATGGACGCCGGCGCGTTC
>ERZ778028.2748-NODE-2748-length-11839-cov-6.832994_pt1 | contig 11839 bp, 12 predicted proteins | sample MGYA00375758_ERZ778028 | MGnify/ENA primary metagenome ERZ778028 (study PRJEB29350, sample SAMN05389828) | bioreactor metagenome | isolation source: Thiocyanate bioreactor | place: South Africa: University of Cape Town | collected 2014-03-17 ... | reverse complement strand
ATACGAGATAAGCTAGTGACTGGAGTTCAGACGTGTGCTCTTCCGATCTACCTGTCGTTCCGACTGCCCGACGAGCTGCGCGCCATGGAGCCCACGCTGCGCGCCCTGCTCACAGCGCGCCTGAAGCGCGGCAAGGTCGAAGTGCGCGCGGCCCTCGACAGCGACGATGGCAACAGCCTGCAAGACCCACCCGCCCGGCTGCTGCAGCGCCTTAACTCTCTGCAAGATTCCGTCAGGGCTTGGCTGCCCAGCGCGGCGCCCCTTACCGTGGCGGACGCCTTGCGCCTGTGCGCCAACGCACACTCGGGCAGCGAAGACTGGACGGAGGCCGTTCCGGCCCTGGCTGAAGAAGCCCTGACCGCCTTGCTGGCCGCACGGGAACGCGAAGGCAAACGCCTCGCGACCATGCTGCTGGATCGCGTCAAGCAGCTGCGCGCCCTGGCCGAGCAGGCCGTCCCCATGGTTCCGCTGCTGGTGGAGCAGCAACGCCAGCGCTTTATGGAGCGCTGGAAGGAGGCGATGGCCCTTACCGACGGCTCCACGCTGCCCGAGGCCGCCCGTGACCGCGCGTTGACCGAAGCCACCGCCTTTGCCATCCGCATCGACGTGGCCGAAGAGATCACGCGGCTGGACTCGCACCTGGATGAAATCGAGCGCCTGCTGAAAAAGGGCGGCGAGGTGGGCAAACGCCTCGACTTCTTGATCCAGGAGCTGCACCGCGAAGCTAACACGCTGGGCTCCAAATCTGCCGCGCTCGACCTCACCCGCATCAGCGTGGACATGAAGGTGCTGATCGAGCAGATGCGCGAGCAAGTGCAAAATATCGAATAACACTCATTTTTTGATAGCGCCTGGCGCACATCAACCATGGACTATCCTGGAAATCTCATCGTAGTGGCAGCCCCCAGTGGTGCCGGCAAGTCCAGCCTGGTCAAGGCACTGCTGGAGCTGGATTCACACGTTCACCTCTCGGTCTCACACACCACCCGCGCCCCGCGCGGCCAGGAGAAACACGGCCGCGACTACTACTTCGCGTCGCAATCCGAGTTTGACGCGATGGTGCAGAGCAATGCCTTCGTGGAGTGGGCGCATGTGCACGGCAACCGCTACGGCACCTCCAAGAAAGCCATCGAAGAGCGCATTGCCCAGGGCTCGGATGTGATCCTGGAAATCGACTTCCAGGGTGCGCTGCAGATCAGGGAGGCCTTCGCCAACGCCGTGCTGGTCTTCATCCTGCCGCCCAGCTGGGAAGAGCTGCGCTCTCGCCTGGAGCGGCGTGGTGAGGACACACCAGAGGTGATCGAGGTCCGCCTCAAGAATGCGGCCGAAGAGATGGCGCAGGTCAGCAAATTCGACTTCGTTATAATCAATGAGTTGTTTGAGCGCGCGCTTTTCGACCTGAAAGCCGTAGTTCACGCCCAGCGACTCAAGTACGCCGCCCAGCGCCGCGCCCGTGCTGACACCTTCCAGTCGCTCAATATCACCTGAATCCCCGGAGTAAACGATGGCACGCATCACCGTAGAAGACTGTCTGGAAAAGATCCCCAACCGCTTCCAGCTCGTGCTGGCCGCCACGTACCGCGCCCGCATGCTGAGCCAGGGCCACGCTCCCCGCATTGAAAGCCGCAACAAGCCAGCGGTGACCGCCCTGCGTGAGATCGCCGAAGGCAAAGTGGGCCTGGAGATGCTCAAGAAGGTTCCCGGTTGAACGTTTTTCAGGGCAAAGCCCCTCCAAAAGCACCGCGCCAGCGGTGCTTTTTTTTGCCCAAAAGTCCTCTGGCGCTGTCCCGCGCTACATTTAAGGCATGAACGCGGTGCTCAACTCACCTTCTGCAACGCAGCCCCGGCCCGGTGAACCGGCCCCGACAGGCAATCTTTCGGCAGCCGCTGCGGCCGCCAATGCGGCTGCGGCCAGCTTCGCCGCGCTGACCGACAGCCTGGACTACCTGGACGCCACCAGCATCGAACAGGTGCGCCAGGCGTACCGCTTTGCCGACGAAGCCCACCTGGGGCAATTGCGTAACAGTGGCGAGCCCTACATCACCCACCCCATTGCGGTCGCCGCACAGTGCGCGGCGTGGAAACTTGATGCCCAGGCGCTGATGGCGGCGCTGCTGCACGACGCCATGGAAGACTGCGGTGTGACCAAGGCCGACCTGATCGACCGGTTTGGCGCCCCCGTGGCCGAGCTGGTGGACGGCCTCACCAAGCTGGACAAGCTCCAGTTCAACACCCGTGAAGAGAATCAGGCCGAGTCGTTTCGCAAAATGCTGCTGGCCATGGCGCGGGATGTGCGCGTCATTCTCATCAAGCTGGCCGACCGCACCCACAACATGCGTACGCTGTCGGATATGCCGCGCAGCAAATGGGGCCGCATCTCGTCCGAGACGCTGGAAATTTATGCCCCCATCGCCCACCGCCTCGGCCTGAACCAGACCTATCGCGAACTGCAGGATCTGGCCTTCCGGCACCTGCACCCCTGGCGCTACGCCACGCTGGCCAAAGCGGTCAACAAATCCCGCAACCGCCGACGCGATCTGGTTCAAAAAGTGCAGGCGGAAGTGGATGCCGCCTTTTCCAAGATCGGTATGAAGGTGCGCCTGGCCGGGCGCGAGAAAACGCTGTACGCCATCTATCAAAAGATGGACCTCAAGCACCTGAGTTTTGCCCAGGTGACGGACATCTACGGCTTCAGGGTCATCGTGCCCACCGTGACTGATTGCTACACCGCCCTGGGTGTTTTGCACCAGATGTACAAGCCGGTGCCCGGCAAGTTCAAAGACCACATCGCGATTGCCAAGCTCAACGGCTACCAGTCGCTGCACACCACGCTGGTTGGCCCCTCGGGCGTGAACATCGAGTTTCAGATGCGCACCGACGAGATGCACGTGATTGCCGAAGCCGGCGTGGCAGCGCACTGGCTGTACAAGGCCCAGGACGGAGAAGGCACGGCCGCTGAGCGCTTGGGAACCAAGTGGCTGCAGTCCCTGCTGGACATCCAGAACGAAACGCGGGATGCGGCGGAGTTCTGGGACCACGTCAAGGTGGACCTGTTTCCCGATGCGGTGTATGTCTTCACGCCCAAGAGCCAGATCATGGCCTTACCGCGTGGTGCCACCGTTGTGGATTTCGCCTACGCGATTCACAGCAATGTGGGCGACCGTACCACCGCTGCAAAAATCAACAATGAGCAGGTTCCGCTGCGCACGGAACTGAAAAACGGTGATGTGGTCGAGATCATTACTGCCCCGGTCTCCACACCCAACCCTGCGTGGCTGGGTTTTGTGCGTACGGGCCGTGCGCGGTCCAAGATCCGTCACTACCTCAAGACCTTGGCCCAAACCGAGTCCGAAGGGCTGGGCGAAAAACTGTTGACCCAGGCGATTCGCGCGGAGGGCCTCGAACAACTGCCCCCCGTCAACGCCGAGACCCAACCGCTGTGGGACAAACTGCTGCGCTTTACCGGCAACCGCACGCGCAGCGAGCTGATGACCGACCTGGGTCTGGGCAAACGCATTGCCAGCATCGTCGCCAAACGGCTCATGGTGTTGATGTCAGAGCATGGCCACCGTCCGGACGCCCTGCTCATGACCCGTGAGCGCTACACATCCCACGAAAACCTGTCGCAAGGGGCCGTTACGCTGGACGGTAGCGAGAATGCTTCCGTGCAATACGCCACCTGCTGCCGCCCCGTGCCAGGCGACAGCATCGTCGGTTATCTGGGCCGTGGTGAGGGGCTGGTGGTGCACAACGCACATTGCAGTGTTGCCAAACGGCTTCAGCATAAAGACAGCGAACGCTTCATTGCCGTGGACTGGTCGGACGAGCCCACACGCATGTTCGAAACGGGCGTGGTCGTCACCGTGAACAACGGCAAGGGAGTGCTGGCGCGCGTGGCGGCAGAGCTTGCCAATTCAGAGGCAGACATCACCCATGTGGATATGGACGATGAGGCAGCCCTGGACACCACGGATTTGCGGTTCATCGTGGCGGTTCGTGACCAAGCCCACCTTGAGCTGGCATTGCGCAACCTGCGGCGTACGCAGGCGGTGCTGCGGGCGGCAAGAATCACGCCGCAGCCCTGACACCGCAACACGGAGCATCAAGCTCCGAGCTCTCTGCAATTGGCACAAGGACCGCCGCTTGCGCGCAAAGAGGTTATGTAGCGGCGCTCCGAGGCGGGTACTGCACCTCTACCACCTCCAAATGGCGCACCCCACCCGGCGTGGGCAGCTGTACCTCATCCCCGACGCGAGCCTTCAACAGAGCCCGCGCCACAGGCGAAATCCAGCTGACTTGACCCATACGACTGTCAGCCTCGTCGATGCCCATGATGGTGATCGTGCGCTCACCGTCCTCATCATCGGAGTAGGTGACGGTGGCCCCAAAGAACACCTGTTCACTGCCCGCATGCAAACTGGGGTCCACTACTTCGGCGATCTCGAGCCGCTTGGTCAAAAAACGGATGCGCCGATCAATTTCGCGCAGACGCTTCTTGCCATAGAGGTAGTCGCCGTTTTCAGACCGGTCTCCGTTGCTGGCCGCCCAGTGCACCACATCCACGATCTTCGGCCGCTCGTTGTCGATGAGATCCAAAAGCTCTGCCCTCAGGCGTGCATAGCCTGACGGGGTGATGTAGTTTTTGCCACCCGGCGGCAAAGGCGGCAGTGCCAATCCTTCGTCATCGTCAGCGCTATCGGTTTCCTTGGTAAAAGCCTTGCTCATCGCCAGAACTCTCCAATCAGCGCAAAGCGCTTGGGCAAATGAAAAAGCCTGCAATCTTACGATTGCAGGCTTTAAACATTGGTGCGGCTGGCAGGAATCGAACCCACGACCCCTTGGTTCGTAGCCAAGTACTCTATCCAGCTGAGCTACAGCCGCTAAGCTTTGAATTATAGCATGATTTCTTGGATACCCTTGAAATTTGCTTTTTTCTGATTGCTTTCCTGAGTCAGGCCCTGCAAACAGACAGTCAATTCAACTCAAGCCGAGATTGTAATGCACGATGAAGGCTCCAAAAACAAACTGCGCGATTTGAATCACAAAACACGTCATTTGTTGTTGGGCCCACCCTGCAATCGAGGGTGGTAGGGCGTGTTGGACTTGAACCAACGACCAAAGGATTATGAGTCTGGGCAGGACTGCCGCAGGATCAAGAACTTACAGCGTCGGGCCATCTACAAAAACACCTTTCAGGACAAGGCTGCAAACCGCTTGATTGCTTGGCGCCCTCGCCTTTTGTAGAGGATGGCTTGTGTACTGCCTACGGTAAACTGCATTGATGACCCATGCACCGCAGGACCCCGACGACAGCGCGACTAAGCAGGAGTCCGAGCCGGCCGCAGAGCGTGCCCCAGCCTTCGGCGCCCGGCTTCGACAGGCGCGCGAAGAGCGCGGGTTCACTCAGGGCGCCGTGTCCAATCGCACAAAGATGATCGACCCGGAGCAACGTGGCGTTTCTCGCACAGCTCTGATCGGTTACGAGCAGGACACCTCCAACCCGGGACTTCGAGAAATCAAGCTGCTCTGCGAGGTGCTTCGAATCACCCCGAACTGGTTGATCTATGGGTCTGAAGGCGCCACTCAGGTTGCGACCGCAAGTAGCGAGTTGTTGAACACGCCACAAATTGAGATGGCTGTACGTACTGCACTTGCGTTATCAGCCTTAAAGGGCCACGAGCGGGAGGCCCTTCAGAGCATCGTGCTTTCCATGGCTGGGCGTCAACTGGGTGACCTTCGCTTATCTGGCCTCCTCACGCTGACCCATTTAGTGATGGAGCCGTTTCAGAAGATGTTGAAGGACTACGTCACCGAATTCACCCCCACCATGCCTTTGACAGACGTGGCAGAGGCGATGTCAGTGCAGTTGCGCAACAACATTGGTAACAAGCTGAGGTTTGACGACGAAGGCAACCCAAAGGACGGGCAATGGACATACCCAGACCCTAAGGGCGTGGAAAAGTGGTGAAACTCGACATTTAGTTGTACAGATAGTTGACCTAAAGCTTTTGGGTCAATACACTCCTGCATGTCAAATATCTGACGTACAGGAGTTCATATGATCGACTTTTCTGAGCTGGCGCTTTCCCCCAACGAGTCTCGCGCCGCTCGTAACTTCCTCGGCCATAGCCAAGCACAGGTCGCCGAGAAATCCAACCTCCCCGCCCACAAGATCAAACGCTTCGAGTCGGGCAACTATGTGCCCGACGCCCAGTTCCTCGAAGACCTGCGCGAGTTCTATGAGGGCGAGGGCTACAACTTCCACGACGAAGACGCACCCGGCGCCAAGGCCAAGGCGCGCGGCGATGTGTTCCCTGCTGGCGTCGTCGGTGGAACTGACGGCGGGCCCGATGAAACCGACGGTTCTCCCTCGGAAAACCAAGGAAAACTGCCGCGCCCGCAGAGCGTGCAACTGCAGTTCATGCGCATCACGCCGAGCCTGGAGAGCGCCCAGGTGGACCGGGTTTTCGACTGCATCGAGGACAACGAGGAAGCCATCCGGACGGGCATGGCCCTGCCAATCCGCAACGGTTTTTTGTCCGAGAGCCCATCGGCGGCAACCCAGGCCCAGGCCATTGCACTGCTGCGCCGCCTGGCCGAAAACGGCCTGCTCTACGCCCGCTTGATGGGCCGTGAGCTGGTGGGCATGCCGCCCGCCGATGGTCCAGCGGAATCGGGTGACTTTCTGCTTGGGGCCAGCAACAAGGCCAAGGCGGCGACAGTGGGCGACCTGCTGGCGCTGGCGATGGCAGACCTGCAGCGCGCCGTGGTTGACGGCGACACAGAGGCTCAGGCGCGCCGCAAGGGCCGCGCCGAGCCGGTGGAGGTGCTTCAAGCGTTGGTCGGCTGAGGCGCGGCGGCAATGCGCCACCTCATTGATCAACAGGGGGCCTGTGTGCCCCCCTGCCCTCCCCAGACGTGGCGCCACAAGGCGCCGACCGGGGCACCCGCTTGCACGCCAGTGCATGCGGGGGGGGAGGGAACCAGGTCCGCCAGGGCGATGGATCAGGCAGACGGCGGCGGGTGGATCGCCAGGGCCACGCTGCCCGATGGCCGGTGCAAGCGCTTTCGCCAGCTGCAGTGCTTCGACGGCTATGTGGCCGTTTGGCGCGCTGCCGGTTTTCTCCTGACCTGGCGGGACCCCCGGACGGTTTTCATCACGCGCGGAAGGCTGGACGCAGGGCCACAGCGCCCCGCGGCAGACCCGGCCCAGGTCATCCCATCAACACACCACACAGAGGCTTTGAATCATGGTCAAGCTCGATTTGGGCATTGCCAAGCTCGATTGGTACGTGCTTTCCAACCCTTCGGCCAACACTGGCCCTTTCTCGTTCTCCATCGACCACGAGGGCATCTTCCTGTTCCTAAAGCCCGTGCAGCTCGCGCTGCTGTGGCCCTGGGTGAAGGTATGAGCCAGAAGCCCGCACAGCCCACCTTCGCCTGGTGGACCACCCCCACCCGGACCAACCTCAAGGGCTCCTACGACTCACGGATCATGGTCAAACCCATGTATGAGGACTGCCAGAAGGCCAAGAGCGGCAAGCCCGAATGGCACCCGAGCCCGCCCTATCTGATCGTGGAGTGCTCAGTCCCCAAGGCCATGCACGGCCAAAACGTCTATGGGGTGATCGAGGACATGCAAACGGCCTGCGAGAACGTGCGCACGCTGCTGCAGCAGCTCATGGGCATCGAACTGCCCCACACCGCCAATTGGACCGTGCAGCGTGTGGACTGGGCCGAGTCCTTCCAGTTGACCGCCGCCATCAATCGCGTTTTGCTGGCGCTGTGGTGCGCCGCGCCGTCCCGCTGGTTTCGCAAGGGGGGCCGCCCATGACGACACCAAAAGGAAAAGCCCCCGCACCGACCAAGACGCAAGGGGCTCACGGTGAACAACTTTCGTTTCTGCCGCCCGCGCCATTTTGCCCCACATGGCCCAAGCGTGGAACCCTGGCAGACCGTGCGCTAGGAATGCTGATGGATGGCCGTCTCATTGACCATCCCGAGTTTGAGAACAGCACGCAATCCTGGCGACTGGGTGCAGTGATTTTCACGCTGCGCACGCTGGGCTGGCCCGTGGAAACCATCGAGGTTCCGAGCCCCACGGAACACAGCCCTGACCGAGTTATTGCCTTGTATCGTCTTGATGGCAAATACACCGCGCAGGCACTGGCACAGAACGGGGGCGCATATTGATGGCCGCCGACCTTGACCGCGCCCGCGATGCGCTGCACGCCATCCCGCCCGACCTGCCGCGCGATGAATGGGTGCGCGCGGGCATGGCTGCACAAGCCGCTGGGCTGGACTTTGACGCCTTCAACGATTGGAGCGCCCAGGCGGGGAACTACGACGAACGGGCAGCCCGCGACACTTGGCGCAGTTTTAAGCCGGGCCGTGGTGTTGGAGCTGGAACCCTTTACCGCGTGGCCGCTGAACATGGGTGGCGCATGGGTGAAGGCAAGCCCCAGCAAAGGGCTGCACAGGCTCCCAGGAAGGCCGCAGAGCCGCCGCGCAAGCCCACCCCATGCATGAGCCCTGCCGAGGTGTGGGAGCGCTGCGAACCTGCAACCGCTGCGCATGGCTACATCGCGGCAAAGGCTGCCGCCGGTGTGCCTTTGGATGGCCTGCGCGTGGTGCCTACTGATGACCCGCTGCGCATTGCCGGGCAGAACATGGCCGGGGCTTTGGTGGTGCCAGCGCTTGGCCCCGACGGCCTGCAAAGCCTGCAACTGATACCGCCGCCCGGTGGTGGCAAAAAGCTAAACCTGCCCGGCGCACCGATGGCCGGGGCATCCTTCACCGTGGGCGAGGTGGTGCCCGGTGGCGTGGTGCATGTGTGCGAAGGCATCGGGCAGGCGTGGGCCTGCTGGCAGGCTACCGGGCATCCTGCCGTGGTGTGCTTTGGCTGGGGCAATGTGGGCAAAGTGGCTGCCGACCTGCGCCAGCGTGACGCATCCGCTCGGCTGGTGGTGGTGCCCGATGTAGGCAAAGAGGAAAGCGCCGCAGAGATTGCCCAGGCCGTGGGCGCTGCCGTGGCCTACATGCCCCAGGGCGAGGTGCAGAACTTCGACGCGAACGACCTTGCACAACGTGACGGTTTCGACGTGCTGGCGTGCCTGCTGGAGGCTGCAAAAGAGCCCTCGAAGCCTGCGCCCCGTTACAAGCTGCTGAGTGCTGCTGACCTGCGCGACCTGCCCCCGCTGGCGTGGCGTGTGCGTGGTGTGCTGCCTGCCGTAGGGCTTGCTGCGCTGTATGGCCCGAGCGCATCCGGTAAATCATTCCTGGCGTTTGATATGGCCGCCGCCATTGCCGAGGGGCAACGCTGGTTTGATTGCCGCGTGGAAGCTGCACCGGTGGTGTATGCCGCGCTGGAGGGCGAAGCCGGGTTCAAGCTGCGCGCCCAGGCATGGGAGACAAGCCGGGGCCGTGCGCTGCCTGATGGCCTGCATCTGATGCTGCAACCGTTCAAGCTGACCGATGGGCAGGACGTTCTAGACCTTACCGCCGTGGTGCCTGCTGGTGCTGTGGTGGTAGTGGACACCTTGAACCGCGCCGCGCCTACTGCCGACGAAAACAGTAGCCGGGACATGGGCGAGATTCTGGAAGCTGCCAAGACCCTGCAATCCCTGACCCGTGGCCTTGTGCTGCTGGTGCATCACACGGGCAAGAATGCCGCCGCTGGCCTGCGTGGGCACAGTTCGCTATTCGCTGCGATGGATGCCGCAATCGAGGTTTCACGCGATGGCGACCGTCGGGAATGGAAGGTTGCGAAAAGCAAGGACGGGCAGGACGGAGCCGCACACCCGTTCAAGCTGCAAGTGGAAACGCTGGGTGTGGAGGAAACGGGCGAGGCCATTACATCGTGCGTAGTGCTGCGCGACACCGCCGCCCAGGATGTGCGCGCCGTGAAGCTGCCCCAGGGGGGCAATCAGCGGGTGGTGTTGGATGCTCTGCGCCCATTGTTCAAGGACGGCACAAACGGCAAGCCTGGAGCCCCGCCGCTGCGTCCTTGCATTGAACTGGAGGCCGCGATAACTGCTGCCGCATCCAAGCTGACATGCCCGACTGACAAACGGACTTCACGCACCAGAGAGGCAATCACGGGACTGGTGGCGCGTGGTGTGCTGGGCTGCAATGAGGGGTGGCTATGGCAACAGTGAGCCGCCGAAATTCTCCGTTTTCTCCGTTTTCGGAGAGTTCCGACGCCGAAATTCTCCGCCCCCCCTTTAATAGGGGGGTGGTTTTCGGAGGGGTTTCCGGCGGGGAGGGTTTGCAATGACTGCTGACCTTTTCGGACTGGAACAACAGACACCACGAACCAACAGCCGCCCCGAAGCTGCCGCCCTGGTGGAAGTCTTGAAGGCACTGAGAACGCATCCCGCCGTGGCATGGGCCGAGCGCATGAATACCGGGGCTGCACGGGTGGGCAACCGCTTTATCCGCTTTGGCTGGCCGGGATGCCCTGACGTGCTGGGGCAATTGAAGGATGGCCGCTTTTTGGGTGTGGAAGTGAAAGCCCAGGCCGGACGCCTGCGCCCAGAGCAAGCCCTATTCCTGGCGCGCATCCGTGCCGCTGGTGGCGTGGCCTTTGTGGCGCGTGACTGCCGCGATGTGTTGCGCACCTTGGGCGAGGCGCAAGCCCCGTAACAGGCTGCCGCACCGCATCCCTTCACCAACTTTTGAAAGACAACATGTACCAAGCAAAGACCGGGCAGACACCGCCCCCAGAACTGGCCGCCGCGATGGCGAAATTTGAAACCGCGCAACTTGAGCAACTGGCGCACAACGTCGCAAACCGTGGCGCACTGCTGCCGCGCAACCTGACAGCCGAACAGCGCCGCGCCGTTATGGCGATGGTTTCCCGCGTTAACCCTTCCCTTTGAATCGAAAGAACACCATGAAAACCATCAATCAAAACACTCGCTACACCGAAGCACAAAACACCCTGGCCGAACTGACCGGCGCATTCAATGCAGCCACTGCCGAGGAAGCGCGTTTGCTGGGACTGCTGGCCGCGCCTGCCGACGCCTTCGACCCCCTGGCCGCTGGCCTGCGCCTGCTGCGTGGTGAACCTGCACAGCGCACCGACAGCACGGGCCTTAATCGTGAGCTTGCCCAGGTACGCGAGCGCCTGGACACCCTGCGCCCCGCTATCGAAGCGCAACGGACCGCCGTGGCTGCGCTGGTGGCCGAACTTAGCGCCGCAGTCTGCGCAGAGGCCCAACCGGGGCACGCAAAGGCCGTTCAAGGCGTGGCTGATGCGCTGGTGAGCCTACGGGCTGCGCTGGCTGCTGAGGCCGCTGTGAGGGCTGGAATCGAGGCCGCCGGGTATCGGTGTGGTTTAGTAGGTGTGGCAGAGCCTGAACTGAACTTCACTGACAGTGAAAGCGCCGCGTCCCGTCTGCTGCGTGACGTTACCCGCCGCCTGGAGGTTGAACGCCTGCGCACTGCCGGGCCGGTGAATGCCCGCCTGCTGGTTGACGTTGTAGGGATGGGCAGCGCCGGTGATGTTGTGCGAACGGACGGGGCTACCGCTGCGCATCTGCTGGCGCTGGGGCAAGGCGAGGCGACACAAGCCAAGCCGAGCAAGGCACCGCGCATCGTGGCGGCGACTGAGCTTGTCCTGAGCTAAGGCCACGGGGGGGCGGTTGCGTGTTTGCACGGTGCCCCCTCTAGACCGGCTTGTTCGACCCGCGATAACGCTAACGCACAAGTCGTGTCGTGCGCGCGCGCGAGGCAGGGGCGGGGGCAAAGTCTGGGGCGGGCCCCCTGTAAAACGGCAGTACAGCCGCACGGCGCTAAACGTACAGAAAAAAAGGTGCGGGGGGGGGGGGGATCAAAA
>ERZ778028.2742-NODE-2742-length-11864-cov-4.470235_pt1 | contig 11864 bp, 10 predicted proteins | sample MGYA00375758_ERZ778028 | MGnify/ENA primary metagenome ERZ778028 (study PRJEB29350, sample SAMN05389828) | bioreactor metagenome | isolation source: Thiocyanate bioreactor | place: South Africa: University of Cape Town | collected 2014-03-17 ... | reverse complement strand
TTGGCCGTGGTTGACAAGGCATTCATCGGAATGAAAAACACCATGTAGAACGTCCGGATGACGTTGGTGATAGCTAAGTCACGCTCGCCGTGGTTTTCAATGGCCAGAAAAAATATAAACCAGGTGGAAAGGGAGACGCAATATTGCACCATCGTGAACACCGAGATGTTGAGCACTTGCTTCACGATGCGCAATTGCAAACGGCGGATAAGAAAGCCGTATTTTTTCAAATCGACAGACCACCAGGTGTAGGCCACGAAAAACACCACCGACGATGCTTCCGCAATAACCGATGCCAAACCCGCCCCGGCGATTCCCATCTGAGGCAAACCCCAATGTCCGAAGATCAGGCCGTAAGCCGCCACAAAGTTGACAATAGCCATCACAACAGCATTCATTGTCAGCACCTTCGTCCGGGTGATTCCGACATAAAAAGCACGGAAAACCACATTCACAAACGAAAAGAAGAAGCCCATCGTCCGCCAGTCAAGGTATTCTTTTGCCGCCACATACACTTCGTGGGACTTCATCGCCATCGGCAAAAGCTCCCGCGTGATGTAGGCCGAAAGGGCGAACAATGCCACGGCAAGCACAAGTAGAAACAAGATTCCGTGGACAACAATTCCTCCAATTTTGTCGTAACGTTGTTCTCCGTTACGCCGACTGATAAGGATCTGGCACCCGATGCTGAAACCAAAAGCCAGCATGAAGAAAGCGATATAGTAAATCCCGGCAAGCCCCGTGGCGCCGAATTCCACCTCCCCCACCCTTCCCATGAGGATGGTGTCGGTGATCTGGATCACGTTTTGAGCCAATAAGCTAAGAATAATCGGAAAACTTACGTCCCTTATTTTTTTGTATGAATACATGTAAAATTGTTTTTTTAACTAATTGATAGAGGATTATACGAGAAAGCAAATGGCAGCCACACTTTCGCATGGTTGCCATTTTATCTCTAAAGCTGTAGAATATCGCTACCGAAGCGCTATTTCACCAGCTTGTTTGTCTTCGTATCCGGAAACACAACCCATGGTTTGAAATTTTTTGCTTCTTCAAAATCCATCTGAGCATACGACATGATGATAACCACATCGCCGGGCTGAACCTTTCGGGCGGCAGCTCCATTCAAGCAGATAGCCCCGGAACCGCGTTCACCTTTGATGACGTAGGTTTCCAAACGTTCGCCATTATTGTTGTTCACAATTTGCACTTTTTCGCCGGCAATGATGTTGACAGCATCCATCAAGTCCTCATCGATGGTGATGCTGCCAATGTAGTTGAGGTTAGCCTCAGTGACAGTCACATTGTGCAATTTCGATTTGATAACTTCAATAGTCATAATTTTTTCCCTGCATTACTGCTTCGCAAAATAAGTGATGTTGTCGATAAGTCTTATTTCTCCACAGAAGACGGTGATGCAACCCACCGCATAGTCCGCATTTTGCCATTCACTGATACTTTGCAAGCTGTTGCCATCTACGATCTCGAAATATTCAACCTGCAAGCCTTCGTTCGCATTGATTTGATCCACCACCCAGTTGACAGTGTCCTGAACCGAACTTCGGCCTACAAAGTTACGACTTTTTGTCAAAGCTTCCGATATTTTCACCGCTAATTTACGTTGCGAAGGTGCCAAACGCGCGTTTCGGCTGCTCAAAGCCAAACCATCTGCTTCGCGGACAATCGGCATGGCTACTATTTCAACCGGGAGGTTGAGCTGTTGCACCATGGAACGGATGATGGCCACTTGCTGGAAATCCTTTTCACCGAAATACGCCCGGTAGGGTTTCACCAAATCGAATAAGCGGCTCACCACTTGCGCCACACCGTTGAAATGTCCGGGGCGATGCTTGCCTTCCATCACCTTGTCCAGCATTCCGAAGTCGAACCGGCGCGTATCTTCCTCGGGATAAACATCTTCCACTCCAGGAGCAAAAACCACCGTCACCCCAGTGGGTTCCAGCAAGGTCAGGTCAGCATCCAAAGTTCGGGGATAGTGGATAAGGTCGTTCTTGTCGTTAAATTGTGTTGGGTTTACAAAGATGCTCACCACGCTCACCTCGTTGTCGGCCACACATTGTTTCACCAAAGAGATGTGTCCTTGATGCAAGGCCCCCATCGTGGGGACAAAACCGATGGAACACCCTTCGCTGCGAAAAGAGGAGAGGGATTCGTCCAACTGGTCGGTTGTTGTAACTACAATCATCCTATTTGATTTTCAATTAACAGCATTTCCACTGCTCATTTTCTAAAAAACTGTGCAAAGCAACTAAATTTTCGTGGAATGGCGAAACATCCGGCGATTATTTTGCCGATTAATTTTAAGACTGCCTCTTCCCGGTGAGAACATCTTTGCCTGCAAGAAAAATCGATCTTGCTCCGGCAAGCACTTCGCAAGCGCCAACATCTACTGGCCAACCCGCTTGAAACAAACCGCCTTTTGGCTATCTTTATCGGGAATTTTGCTCCATTTGTCGATTTATTGTTGCCAGAAGGCATCCGTAGCCTATATCTTTGTATCAAACAAATTATAAAACATTTTATATGGAAAACAATAGCAGACCTTGCCGCAAGGATCATCGATCCGGCAAAATAACCTTGGCTTTTATATTGATTGCCGTTGGTGTCATCCTCTTGGGAGTGAACACGGGCTGGATTCCTGCCGAGTACAAACGGATATTCATATCCTGGCAGATGTTGCTCATCTTCATCGGGCTTGTTAAATTCATGAAGAGACAATATTTCAGCGGAACCGTGTTGCTCATCGTGGGAGGCTTTTTCATTATGCCGGTCATCAACCAAGTGGATCCCCGCTTTTTCAACTTCATTCCGGCCGATTTTGTGCAACTCTATTGGCCCGTGTTCCTAATCATATTGGGGGCTTTTATGTTCTTGCGCTGGCTGTTTCCCAACTCGGGAATGTTCGGCTCGTGCAGACGAGAGCGTCGCGACATGTTCCATCACCACAGCAGTACCACCGGCGGAAGTGTGCACATCGACAACCTGTTTGGAGGAAGCGAGCAAATCGTTCTCGACCCTGAATTCAAAGGAGGAGAAATCAATTCGGTGTTTGGCGGGACAAAACTCGACCTGCGGCGGACCAGCTTGCCTGAAGGTGTCACCACGCTCGAAGTAAACTTAGTGTTCGGTGGTGTCGAAATCCTTATTCCTTCCCATTGGAACGTCCAATTGAAAGTGGATACCGTTCTTGGAGGATTCGAGGACAAGCGTTACGGCAGCGAAACCATTGATACTTCGCGCAAATTGCTCATCAAGGGTTCGTGTGTCTTCGGCGGCGGAGAACTGAAAAACTAATTGCCTAATGGAACACCCTGTCTTTCAAAACAGAGTTCTCCTGCTGCTCTACATCCTGCTATGGACTGTGGTTTCTGTGGCGATAAGCTTCGCAGTCGCACCGCTTTCGTCCACATCGCAGCTCCAATGCGCCGCCTGGGGATTTGCATCCGGATATTTATTCGGGGGAATATCGCTGCCGTTGTGGAACGTGCTGAAATATGCCGATTATTCCACGCAGAATAAGTGGCAAGCCACTTTCAGCTATTTCGTCCTTGGTGCCGTTACAGTTGCAGCTTGGGTCGCCGCAGTCTATCTTGTCTTGGAATTGTTGCTTGAAACCAACAGCGGCGACGGCTCGTGGATGACCCAGTTAATACCTTTGCAGTCGTTGCTGGGAACCTGCTTCTTCACCGTCACGGCTTACGCCTACAACAACAGCCTCAATAGAATCAAGGAGAACGAAGAAGAAATAAAACTGGAGAAAATAGAAACCGAAGCTATCGCCGAAATCAGCCAGGAACCCAAAGAAATCATCGAGCGGATCGCTATCAAGGTGCGCCAAAAAATAGAGGTGGTGCTGGTCGCCGACATCGTATTCATCCAGTCGGAAGGCGACTACACCATGATCCACACCGCAAACAGCCGCTTCCTGAAGGAACAAACGATGAAATATTTTGAGCTGCATCTCCCGGCCAACCTGTTCGTTCGGATTCATCGCTCCTACATCGTGAATGTCTTGGCCATTTCCAAAGTGGAGCTCTTCGAAAAGCAAACATACCGCATCACGTTGAAAAACGGCGTGCAAATCAAGGCCAGTGCGGCGGGCTACAAACTACTGAAGAACGCCCTCAGCTTGTAGCTAAATGTTGACATGGTCGTTACGGAACTGCGTGGGAGTTTTTCCCGCATGTTGCCGGAACAAGCGGTTGAAGTACGACACATTCTCCACCGACAAGTCAACGGCAATCTGCCGGACAGTCTGACTGGTAGTCGTCAACAGGATTTGCGCTCTTTCCATCTTTTTCTGGTTGATGTATTTCAACGGAGTAAGCTTCATCTCCTTCCTGAAGAGGCGAATAAAATGGTCGGAAGTCATGCAGTACAGATCGGCTAACTGCGAGATGGAAATATTTTGATTGATATTGGCATGGATATACTGCAGAGCCTGAAAAATCCGCTTGTCCTTGTTTGCCGACTTATGCCCCATTTCCCGTATAAATACCGACATCAATTGATATAGAATGCCCTGTGTTTCGATCGTAGAACACAAGGGCATTTTGCTATTGTCGGCATCAAACCGCCGAAAAGAGGAAGCATTGTCGTAAATCTGGGGGTCGATATGCCGCAAATAACGATCCGGATTGGCCTCCAACAACCGTCGCACCAGCATCCGGTGAAATTCCGTGGCCGGCAACTCCATCGGAAACAGGTGAGTGTCGAATAGAGATTCGGGAAGAGGCCCATTTTCGTAAAAATGAATATAGTAGAGATCAAAATGGCCCTCGCACATGTCGTCGTGAAGCGCAAACGGAGGAATAAGATAAAGATGCCCCGGCTTCAAATGGAAAATCTCTCCCCCCATCCTTGTCCGTGCCTCCCCGCCTTCCACCAAATAGATCCGGGCAAAAGGACTACAAATCCGGCTCCAGTTCCAATTGGCATTCAATCGGCTATGCCCCACATTGAGAAGGATAAAATCGGGATGCCTGTTCATCGTTTTTATATTATACTTAAGGTTCCGTAAATATATACATTCTACAAAGAAAACATAGATTAAAGAATCTAAAATATCGGTTTCATGCTATTTTATTGTCGAAAAAGTGAAAGCAGTAGCAAATCCAACAACCTACATTTGCCTTAATCCTTAATCAACTAATTTTTTCACACATCATGAAAACGAACAGGTATTTGGGCACATGGCCCAAGATAGGCATCCGCCCCACCATCGATGGCCGCATGGGAGGAGTCAGGGAATCCCTCGAAGTACAAACAATGAACATGGCGAAAAGCGTGGTTGACTTGCTTTCCTCGACGATCAAAAATCCCGACGGAACACCCGTTGAATGCGTTATTGCCGACACCACCATAGGCCGGGTGGCCGAAAGCGCTGCCTGCGCCGAAAAATTCAGAAGGGAAAATGTGGGCGTCACCATCACCGTCACCCCTTGCTGGTGCTACGGCAGCGAAACCATGGACATGGAGCAACACACCGTGAAAGCTGTGTGGGGTTTCAATGGAACGGAACGCCCGGGAGCAGTGTATCTGGCCGCCGTACTTGCCGGACATGCCCAAAAAGGATTGCCCGCATTCGGCATCTATGGCCACGACGTGAAAGATTCCTCAGATACCGAGATCCCCGAAGATGTGAAAGAAAAATTACTCCGTTTTGCCCGTGCCGGACAAGCAGTAGCCATTATGCGCGGCAAATCCTATTTGTCCATTGGCGCAGTGTGCATGGGCATCGCAGGCTCTATCGTGAATACAGATTTCTTTGAAGATTACCTCGGAATGCGTTGCGAAGGGGTGGACGAAGTAGAACTCATCCGACGGATGACAGAAGGAATTTACGACATGGAAGAATTCGAAAAAGCCCTTGCCTGGGCCAAAGCCAATTGCAAGGAAGCGGCCGACAACAACAAACCTCATTTGGCTAAAACCCGCGAGCAAAAAGATGCCGACTGGGAATTTATCGTAAGAATGACCCTCATCGTCCGCGACCTGATGGTGGGCAATCCACGGCTCAAAGAACTTGGGTTTGGGGAAGAAGCTCTTGGACACAATGCCATTGCGGCAGGTTTTCAAGGGCAACGCCAATGGACCGATTTCTATCCGAATGGAGACTTCACCGAAGCGATCCTCAATTCGTCTTTCGACTGGACAGGCGTTCGCGCACCCTATATCTTAGCCACCGAAAACGATGCACTCAATGGCACGGCCATGCTATTCGGACACCTGCTCACCAACACGGCACAGATTTTTGCCGATGTGCGCACCTATTGGAGTCCGGAAGCAGTCAAACGGGTTACGGGCAAAAAGCTTGAAGGCTTGGCCGCAGGCGGGATGATCCACCTTATCAACTCCGGTGCAGCCACCTTGGATGGCTCGGGAAGACAATGCGACAGCCAAGGCAAATCCACCATGAAGCCTTTCTGGGAAATCACCAAAGAAGAGGCAAACGCTTGCTTGGACGCAACGTCCTGGGTGCCGGCCAACCGTGAATATTTTCGTGGCGGCGGCTTTTCTTCCAAGTTCCTCACATTGGGAGGAATCCCTTGCACGATGATGCGCCTCAATCTGGTGAAAGGATTGGGTCCCGTGCTGCAAATTGCCGAAGGCTGGACTGTGGATCTGGATCCGGAAATCCACCAAATTCTCGATGAAAGAACCGACAAGGGCTGGCCCACAACCTGGTTTGTCCCCAGATTAAGCAATTCTGACAATTTCAAGGACGTATATTCCGTTATGAACAATTGGGGAGCCAACCACGGAGCCATCAGTGCCGGACACATAGGTGCCGACCTCATCACTTTGGCCTCGATGTTGCGGATTCCCGTTTGCATGCACAATGTGGAGGAAAAGAGCATCTACCGCCCTGCTGCATGGAGCGCTTATGGCATGGACAAGGAGGGGGCTGACTACCGTGCCTGCCAAGTATATGGCCCATTGTATAAAAAATAAATACGAAAAACATGATGAATCTAAAAGAAGGGTACATCCGCGAAACCGCAGGACCCACAAAGCGTTTCTGCCAATTCTTGTTTCTGAATCCGGAAACTATCGACGAATACAAGTATTGGCACGACAGCGCCAACACCTGGAAAGAGATTCCCGAAGGAATCAGGCGGGCAGGCATCTTGGACATGGAAATCTACATTCATTCCAACATGGCTTTCATGATTGTGGAAACTCCCCTCGATTTCGATTGGGACGAGGCTTTCGGTCGATTGGCTACTTTCGAACGGCAGGCCGAGTGGGAAGAATTTGTTGCCCCGTTCCAATTGGTACGGGAAGGACAGCGTTCGGAAGAAAAATGGAAATTGATGGAACGGATTTACTCTCTGACAGACGCACTCAAATAAATCACCATGGACATAAACAGCAAAAAAGCAGAATTTATTGAACAAGCCCACCGGGTGGGAAAAGAGCGGCTGATGCTTTGCAGCAGCGGAAATATTTCGTGGAGAATAGACGATGACACTGCGCTGGTTTCGGGAACAGGATCGTGGCTTTCGCGCATAGAGGAAGAAAATGTGGCCGTATGCCGCATCTCCGACGGAATGCGCATCGACGGGCCAAAGCCTTCGATGGAAAGTACATTCCATTTGGGAGTCCTCCGGGAGAGGAAAGACATGAACGTGGTGATCCATTTCCAATCGGAATATGCCACCGTCGTCTCCTGCATGAAGGACAAACCAACGGACTTCAATGTGACTGCCGAAATCCCGTGCTATCCCGGACGGGAGATACCGGTTGTGCCGTATTTTAGGCCCGGTTCGCCCGAATTGGCGGCAGCCATCACCAAGGCTTTGGAAAACCACGATTGTGCTTTGATGAGTAAACACGGACAAGTGGTGTGTGGAAAAGATTTTGACGATGCCTTTCAAAAAGCGGTCTTTTTTGAAATGGCTTGCAAGATAATCGTTCTCGCAGGAAAAGATAACTACCTCACCCTCACCGGCGATGAAATCCACGATTTGGACGTGTATGTGTTAGGAAAAACAAGCAAGTAAAAAAACTGACCGTGTAACCGAGTGACCCTGTTTGTTATCTTGGCCACTCGGTCACATTAGTACAGCTTATGGCATACCTCGCTATTGATTTAGGAGCAGGCAGCGGACGAGCCATTGTTGGCTTCATCGAAAACGGAAAGCTGCGGCTCGAAGAAATACACCGATTTGTGAATCCTCCCGTGGAAATGGGCGGGACACTCTATTGGAACTTTCTTTCCCTTTTTGCCGACATCAAGGAGGGCATCCGATTGTCGATCAAGAAAGGATACCAGCTCCAAGGAATCGGGGTGGACACTTGGGGCGTTGATTATGGTTTGGTGGACAACTCCGGGAAACTCTTGGCAAATCCCGTATGCTACCGCGACAAACGAACGACGGGACTATCCCAAAAGATGACCGAAATTATTTCCCCTGAAAAGCTGTTCTCCATCACGGGAATCCAACAGATGGAAATCAACACCCTTTTCCAGGCATATAGCCAAATCCTTGGCCAAGACAAATCGTTGCAAATAGCCGATCGATTGTTGTTTATGCCCGATTTGATCAATTTCTTCCTCACGGGCAAGGCTTTCAACGAATACACGATTGCCTCAACATCCCAACTGCTTCATGCACATGAAAAAGCATGGAGCGAAGAAATCATCGTCGGGTTAGGTCTGCCTTCCCGGCTGATGGGAAAAATTGTTTTTCCAGGTGAACCGATAGGAAAGCTAACAAAAGAAATAGAGCATGAAACAGGGGCATTGGGTGTAAAGGTTTTCTCCGTCGGATCGCACGACACAGCCAGTGCCATAGGCGCCATTCCGGAAGAAGGCGACGATTGGGCTTTCTTAAGTTCCGGCACTTGGTCGCTGCTTGGCAAATTATCGGACAATCCGATTCTCGACAACAAGGCACTTGAACACGACTTCACCAACGAAGGAGGTGTCAACGGCAAAATACTCTTCATGCGCAACATCACCGGCTTGTGGCTATTGCAGCGTTTGGTTGCCGAATGGGAAAACGAAGAAGGGGAAAAAACCGACTACGACGCCCTGCTCAGCAAAACAGCCAGCTCGCAACCCTTCGGTGGAGTTGTGGATCCCGACAATGCCAGTTTCAACCACCCCGAATCGATGACCGAGGCAATCCGCCAATTTTGCAGGCAGACACAGCAACCAATTCCATCGGACAAAGGCGAATTAGCGCGCTGCGTGATCGAATCTTTGGCCTTAAAATATCGGACGGTTCTCGACAAAATCGCCCAATGCACCGGAAAACCCGTCAATAGGCTTCACATGGTGGGTGGCGGTAGCCGGAACAGAATGCTGGCACAATACACCGCCAATGCCTTGAACATGCAAGTGACGACCGGACTCACCGAAGGCACAGCCGTAGGAAACATCATGCAGCAGGCCATCGGCTACGGTGAGGTGAAAGATTGGCGAGAAGGGCATTCCATTATACGAAACAGTTTTGCTTTCGAAACATTTTCTCCCGAAAATAGCGAGAGATGGGCAAGCTTTTTTGCTCAAAAAGAAACCTTATTCAAAAAAAATAGATAATTTCATGCCCGAATTTTCAACCTGTTACAGCAAAAAAACGATTTTAACTTATCATTTATAACAAAGAAAGTAAATCATGAACCAGAAAAACCAAAACAGTTTATTCACCGGGAAGAACGGCGAGAATTATCTCTTTCCGTTTATCCTGATTACCAGCCTATTCTTCCTGTGGGGATTTGCCCATAGCCTGTTGGATGTGCTCAATAAACACTTCCAAGACTCGCTGCACCTCACCAAAGCCCAGTCGGGAGCTGTGCAGGCCGCAGCCTACGGAGCTTATTTCCTGATGGCTATCCCGGCAGGAATTGTGGCCCGCAAATACGGCTTCAAGAGGGGAATATTGGTTGGACTGACGCTGTTTGCCGCGGGAGCTTTCTGGTTTGTACCCGCCGTAGGGATCAACGCATTCTGGGCATTCCTCATTGGTCTGCTGGTGTTGTTTGCCGGACTCACATTTCTGGAAACGGTGGCTAACCCCTACACCACCCTCCTCGGCCCAGCCGACAAAGCCGCCAGCCGCATCAACCTGGCTCAAACATTCAATGCCCTTGGATGGATCATGGGGCCACTGATCGGGTCTATCCTCATTTTCAAAAACAATTCCAACCAATCGATTTTAGAATTGTTTATCCAAGCTCTCAAAAAGGTATTCTTGGGGTTGAAAGACATCAGCGACGCCATCCCGCTGGAGAATATAAAATCGCACACTGAGAATTCAGCTTTGATTGTTCCCTATGTCGGGCTTGGCCTGTTAGTCTTGCTCGTCTTGGTCATGTTTGTTTTTGCAAAGCTACCCGAAGTTAACGCAGCTTCCATTTCGCACGACGAAGATTCCCCGGAGAGCGATGCCGGAAAGAAAGAGATTCCCCTTTCCAGGCAACGCCATTTTGTGCTGGCCGTAGTGGCTCAATTCCTCTACGTGGCAGCTCAAACAGGGATTGGTAGCTTTTTCATCAACTACACCATCGAGGTAAAAGAGGTGAAACTAACTGAAATACAGGGCGGTTTGCTCCTTGGCCTTGGCGGCATGCTGCTGTTCGCCATCGGACGCTTGTCGGGCAGCATGATCATGAAAAAAGTGAAGGCTGGCACGCTGTTAGGTCTTTGCGCCTTGGCCAACACGCTGCTGATGCTGGCGGTGACACAAGTCCACAACCGCTTTGGAGTGATGGCACTCATCTGCAGCTACCTGTTCATGTCGATCATGTTCCCTTCCATTTTTGCATTGGGGTTGACAGGTTTGGGTGACAAAACGAAAACAGCCTCCTCCATACTCATTCTGACAATCGTGGGAGGAGCCATTGCCCCAGCTTTAATGGGTTGGATCGGTGCTGAAAAAATGAATCTCGGATTCATCATCCCGCTGGTATGTTTCCTCTACATCTCGTTCTACGGGTTTGTCGGAAGCAAGGTGAAAAACCGACATGCCCAACAAGATTCGCCAAATCACATGCAAGGCAATGCACAAACTTGAAAGTGAGAAAATTAACTAATTGCTTAACAATGGGATCACTCTCATGAGGTTCGCGGGTAGGTCAAGAAATTTAGCAAATCACCAAAAGCTAATGCTTCATAGCTATCTCTATAAATATAATCTTGAAAACTAAAATAAGAAAATTGAAAATGAAAAAAGTTTTTGTAAGCGGCTGCTATGATATGCTGCACAGTGGCCACGTAGCCTTTTTTGAAGAAGCAGCCAAATACGGAGACCTGTATGTAGGCATTGGGTCCGACAAGACGATCAACGAGTTGAAAGCGCGGAAAACGTTCAACAGTGAACAAGAACGCCTCTACATGGTGAAATCGCTCAAGACGGTGAAAGATGCCTGGGTGAACCGGGGAGGAGGACTGCTTGACTTCCTGGATGAACTCAAGGAACTGAAACCCGACATTTTCTTTGTGAACAGTGACGGGCACAGCGCCCTCAAAGAGCAGATCTGTCAAGAACTCGGCATCGAATACGTCGTGAGCAAACGCGTGCCTCACGGCGAATTACCAGCCCGCTCCACTACCGCCTTGCGTGAGGAATGCCGGATTCCCTACCGGATCGACATTGCGGGGGGATGGCTCGACCAACCGAATGTCAGCAGCCAGCATCCCGGCTCAGTGGTTACAATTTGTATAGAACCTGATTATGAATTCAACGACCGTAGCGGCATGTCCACCAGCTCCCGCAAAAAAGCCATCGAGCTATGGCAAGTGGATATTCCCGCAGGAGACAAAGAAACATTGGCCAAAACCCTTTTCTGCTTCGAAAATCCTCCTGGAACAAAATATGTGAGTGGTTCGCAAG
>ERZ778028.2741-NODE-2741-length-11879-cov-4.773596_pt1 | contig 11879 bp, 8 predicted proteins | sample MGYA00375758_ERZ778028 | MGnify/ENA primary metagenome ERZ778028 (study PRJEB29350, sample SAMN05389828) | bioreactor metagenome | isolation source: Thiocyanate bioreactor | place: South Africa: University of Cape Town | collected 2014-03-17 ... | reverse complement strand
CGTCCGCCGGGGGCGGGTGCTGGCCGGTCCGGCGGCGGGGCATTCGGTGCATGTCGAGGTCGATGGTCTGCGGCCCGCGCGGGAATATTGGTACCGCTTCATGACCGCCACCGGCGTCAGCCCGGCCGGCCGCACGCTGACCGCCCCGGCGCCCGGCACCGATCCCGACCGCCTGAAAATCGCCTTCGGGTCCTGCCAGCATTACGAGTCCGGCCTGTATGGCGCCTACCGCCACATGGTCGCGGAGAATCCCGACCTGGTGATCTTCCTGGGCGACTATATCTATGAGCGCGGTCCCAACCCCAAGGCGGTGCTGCGCCAGCACAAGAATGGCGAGGTTTTCAAGGTTCCGGATTACCGGATCCGCTATGCCACCTACAAATCCGATCCGCTGCTGCAGCGCGCCCATGCCGCCGCGCCCTGGATGATGATGTGGGACGACCATGAGGTCGATAACGATTATGCCGCGGACCTGTCGGAGGAGTTCAACACCGAATATCCCGATGGCGTGGCGGGTTTCCTGCGCCGCCGCGCCGCCGCTTACCAGGCCTATTACGAGCATATGCCGCTGCGCCGCACGGCCAGGCCGGTGGGGCCGGACATGCTGCTGTACCGCACGCTCAACTGGGGCCGCCTGGCCCAGTTCCAGTTTGTCGACAACCGTCAGTATCGCAGCCCGCGTCCCTGCCTGACGCTGGCCGACGGCTTCGGCAAGGCCGTGCCCGATTGCGAGGCGCGCCGCTCCCCCGGCCGCAGCATGTTGGGCATGGCGCAGGAGCGCTGGCTGCTGGATACGCTGGCCCAGACCAAGGCCCGATGGAACGTGCTGGCGCAGCAGACGCTGTTCGCCCCCATCGATGTGCGCGCCACCGCCGATGCCCCATCGCTGTGGAATGCCGACAATTGGGACGATGCGCCGGCCACCCGCGAGCGCATCGTGCGCCGCTGGACCGAAGCCAGGGTCTCCAATCCCCTGGTGCTGGGAGGCGACATCCATGCCTTCGCCGCCGCCGAGGTGAATGCGGCGCCCGATGGTCCCCACGATGGTTCCTGTGTGGCGCCGTCCTTTGTCGGGGGCTCGATCAGTTCCGGCGGCGCCACCCTGGCGGCGGCCCAGCGCGTCATGACCATCAATCCGCACATCAAGCTGTATAACGGCGAAGTCCGCGGCTATGGCCGGGTGGACTTCCAGCGGGGAGCCGCCCATGTGGCGTTCCGCGCGCTGGAAGATGTGCGGCGCGAGGACAGCGGCATTTCCACCCTCGCATCCTATGTGATGGAGGATGGCCGGCACGGCCTGGTGAAGGCCTAGAGGGCAGCCGTCGCGGTTTCCGGCGCGGCTTATTTCAGCCACAGCCAGCGGCTGCGGTTCACCATCCGGGGATTGGGAACATAGCCGCCGACACGCGGCGCCACCGCCTCGCTCTGGGAATAGTTGCGGATCACCACCCAGGGCAGATCGGCCTGGGCGATACGCTCGGCGGCCTGGAGCAACAGGCGGCGCTTGTTCGTGTCCGGCTGGGCGGCGGCGCGCTCCATCGCGGCGTCGAATTTCGGATTGCTGTAACCGGCATAGTTGGTGGGCGATCCGGTCCGCAGCAGGTCAAGGAAATTGCTGGCATCGTCGAAATCGGCCAGCCAGCTGTTGAGGCCAAGCTGGAACTGGCCCTGGCGCATTGCCTTCAGCATTACCTGATAGTCGCTGACCCGGATTTGCACATCCACGTAAATTTGGCGCGCCATCGCCTGGAAGACGGCGGCGATGCGGCGGTTGTCGGGATTGCCGGTGGTGTCCAGCGTCAGCCGCAACTTGTTGAAGGGGCCATAGCCCGCCTCCTGCATCAGCTTGCGCGCTTCGGCGACGCGCGCGGGCATGGGCGTGGACTGGAACGGTAGTCGCGGCCCGCCCGCATAATTGGCGATACCGGGCGGCACGAAGGCATAGGCGGGCGTTTCGCCCAGCTTCATGACCTTTTGCGCCACCGCCTCGCGGTCATAGACCAGGTTGAGGGCGCGGCGCACCCGGATGTCCTTCAGCGCCGGATCGCGCAGGTTCATCGGCATATAGGCGATGGCCAGCGACGGCACGATATGCAGCGCCCTGGGCATGTTGGCGCGCAGCCACTCCACCTGGGCGCTGGGCAGGGGCGTCTGCAGGTCCAGTTCGCCCGCCCGCAACCGGCGCAGCGCGGCCTGGGTATCCACGGTGGGATGGAAATTGACGGTGCCGATCCGCACCCGGGCGGCGTCGTAAAAGCGCGGATTCTTCACCAGGGTGACATGGTCGCCCGGCCGCCAGTCCTTCAACGCATAGGGCCCGTTGGAGACGTACACACCGGGGCGCGACCAGCCATTGCCTTTTGCTTCCACCAGTTTGCGCGGCACCGGCAGGGCGCTGGTAAAGGCCATCAGTTCGGGCAGATAGGGCGCGGGATGTTCCAGGGTCACCACCACGGTGCGGGCATCCGGGGCGCGCGCACCCAGCGCCGTCACCGGCAGCTTGCCGCCGCTGATGGCGCGGGCATTCTTCAGCACCCACAGATTTTGGGCGCTGCGCCCGGCGGTTTTGGGGTCCAGCATCCGTTGCCAGGACCAGACGAAGTCCTGGGCGGTGACCGGATCGCCGTTGGACCATTGGGCTTTTCGCAGGTGAAAGGTCCAGGTCAGGCCGTCCTGCGTTGTCTCCCAGCGCTCGGCGATGCCGGGGATGGGCTTGGCGGCGGCGTCGAAGGTGGTCAGCCCCACCAGCAGGTCGCCGATGATGTTGCTCTCCGCCGTGGTGCCCGCGAAATGCGGGTCCAGCGAATCCGGCTCGAAGCTGTTGCCGCGGTTGAGCACGCCCTGCGCCTGCGCCCCCAGCGTCGCCAGCAGCAGAAAGACCAGCGCCAGCCGCGTCATGCGAACTGCTTGATGCGCGCGGCCTGGTCGATGCTGACCCAGCGCGAGCGGTGGTAATCCATGATGTTGGGCTCGAAGCCCTTGGCATAGGGCCAGGCCATGCTGGCGGCGGTCCAGAACCACAGCGGCATACAGGCGTGGTCGTCGAGTAGCTGCTTTTCCGCCGCCGCCAGCTTTTCCCCTCGGCTTGTCAGATCGGTGTCGCGCTGGGCCGCGTCCAGCAGGGCGTCAAAACGCGGATTGGCATATTCGCCCCAATTGTTGCCGCCGCCGCTGCGGAACAGGTCGAGGAAGTTGGAGGCATCGTTGAAATCAGCCACCCATCCCGCCTGGCAGATGTCGAAGTCATGCTCCTGGATCGCGGGATAGAAGACCTGCATGTCGTTGGGCACGATCACGATGTCGATATAGACCTGCGCCAGCATCTGCTGGATGGCGGCCGCCACCGCGCGCTGGTAGCCCGGTGTGGTGGCGCGGATCATGTAGCTGGTCTTGAGCCGTCTGTTCTCGCCATAGCCTGCGTCGTGCATCAGGGCGCGTGCCTTTTCCGTGCGCTGGCCCTGCGGCAAGGTCACGAAGTCAAAGGTCACGCCACCGGGATAATTGGCGGTGCCCGGCGGCACGACGCCATAGGCGGGAACATCGCCATTGCGCTTGATGCGGCCCGAAAGCACTTCCCGGCTGATCGCCAGGTTGATCGCCGCCCGCACCCGGATATCGCCGAAGGGCTCGCGCTTGTGATTGATGCCGATGATCTCGGTGATCAGCTGCGGAACCGGATGGATGGTCTGCGGCATGTTCTTGCGGATCCAGTCTATCTGCTGGACCGGCATCTTCATCTGGATGTCCAGTTCGCCCGCGCGCATACGCTGCAGGGCCGCGCCATAATCGTCGGTGGGATAGAAGATGACCCGCTCCAGCGCCACATTGGCGGCGTCGTAGAAGCGCGGATTCTTCTCCACCAGGATATGGTCGTTGGAAATCCATCGTTTCAGCACGAAGGGGCCGTTGGAGACGTAATTGCCGGGCCGGGTCCAGTTCTTGCCGTGCGCCGTTACCGCATGGCGGGGCAGCGGATAGGTCGTGGCGTGGGTCAGCATTTCCAGCAGATAGGGTGCGGGGTGCTCCAGATGCACGTGCAAGGTCCGCGCATCCGGCGCGGTGACACCCAAAGCCGTGCCTGGCAGCTTGCCGGCGTTGACCGCCGCGCCGTTCTTCACCACGTGCAGGAAATAGGCATAGCTGGAGGCCGTGGCCGGATCGAGCAGGCGGCGCCAGCCGAATACGAAATCCTGCGCCGTCACCGGCACGCCGTCCGACCACAGCGCCTCGCGCAGATGAAAGGTCCAGGTCAGGCCATCCGGCGCGGTTTCCCAGTGCGTCGCCATGCCGGGAATGGACCGGGCTTTCGCGTCCAGGGTTGTCAGGCCGACCATCAGATCGCCCATGATCTCGCTTTCCTGGATGCCGGACGAGAGGTTGGGGTCCAGGGTCTCCGGTTCCGCCGCATTACCGCGCAGAAAGGTTCTGGCGTCGGTGACCTTGCGGCGGCTGGGCCTGTCCGGGCCGGAAAGCGCGAAATAGGCCCCTGTGGCCACCGCCGCGCCGCCCAGAAGGGCGATCCTGCGGTTCCATGCCTTGCCCGATGCCATGCCGACCTTTTAGATTGCGACCCGAGGAACATTTGCCGGGTTTGCGGCGCGTTCCGCAAGCCGGAAGGCGCGTCGTGCGCGATGCCGGTTTGCGGCGTCATTTGGGGGAATTGGAATGCGTAAGACGATCATTCTGGCGGCCGCGGCGGCTTCGTGCGGACTGATGCCCGGTGTGGCGCTGGCCGACGCGCGCGAGGAAGTGGTGACGGGCCTGACCCGCTGCGCCAACCTCACCGAGGATCGCCAGTGGCTGGACTGCTATTACGCCGCCGCCCAGCCGATGCGCGCCCAGCTGGGTCTGTCGCCCGCCCCCCAGGCGCAGCTCAAGCTGCTTTATGCCCAGCCCAAGGCCCAGCCGTTGCCCAGTTCGGTGGCCCGCGCCGCCGTGAACAGCGGCCCGCCGCCGATGCCCAAGTCCGCCGGTATGCTGGCGATGTGGGGCGGCGACGATGTGGTGCAGAACACGCCGGTCAAGAGCTTCGAGAACAAGCCGGCGGGCTTTGTCATCACCCTGCCGGACGGCCAGGTGTGGCAGCAGACGCCGGAGGACAAGGCGCGCCGCCCGGCCGACTGGCGGATGCCCGCATCGGCGATGCGCGTCACCGTCACCCAGGGCGCGATGGGCACCTTCAATCTGAAGATGAACGACGAAAACACCTTCCACAAGGTGAAGCGCGTCCGCTAGGCCTTCTCCCTCTTCAGTCGTGCTCGGCCACGAAATGGCCGGGCGCCACTTCCAAAAGGCGCGGGCGGTACTGGATATCGCCCGCCGCCAGTTTCGATTTCAGGAAGGTCAGTTGCGCGCGCGGGTCCAGCGGCGAGGGCAGGTCGCCGGTCAGCAGGTCCCGCCTGCGGCTGCGTTCGGCGCGCGGATCGGGCGTGAGCGCCGCCGACAGCAGCGCCCGCGTATAGGGATGACGGGGATCGGCATAGAGCGCCCCGGCGGGCGCCATCTCCACCACCCGTCCCAGATAAAGCACCATCACCCGGTGTGACAGCCGCCGCACCACCGCCAGGTCGTGGCTGATGAAGATCAGCGCCAGGCCGGTTTGGGCCTGCAGGTCGCGGATCAGATCCACGATCTGGGCCTGGATGGAGACGTCCAGCGCGCTCACCGCCTCGTCGCAGACCAGCATCCGGGGACCGACGATCATGGCGCGGGCCAGGCCCACGCGCTGGTTCTGGCCGCCGGACAGTTCGTGCGGATAGCGGTTGATCCAGGCGGGGTCCAGGCCGACCCGCCGCATGATGGCGCGTACTGTCTCGCGCACCGCGTCGCGCGGAATGCCGGGCTCCAGCGCCTTGAGCGGCTCGGCGATGGACACGCCGATGGGCATACGCGGGTCCAGGCTGGCCAGCGGATCCTGGAACACGATCTGCAAATCCTTGCGCGCGGCGCGCAGTTCGTCGCGGGCGACGCTGTCCAGGTCGCGGCCCAGCCACACCACCCGGCCCGATGACGCGGGCAGCAGCTTCAGCACCGCGCGGGCCAGGGTGGACTTGCCGCAGCCGCTTTCGCCCACCACGCCCAGCGTCTCGCCCTGATGCAGAGTGAAGCTGACGCCATCGACGGCGCGCAATTGCCGGGGCTTGCGAAACAGGCCGCCGCCCACGGGAAACGCCACCTTCACATCCTCCACCATCAGCAGCGGCGCGCCGGTGACGGCTTGCGGTGCGGCATCGGGACGCGACACCGCCGCCAGCAACATGCGGGTATAGGCGTGCTTGGGCGCATAGAAGATGTCGTCCACCGGTCCGGATTCCACGATTTCCCCCTGGCGCATCACCTGGACCCGGTCCGCCAGCCCGGCGATCACGCCCATATCGTGACTGACCAGGGCGATGGCGGTCTTCTTGTCGGTCTTGAGCGCCCGCAGGATTTCCAGAATCTGCGCCTGCACCGTCACATCCAGCGCGGTGGTGGGCTCGTCGGCGACGATCAGGTCGGGGCCGGTGATGGTCGCCATCGCGATCATCACGCGCTGGCGCATCCCGCCCGACAATTCGTGGGGATACTGCGTCATGCGCCGGGCCGATTCCGAAATGCGGACATAGTCCAGCATTTCGCGCGCCCGCCGCGCCGCCTCGGCGCGGGGCATGGCGCGATGCCGGACCAGCGCCTCGACGATCTGCGCCCCGATCCGCATGTGCGGGGTCAGCGAGGTGAGCGGATCCTGGAAGATCATGGTGACCGCGCCGCCCCGGATGGCGTTCAACGCTCCGGTGCCCGCGCCCAGGATTTCTCGGCCCCGGAAGCGGACATTGCCGGTGGCGCGGCCATTGCCCGCCAGCAGGCCGAAGGCGCCCAGGAACAGCTGGCTCTTGCCGGAGCCGCTTTCGCCCACCACGCCCAGACATTCGCCCGGCGCGATCGACAGGCTGGCATTCTTGACCGCCTCCACCACGCCGTCGGGGGTTTCGAAGGTGACATTGAGGTTGGTGACTTCCAGCAGCGCCGCCATCACCGGTCTTTCGGATCCAGGGCGTCGCGCAGGCCGTCGCCGACGAAATTGAAGCTGAACAGCGTCAGGGCCATCAGCAGCGCCGGGAACAGCAGCATCCAGGGCGCCGTCTCCATCTGGTCGGCGCCATCCGAAATTAGCACGCCCCAGCTGGTCATCGGTTCCTGGATGCCCAGTCCCAGGAAGGAGAGAAAACTCTCGGTCAGGATGATGCCCGGCACGGTGAGGGTGACATAGACCATCACCGGCCCCACCACATTGGGCACGACATGGCGCAGGATGATGCCCAGCGGCGGCGCGCCCGCCGCCCGCGCCGCCTCGATGAATTCCTTCTGCTTGAGCGACAGGGTCTGGCCGCGCACGATCCGCGCCATGGTCAGCCATTCCACCGCGCCGATGGCGACGAACAGCAGGATAAAATTGCGGTCGAACATCACCATCAGGATGATGACGAAGAAGATGAAGGGCAGGGAATAGAGAACGTCCACCACCCGCATCATCAGCGCGTCCACGCGCCCGCCGGCATAGCCCGCCACCGCGCCGTACAGCACCCCGATCAGCAGCGACACCAGGCTGGCGACCAATCCCACCGCCAGGCTGACCCGCGCGCCGTAAAGGGCGCGCACGAACAGGTCGCGGCCCACCGCGTCGGTGCCGAACAGGTGCCCCGGCGCGGTGCAGGCGGCCTCGGCGGGCCACCAGCCGGGGGCGCAGGCGATGATGTCGTAATTGACCTCGTCATAGGCATAGGGCGACAGGACCGGCGCCAGCAGCGCCAGCAGCGCGATCACGCCCAGCACGATCATGCCCGTCAGGGCGGCGCGGTTGCGCAACAGACGGCGGCGGGCGTCGGCCCACAGGCTGCGGCCCTTCAGGTCCGACGCCAGCGCGATGGTGGTAGTGTTTTGGCCTGATGTGATCACGCCAACCTCACTCTTGGATCGAGCAAGGCATACGCGATATCGGCCAGGAAATTCAGGAACACGATCAGCGCCGCGTAGCAGATCACCACCCCCATCACGAGGGTATAGTCGCGATTCAACGCCCCCTGGATGAAATAGCGGCCGATGCCGGGCAGGCCGAAGATATTCTCCACCACCAGCGAGCCGGTCAGCACCGCCGCCAGCGCCGGGCCCAGATAGGACACCAGCGGCAGCGCCGCCGCGCGCAGGGCGTGACGCAGCACGATGCGTCCCTCGGGCAGGCCCTTGGCGCGGGCGGTGCGGATATAGTTGGCCCGTAGCACCTCCACCATGCTGCCGCGCATCAGTCGGGCGATGACGGCGATCTGTGGCAGCGCCAGCACCGTCACCGGCAGCACCAGATTGCGCCAGGCTCCGCCCGCCCAGCCGCCCACCGGCAGCCAGCCCAGATGGATGCCGAACACCAGAGTCAGGATGGGCGCGGTGACGAAGGTGGGGATGGTGATGCCCAGCATCGCCACCGTCATCACCGAATAATCCTGCCAGCGGTTCTGGCGCAGCGCCGCGATCACGCCCAGCGCGGTGCCGATCAGCAGTGCCAGCGCCATGGACAGCAGGCCCAGCCGGGCGCTGACCGGCAGGCCGGTGGCGATCAGCTGCGCCACGGTGAAATCCTTGTTCTTGAACGACGGCCCCAGGTCGCCCCGCGCCATGCCGCCCAGATAGAGGACGTATTGCTGCGCCAGCGGCTTGTCGAGATGGTAGGCCGCCTTGATGTTGCGCTCGACCTCGGGCGGCAGGCGGCGCTCGGAATCGAACGGCCCGCCCGGCGCGGCGCGCATCATGAAGAAGGCCAGGGTCACGATCACGAACAGGGTCGGTATCGCGCCCAGCAGGCGCCGGAAGGCATAGGCGGTCATCGGCGCATCACAAAGGCTTGCCAGCGCGGCAGGATATCGGCTTCGTGCGCCTGCCACCAGAGCGCGTCCAGCGCGAAGGCGTGGCGGAAATTCTCCGGCGCGGTGGGCAGAATGGGCCGCATGGGGCGATGGGTGTCGGGATTGTCGTCCACGAAGGACAGGGCCGAGCGCCGCGCCGGACCCAGCGGCACGCGGCTGGCCACCGCGCCCAGCGGCCCGGAGGCGGTGGCGAAGCGGATGAAGTCCATCGCCAGCGCCTTGTTGGGGTTGGCGAAGGGAATGGCGAAGACGTTCAGCACATAGACCTGATGGTCCCAGACGATGCCCAGCGGAAATTCCGGATTGTCCGTCACCTCGGTGTTGAGGGCCGCCGTCATCACCGCCTGGCCGTTGGTCACCCAGCGCATCGCGCCCACCGTGTCGATGGACCAGATGGGGCGGACCGACGCCAGCTTGGCGAAGGCGCGCTCAAGCCCTTCCGGCGTTTCCAGGGTGCGGTAGATGTCGGCGGGCTTCACGCCGTCGGCCAGCAGCGCCATCTCCAGGGTGAAGCGGGGCGTGGCGCGGCTGAGCGCCCGGCGGCCGGGAAAGGCTCGCGTGTCGAAAAAATCGGCCAGGGTGGCGGGCACACGCTTCAGGCCGGGCGCGTAGACCATCACCTGGGACTGCACCACGCTGCCCACCCAGCAAGGCCCCAGCGCGCCCGGCACGAAATCGCGCGCGGCCGGGGTGCCGTCGGCGCCGTCCGGCAGGCTGGCGGTATCCAGCTTTTCCAGTAGGCCGTCCTGGCAGGCCCGGGCCGCGCCGGTCAGGGTGACGTCCAGCACATCAGCCGTGTAGCGGCGCGCCATGACGGCGGCCTCCAGCGCCTTGAGGTCGCCGTTCCACCGGTTGATGCGGACATCGACGCCCTGGCGCGCCCCGAAGGCGCGAATCTGCGCCGCCGCCTGGGCGCGGCCATAGGGCGAATCCCATGTCGTGACGGACAGGACCGGCGGCGGGCGCGTGACCCAGTAGAGGACGGCGACCGCCACGACCAGGACCGCCGCCAGGACCAGCAACAGGCTGTGCTTCATCCCGCCAGACTAGCCGACGAGACCGAAAAGACTACAAGTCCATTTCGAACCCGACATCGACGGTCGAACTGTTCAGGTTGGTGGTGAGGCAGCGGGCGCTGGCGGTGCCCGGCGCGGCGCAGTTCAGGCCCGCGTCGCGGACCTGCATCCAGCGATACATGGCGTTGATGCGCGAGGAATCGCTCAGCGGCATGGAGAGGCCCGCCATGAAGCTGTAGGCCAGGTTCCAGTCGGCGCGCTGCATCAGGCCGGTGGTGTTGCCCGCGTCGCGCACATCCAGGCGGTTATAGACGCCGCCCACGCCCATGCCCACAAAGGGCTGGATGCCGATATCGCCGCCCGGCGGCAGCGGCACGTCCCACAACAGGTTCAACATGCCGCCCGCGGTCTGGTTGGTGCCCCGCGCGCCGCTGGCCGCGCCGTTGGCGCGGATGTTGCGCGCATCCTGGTAGCGGTAGAGGCCTTCCAGTTCGGCGCGCAGGTTCAGGGGCAGGCGGGTGCCGATATAGATCGAGCCGCCGCCGCCGGTGTTGAACGAGGACCGCAGGCTGGCGGGCGTCGCGGCCGGGGTATAGGTGGTGGCGCTGCCCGACAGGGCCAGGCTGCCGCGCAGGCCGGCATAATTGGGCAGGCCCGACTGGCTGGAGCTGCTGGGGCCTTCGGGATAGCTGGCGGCATAGGCGGGCGGCGGATAGCCGGGATCGGCCTGGACATAGCCGTCCTGATAACCGTTCTGGGCCAGCGCGGATGCGCCGCCGGCCATCAGGAAAAGACCGGCGATCAATGTCTTGCGTGCGGCCATGGCCCGCCCCAGGAGGATGCCGCCTGAAGGTGATCCCGCAGGGTTAAGCAAAGGTTAATTTCCGGGGAGATCGGGGCCTTAAAGCCTTGCTTTTGCTTGGCCGCGACCATAGAACCCGGCCTCTGCCGTCAGGCGGCCCGCAAGGCCGTGTGTGCAGTTGTAGCTCAGTTGGTTAGAGCGCCGGATTGTGGATCCGGAGGTCGGTGGTTCAAGCCCACCCAACTGTACCATTTTCCCTATTCTCCATTTTCGCGCATCGCCCATCGGCCCTTCTTCTGTCGCAACGCACAAAAGACGACGGGATGAGAGCGCGCCGCGCCCACGCATGGCGCCGCGTCTGGTTCCCGGTTCTGCCTTCGGTTAAGAAGGGGCAACAAAAACGGGGATGGGGATGCGGCGATTCACACTTCTACTGGCGGTCCTGTTGTCGCTGGGCGGCGCGGTGGCTTGGGCGCAGGGCGCGGACGTCCTGAAATCATCCGGCGCGCTGGACCGGTTGGTGCAGCAGACCGGCGTCTATAACGCTTCCGCGACCGGCAAGACGCCGTCCTTCATCGCCGATCCCAGTTGGCCGCAACCGCTGCCCAATCATTGGCTGCTGGGGCAGGTGGGCGGCCTGTATGTGGACCGCCACGACCATGTCTGGATCTACAACCGCCCCCGCACCATGACCAATGACGAAAGCGGCCTGGATGGGGCCGTGGCGGGTGGCGCCGTCAGCGGTCTTGGTTTTGCGCGTCCGCGCGGTGCGCTGTCGGACTGCTGCAAGGCCGCGCCCTCGGTGCTGGAATTCGATTCCGCGGGCAAGCTGCTGCGCGCCTGGGGCGGTCCCGCCGATCCGGGCTGGCTGGAACAGAAATGCAAGCCCGAACAGGGCTGCATCTGGCCCAACAGCGAGCACGGCATCTATGTGGACCATAACGACAATATCTATCTGGCGGGCAATGCCGGGCAGGCGCCCGCCAATCCCGTGCCCTGGAGCACGCACAAACAGGGCGGCGACGGCTTCATCCTGAAGTTCGACCGCGACGGCAATTTCAAGATGCGGATCGGCGGCACCCCCACCGCGCCGGACAGCAACGACACCAATGGCGGCTGGAACGGCACGCCCCTGATGTATCAGCCCGCCGACATGGTGGTGGACCC
>ERZ778028.2739-NODE-2739-length-11882-cov-3.675488_pt1 | contig 11882 bp, 14 predicted proteins | sample MGYA00375758_ERZ778028 | MGnify/ENA primary metagenome ERZ778028 (study PRJEB29350, sample SAMN05389828) | bioreactor metagenome | isolation source: Thiocyanate bioreactor | place: South Africa: University of Cape Town | collected 2014-03-17 ... | reverse complement strand
TCCCTTCATTTGTGAGAACCGAACGATGTCCTTCTTCATGAGTAAGCGGCACGAAAAATAGCCCCGCCAACCCAGCCTGAATCATGAAGCTGTATTTTGCAGGAAGAATTGAGTTCAACTCTCGCACTCCCATCCTATATGCACTCAGGTAATTTTCATTGAATTGCTTCATCGTAGATAGACGAGCCGGAGAATCAACGAAAAGAAATGAATATTCTCTTTCTTCAATAGCTTTGGGAATAGAGTCTTGTGCTGAAAGCGCAGCCACAGTGAAAGAAAAAAACACATTGACTAATAGTAGTCGTAATTTCATCGTGCATTCCGTCTTTTTGCAATAAAAGCTTAGTATTTTCATTTAAAATGTACAGTTCATAAATTGCAATAACTCTAATTAATTATTTCTTTGCTCAATGGTCGAAAATCTGTTATTGAAAAAGAGGCTGCCTAGACTTCTATAATAGAAATTTAGACAGCCTAAAAGCAAAGAATATTATTCAGCGGCTTCTCTTCCTAAGAAATAACCTGCGAGCGCGCAGATTCCCAAAAAGACCAAGCCCCAAAAACCACCATTCACATCTTTCAATTCATTAGGCTTCATTTCCGAAACCCCCATTTTAGTTAAATCTAAATTTTTCATATTCTCAAGTTTTTGTAAACCAACTAACTGCTAATTAATTAGCAGCTTCTACGAGGACACCAACTAAATATCCAACAAATAGAGCAAGCAGAGGGGCGAATATTCCAAATCCGCCTTCCACATCTCTCATCTCCACGTCATTCATCTCTTCCAAGCTCAAGGCTTGTAAATCCAATGTGTTCATAATTTTAAAAATTTAATGATTAATACAACTGTTAGTTTTTGTAAGCAAGTTGGCCAATGCTTTCAGTTGCAAATATATCGGGAACGGGTGCAATAACATTGCACTCTGCCAAAAAAGATCCGCCATTAACATCATTTAAGTCTCTATCGTTCAATAGCTCCATTCTGATTTCAACGGACAGGATATACCGCTTGGAATAATAATAAGTACGGCGGGCAGAGTCGTAGCAAATGGGTGCCCCCATCAGCTTCAGGGCTTCAAGGATATTGAAAAGCTGCCGCTTGCGGATGCCCAATTTTCGGGCAAAGCATTCCGGACTTCCTGTACTCTGATTGTTTATCAACAGGTGCATGTAGTTGATTCGTTCTATCGATTCCAGTAATCGCATCTTTCAATCCGTGTGTGTTTTTGTTAAATATTCGTTTCTTTTGTTTGTGTTATAGCGAAAACAGAAACTTTGCGCAGAGGCAAATATATGATTTTTACTCGATCGAGATAAAGAATTCATTCAGATTTTGTTCCGTTCTTAGGTTTAGTTTTTTCGTAGCCGATAGCGGTTGTTTTCCACGGCGCGAACCGACAAGTTCATGAGCGAGGCAATGTCCTTCGTTTCCATGTTGAGCTTTAGGCAGGCGCACAGGCGAAGGTCGGTGGAAGTCAGCGTAGGATAGTCAGCCTTCAGTTTCTTGAAAAATTCGGTGTGTTTTTCCTCAAATTTGAGGAGGAAATTCTTCCAGTCGTCCTCCGTATCCAAATTGTGGCTGACCAGGTTGTTGATCTTGTACATCAGCTGCTGGAGCAGCGTCGATTTGTTCTTAGCATAAAAATCCTCTATCAAGGCTTTTATTTTCTCAATCAATTCGTTTTTTTGGATGATAAAGGAAGTTTGTGTCACCAATTCCGCATTTTTTTGATTCACTTGATTTTGCAACTCGTCGGCAAGCATTTTCAGGCGCAAGGTTTCCAGCTTGCGGATTTTGCGAAGGTGTTGTTTCTTGAACCGGAAGAGAATCATCTGCCTAACTACATAAAAAATAGTAGCAGCCAGCATGATATAAATCAAATAGGCCCAAGAGGAATTATACCACGGGGAACTTACCCGAAACTGCAACATGGTGACCTCTGAGAAATTTCCCCGCACGTCCACCGCCCTGAGCATGAAAGTGTATTTGCCTGCGGGAAGACGCTCGTAGGCCACTTTGTTGGAAAATGACTTTGGCGACCAATCCATGTCAACGCCTTCCAGCATATATTGCGAGGAAACATAATCAGCAAAGGCATTTTTAGTCACAAAATCGATCTCTACATTGTTGAAATTATTGTCAATGGTGATGTGGCCTTTGTCAATGGGCTTGTAAACAATATCTTTTTCCCGGCTTATGGTTTTAAAACTTTTGATAACGGGTGCATCCACCTTCGACTCGGTTTGGGGAACAATGGTCGCTTGACTGGGTATGTCGTAGAGAATAAATCCATCGTCCAGAGCCAGCAGGTTGATGCTGTCGTTGAGGGGTATAATGGTCTCGTAATTGTCCACAAAGCTCAAGTTGTGCCCGAGGCCGTAGCTCCTGAGCATGGAAGTTTTGTATCCGTCGTAAAAGAAAAGATAGAAAGAATTTTCGGCCAAGGCCAGGTATCGGTTGTGGGAACAGGAAAATATCTTCCTGATGGGATCAACGCCCGAGAAAAGCTTGTTGAGCAGGTTGTTTGGCTCTACTTTGTCGGCTATATCGTTGTATTGGAAAACCTTTTCATCGCCAATCATGTTGATCCGCCCTCCCACTTTGAAGAGTTGGAGCTTGCTTGGCAACGAATGGGAAGCAGCGTTCCGCCCATAGTAATGGATCGACGAAAATGAATCGCTGCCCGGCGTCCATTGGCAACGGTAAATTCCCCGATTGGGATGTTCGAGCCACAGATTGCCCAAATGGTCTGCTTTCACATCATAAATGGGTTCGTTGATTCCTTTGGGTGTAACCCCTTTTTGTGTTTCTTGGTTGATAAACCTCAGCGACTGGTAGGTGGACACCATCAAGTACTTGGAATTGCCCAGTTGCTCCTCGTAGATGTTGTACACTCCTGTCCCGATGTCGGGGTATTTTTTCACGGAAAGGTCTTTGCCTATGGTGAACAGCCCGTTGTTGTGGCAGCAATAGAGTGTTCCATCAATTTCTTTCAAGTTCCAAACCTGGCCTTCAGAACCTCGAATGATACGGAAGTTCGAAAGGGAGGAATAACCGTTTAGCTCCGATCGGGGAATCGAGAAAACCCCTTGATTGGTACCGATCAGCAGGTAATTGTTCCAAAAGCAGGCGGCATAGATTGCGCCTATGTTGTCAATGGCATTGGTGAAGTAGTTGAGGTTTTCTTTGTAAGAAACATAGCTGATGCCTTTGTCCAGGCCAAGCCAAACATTGTTGCGGCTATCTTGCCACATCGAGAGCACGGATTTGTTCTGCAAGACATTTTCTGAAGAAAAATGCCCAACGATGTTTCCTTTCATATCTATCTCGTACATCCCGTCGAGCAGGGTTCCCAAAATATACGTTCCCCTGGATGTTAATACGCCGGTGTTCACCTCCTTTTTATTGAATAAAGAAGATAGGCTGGGATTCAAATCCCGGTACTGTCCGTTTTCATACACCATCAACCCCTTCGAATTGGAGGCAAAGAGGTAGCCGCTTTTTCCGTACGGTAATATGACCCGCACATCCGTATTTGCAAACACATCGCTACCGGGAAGTTGCCTGATTTTGCCTGCTTTGAGCACATAGATCTGGCCCTTCATCTTCTGATACAGAAATTCGCCCCTAACGCGGTTAAGCAGCAAGAGAGGAGCAACAACTGATTTCAGCTTCTTCACCGATTTGTAGTCATAGAAAAATATCGCCGAAAAAGACTGGAAATACACTCCTTGCTTGGTAACGAAAGTCCGCCAAAAGTCTGAATTCTGGATTTCCTTGAAATTGATTTTAGAGCTAAGCGAGCTGTAACGAAGCTTGCCGGAAAGATCCCTTTTCCATTCACCAAACTCCTCTGTGCCACCAGTATATATTTCCTGAGTATTGGCCACACCGACAGACCGAACGATCCCTTTACTCGGCAATTTGAATAGGTTCCAGTTCACGCCATCAAATTCGATCAGTCCCTTGTCATTCCCAATATAGACAATGCCGTTCTCATCAGCATCGATCGACCAGTTCTTATTGGCACCGTTGTATGTTTTCGGGCTGAAATTAATGACACTGGGACGGATGGCCTTGAGTGGAAGATAAAAGAGAAATGACAAAACTACAAGCCAGCAGCAGATCGATCTTTTCTTCTGTCCTGCAATAGATTCAGATTTGTTCGCGCTCATTTTTTCAGGAATAAGGTTAAGGCTTTCAAGGATATCATTTGCGCATTTCATCGATCAAAGCAGCCTGCTTTTAGCGGCTACTTCAACACATGCAGGCCTTCGAGGACGAGCTTCAGCAATAGCAAGGAAAATATGACCCACATGGTGATGGAAATTTGGTTGAACTTTCCCGCCAAGAATTTCAACAGCACGTAGGCTATCATGCCGAAAACAATTCCGTGGGCGATGCTAAAGGTGAACGGCATCAGCACCATGGTGAGAAATGCGGGTAGCGATTCGCTCATGTCGCCGAAGTTTAGATTCACCACAGACGACACCATGAAAAGGCCCACGATGATGAGTGCGGGTGCAGTGGCTGCTGCCGGCACCATCAGGAACAGCGGGGCAAGAAACAAAGCGATCAGAAACATCAATGCGGTGGAAACTGACGTGAGCCCTGTCCGCCCGCCTGCGGCAACGCCGGATGCACTTTCCACATAGGAGGTGACTGTGCTGGTGCCAACAACCGCGCCGAAGGTGGTACCTAATGCGTCGGCAAGAAGCGCCCGCTTGATCTGCGGAAAATGCCCGTTTTTGTCAATCAATCCGGCTTTGGAAGCAACCCCGATCAAGGTGCCAATGGTGTCGAAGAGGTTGACAAACAAAAAAGTGAACACCACAACCAGCATGTTGAGAGAAAAGATATGCTCGAAGTCGAATTGAAAGAGTATCGGCGAAATGTCGGGAGGCATCGAGAAAACGCCTCCTTCCGGGAAATGCACGAGACCAAAGAGGATTGCAGATACCGTAGCTACCCCAATGCCTATGAAAAACGAGCCGTACACCTTTTTCACGTAAAGCACAGCTGTCACAATCAAACCGATAAGAGCGACCCAAACTTGTGGAGCAGCCAAGTCTCCCAATGCAACAAATGTATTTTTATCAGCCACTACGATCCCTGCATTTTTCAGCCCAATCAAGGTAATGAAAAGCCCTATACCAACGGGAATCGCTTCCTTTATGGTTTGCGGAATCGCCTTCACGATCAATTCGCGGACATTGAACAAGGTGAGAATAATAAATATAATTCCCTCAATGAAAACCGCAGTCAGAGCCATCTGCCAGGAATACCCAAGGCCAAGCACTACCGAAAATGCAAAAAAACTGTTCAGCCCCATCCCTGGCGCCTGAGCAATTGGCAGGTTGGCAAGAAATGCCATGAAAAGTGTCCCCAAGATGGTAGCCAAAGCCGTAGCGGTGAACAATGCCGGCTTGTCCATGCCTGTTTCGCCAAGTATGTTTGGATTCACTACCAGCACGTAAGACATTGTCAGAAAAGTGATTATTCCAGCAATAAGTTCTGTTTTGACATTCGTGCCGTTGGCTTTCAGTTTAAATAGTTTTTCGAGCATAATTTAAAATAAGCATCTCAGTTTATCTCGTTCAACACTTTGTTGCCCACTAATATTGCCCTCTTGATGGAGGCCGGGTCTTTGGCGTCAATGCCAAGGGTTTTGGCGTCGGGAATCGTAACCGACAAGCCATACCTAAGCTTGTTGGGATGAGGTATCTTTGCCTTGTTGGCCTGATAGATATACACCCAGAATTCCTTGCTCCCGTAATATTTTAGTGCCAAGGTGCGAAATGTAGCTCCCTCCGAAACCACTTCTGTTGTTGTTTTAGATATGGCCGGTGCATCCTCTTTCTCTTTTTGTATTCCTTTGTCTTTTCCGCTCATGCTTGCCGATGTTTTCGTGGAATCGGCACTTGCTCCTGTGAGGGTATCTTTCGTCACGGCCACCACTTGGGGCTTGGAGGCTGCATTAGCAAGAGAATCAGGATGAATATTTTTAGGTACCGATGTAGCTTGGGGTTGCTTGCTTGCTTCATCGGTATTCACATTGAAAATGTAAAACGCGACGGCGGCCACAGCCAGTAGCACAAAGATTGCTCCGACGATGACCCATGTTTTCTTCCTACTTTTGCTTTGGGGTTGCTCTTCTTCCAATCCTGCAACATCGGACTCATTACTTGCAGCAACAAATCCTGCTTCTGCCGAAGAGGCGCGGGGCAACAAGAAAGCTCCTTCCGGAGCAAGGGGAAGGACCTCTGCATTGCTTTCCTCCAAAGGAGTATTTTCTTCCTGTTCGCTTTCGATTGGCTCGCTTCCCGATACTGCACTTTCGTCAACTCCCGGATCAAGAATCATCGTCCGGAATTTTTTTGTCACCTGATTCTGCGCATCTGCAATTTCCACTTCAACTTGTTCTGAGTCAGCTTCATTCTCTTCAAATTCTTCTCCCTCAGTATCTTTCTCGGATGCTGATTGTCCAAAGCTTACGCCATCCTTTAGCAATTCAGGCTCAAACAATGAAAATGGTTTGTTTACGAGATCTTTCAGTGTCTTATCGGCTACGAACGAGATCTTGCGGTGGGATGCAATCACGATTTTGTCTCCCGTGTTCACATCCACGCTTTCCCGGCTTTCCACTTCCACGACTTTGAAAGTGCCGAAATCCCTTATTTTCAGCAAGCCTTCTTCACACATCTTGGAGGCCATGGTGTCGAGCAACTCGCGAAGGAACAATTCCGCCTCTTTTTTACTCTGTCCAGTTTTTGTAGCAAACAGATCTACAATGTCTGCAAAGCTAAGTTTAGTGTTCATTGTCTTTCGAATTTAGAAGATCTTTCACATTCTGGCTCGGCCGATAGACTGCGGAGATTTTGGGCGGAATCAGGAAGCGCTGTTTTGTAACGGGATTCACAGAGATTCGTTCCATTTTCTTTTTGGTTTCAAACAGACCAAATCCTTGAAAGCTGACAGAGTTACCCTCCGCAAGCCTTTCGTTCATCACGGTAGTGAAAGCCTCCAGCAGCTCAGACGTTTTGGCTTGGGTTTGCCCAAGCCGTTTTGCCAATTCAGCAACAAGTTCTTTGTGTGTCATACGAAGCAAGGGGATTAAACAATTACAAAACCTATATCAGAGTTCTATTTTTCCATACAGATCAAAAGGTTGGGCTTCGGTGATCCTCACCTGATAGAATTTACCGATTTCAAGTTCCTTTTCTTTTGAGATCAACACTTCCGGATCCACCTCGGGCGAATCAAACTGCGTCCGCCCTACGTAATAGTCGTCGTCTTCCCTATCGATAACCACTCGCAATAGCGAACCTGTTTTTTGCTGGCTGACTTCGGCAGCGATCGATTCCTGTAGCGACATCAGTTCGTCCATCCGTTGCTGTTTCGTGGCTTCGGGAACGTCGTCGGGATAATTGTCGTAAGCAAAAGTGCCGTCTTCGTGCGAATAGGGAAATGCTCCCATCCGTTCGAAACGTATGTCCTTGACAAACTGCATCAGTTCTTCAAAGTCTTGGTCCGTTTCGCCGGGATGCCCCACCAACAGCGTGGTGCGTAGATGGATGCCTGGCACTTCTTCCCTGATCCGATGGAGCAAGTCGTAGATTTCCTGCTTGGTAATGTTCCGCCTCATTTTCGTCAGCATGGGGTCGCTGATATGCTGTAAGGCCATATCCAAGTATTTACACACATTGTCCCGCTCGCGAATGACACGCAGGATGTCGTATGGGAAGCGCGACGGATAGGCATAATGCAACCGTATCCACTCCACGCCCGGCACATCGGAGATGGCCTCGATCAGTTCGGCAAGCATCATTTTCTTGTACAGGTCTATGCCATAATAGGATAGATCTTGCGCAATCACTTGGAATTCCTTCGTCCCTTGGGCAACCAAAGCCTTTACCTCGGCCACGATGTCCTCTAATTTTCGAGAATGGTGCTTGCCAGTCATGATCGGAATCGAGCAATACGAGCAAGCGCGGTTGCAACCTTCCGATATTTTCAGGTAAGCATAATGCTTCGGGGTGGTTATGCTCCGTTCAAGGGCTACGTCTTGCTTGTAGGATTTGCCCAGATCCGTCATCAGGTCTTTCCAGTCGAATTTGCCATAGAACTTGTCCACCTCCGGGATTTCCTCGGCCAATTCCTTGCGGTACCTTTCCGAGAGGCATCCCATCACGAAGATTTTGCTGTGCCGACGGCGTTTTTTGCCGTCCACAAAGCCAAGGATCATGTTCACCGACTCTTCTTTTGCGTCGCCGATAAATCCGCAGGTATTGATTACTACAATTTCTCCTTCAGACTTCTGAGGATCGTGCTTGACCGTGTAACCGTTGGACAGCAGCTGTTTCATCAGATGTTCCGAATCAACAAGATTCTTGGAGCATCCGAGCGTTATCACATCTATTCTATTCTTAACCAAAGTAGATCGTTTTTATTATTATGAAATGAAAAATAAGCTTGCCTGAAACCGCCTCCCAACATACCACTGTGGAGGATCAGATTTCTTATTTTGTTTCAAGCAAAGCCATTGAGTTTTTCCATCCGGCCTGCAATGGCCAGGATGTGGACGGGCGCGATAAACGAGCCTCGCCGGGGATGCTATTCGCCGAACAGGGAATCGACAAATTCCTTCCTGCGGAATGTCTGCAAGTCGTTGATGCCTTCGCCCAAGCCGATGTATTTGACCGGGATTTTGAACTGATCGGAGATGCCAATCACGACTCCACCCTTAGCAGTGCCATCGAGCTTGGTGATTGCCAAAGCAGTGACGTCTGTTGCCGCCGTGAACTGCTTGGCTTGCTCAAAGGCGTTTTGGCCGGTCGATCCGTCCAACACCAACAGCACCTCGTGAGGAGCCTCCGGTACAATCTTGCTCATCACACTCTTTATTTTCGAAAGCTCGTTCATCAGGCCCACCTTGTTGTGCAAACGTCCTGCCGTGTCGATGATTACCACGTCTGCCTCATTGGCCTTGGCCGAGCTAAGGGTGTCGAAAGCCACGGAAGCCGGGTCCGCACCCATTTTTTGCTTAATCACAGGCACTCCAACACGTTCACCCCAAATCACAAGCTGCTCTACTGCCGCTGCACGGAATGTGTCTGCCGCTCCAAGGTAAACGCTTTTGCCGTTTGCCTTGAACTGGTTGGCCAATTTGCCGATGGTTGTTGTCTTCCCCACGCCATTCACCCCGACCACCATAATCACATACGGCTTCTTGTCGGCAGGCACGGAGAATTCGGTGTCGTCGGTGGAGTTGTTTTCGGTGAGAAGCTTGGCTATTTCATCCCGGAGAATGGATGTCAGTTCGGATGTGTTGACATATTTGTCCTTGGCCACCCGCCCCTCGATCCGGCTTATGACCTTGAGGGTGGTATCCACACCCACATCGGAGGTAATGAGCACTTCTTCCAGGCTGTCGAGAACGTCGTCGTCCACTTTCGATTTCCCGACCACGATCCGCGAAAGTTTGGAAAACATACTTTCCTTTGTTTTCTCCAGACCTTTATCTAAGTTTTCTTTTTTCTGCTTCGAAAAAAAATCAAAAATGCCCATGGAATTGTAAGTTTAATGTTTGAACCCAGATGCCGCATCGGCAAAATCCCGATAGATCAAAAAACGGCAAGTGTTTTCTTTGTGCAAATGTAACTGATAATTTTCAATTTTCCGCCATTAACTCCGCAATAAACAAGACCTTGAAAGCCTTTCTTTGCGGTGAGTTATGGGTAAAATAAACAAGCCTCTTTGTGAATAGCAAAGAGGCTTGTTTAAAATATTCTATAGAAAAGATTATTTCGCAAAAAAATCTTTTACGGTTTCGTTAGGAACCATTTCTTCTTTGAATGTGTAAGCCCCTGTTTTAGGAGACTTTTCCATCTTAATTACTTTTGCATAGTTACGTCCGTCTTTTGTTGACGCATCACGATACCCTGCGACGGTTTTCTTTGCCATGACTTATCTGTTTTTATTTGATTTCTTTGTGGACGGTCATTCTTTTCAGGATTGGGTTGAATTTTTTCAATTCCAATCTTTCAGTAGTGTTCTTTCTGTTCTTCGTTGTGATATATCTTGAAGTTCCAGGCATACCACTTTCCTTGTGTTCGGTGCATTCCAAGATCACCTGAACTCTGTTTCCTTTGCTTTTCTTTGCCATTGTTGCGACTCCTTATAATTATGCGTTTAAATACCCTTTTTCAGCTGCTTTTTTGATGGCAGCATCCAAACCTAATTTATTAATAGTGCGCAAACCGGCGGCAGACACGTTCAAGCTCACCCAGCATCCTTCTTCTACCCAGTAGAATTTTTTCCTGAAAAGGTTCACATCGAATGTTCTCTTAGTCTTTTTGTCAGAGTGAGAAACATTGTTGCCAACCATTGCCTTTTTTCCTGTAATTTGACAAATTTTGGACATTGCTATTATATTATTTATTTATTTTCTTCAATGTATTCCTCGAATCGGAACGCAAAATTACTCTTTTTTCTCTAATACTCAAAATATTTCCCTCGCATTTTTTCTTTTAAATTGAAATATTCTATTTTAAGCTCTTTCCAATTGTCCAGCAATTGGCGGCAAAACCACATCCAAACTATCTATTTCTCAAAGTTAGGGGCGGATAATTGAACTAATGACCTAAATTTTTGTTATATTTGCAAGAAAATACAGGAAAACAATGGCTAACGACAATCCGGCATTGAACTACGATGAGGACGACGCAGTCCGCTTTATCCAAAAGCACCTGCCTCAAGAAATGAAAGGAAAATTCACCGACGACGAAATCAACTATGTTATTGACATCGTGTATGATTTTTATGACGAGAAAGGCTTTATGAATGAGGAGACGGACGAAGATTCCACGGTTGAGATAGACGAAGAGGAATTGATCCAATATGTCTTGAAGTCGATCAAAAAAGACAAGATTAAACCTTTTACAGAAGAGGAAGTCACATCCATCATACAGGGTGAACTCGACTATTGCGATTCACTGGATATTTTCGAGTAACTATTTTTATTTCTATTTACAGAAACTTTATATTTTAATTTATTTTTCAACTATTATGAAACATGTAAATTTTTTCTCGGCAATGCTCGTAAGCATTGCTATCCTATTTTCGAGTTGCGGCGCATCAAATACCCTTAAGGGGACAGGAATTGGTGCCGGAGCCGGTGGCGCTCTCGGCGCTGGTATTGGCGCAATATTGGGCGGCGGCAAAGGTGCAGCCTGGGGTGCCGGCATTGGTGCCGTATTAGGTGGTTCAGCCGGAGCGGTTATCGGCCACAAGATGGACAAGCAAAAAGCTGAGCTTGAAAAGATCAAAGGCGCCCAAGTAGAGTCTATCAACAACGGCGAAGCCATCAAGGTGACTTTCGAATCAGGAATTTTGTTTCCAACCAATTCAAGCACGTTGAGTTCAGCTTCGAAGACAGCATTGGATAATTTCGCCACATCGTTGGTGAACAATCCCGACACAGATGTGAAAATCTACGGCCACACCGACAATACAGGCTCGGACGCAATCAACAATCCTTTGTCTGAAAAAAGAGCCGCAGCTGTTTATGGCTACCTCACGCAAAGAGGCGTTGCTGGCACTCGCTTGGCCTCGCAAGGGATGGGTGCGACTCAACCAGTGGCAGACAACAGCACTGCGTCAGGAAGGACTCAAAACCGCCGCGTAGAAGTGTATATCTTGCCGAATGCAAAAATGGTTCAAGACGCCCAACAAGGAAAATAAAGATCCTCGACGATCGTATTTTAATAAAAGAAAGAGGAATAATCCGTGGGATTGTTCCTCTTTCTTTTAGCGGAAATACATAACTTAGCGCACTGTCTCGCGACTCTAAAAAAAACCTATCAAAGAAAACTGACCC
>ERZ778028.2732-NODE-2732-length-11914-cov-5.147736_pt1 | contig 11914 bp, 10 predicted proteins | sample MGYA00375758_ERZ778028 | MGnify/ENA primary metagenome ERZ778028 (study PRJEB29350, sample SAMN05389828) | bioreactor metagenome | isolation source: Thiocyanate bioreactor | place: South Africa: University of Cape Town | collected 2014-03-17 ... | reverse complement strand
CTGGAGTTCAGACGTGTGCTCTTCCGATCTGCCCGTTTCGCGCCGCAGTTCCGTCTGGTCAGCCAGCGCCTGTTCGGGGTGCGCGCCGATCACAATGTCTATGGCTCGATGCTGGATGCGATTCCCTTCGTGCCGGGCGAGGAAGGCATCCTGGCGGCGCGGCTGGAGCGCGTCATCGCGTAACCGCGAACCCGGCGGGCGGGCCTTGCGCGCCGCCCCATGCTTTGACAGAAGGGCGGCGAAATCCGCTTGAAAGCAACGCATGGCGCGCAGGCGCAAGGGCACGCCGGTTCACGGCTGGGTCATTCTGGACAAGCCGCTGGGCATGGGCTCGACGCAGGCCGTGGCGGCGGTGCGCCGCATCTTCGACGCCCAGAAGGCCGGTCATGCCGGCACCCTGGACCCGATGGCGACCGGCATCCTGGCCATCGCGCTGGGCGAGGCGACCAAGACCGTCCCCTATGCCATGGACGCCGACAAGGTCTACCGCTTCACCGCTCAATGGGGGGAAAGCCGCGACAGCGACGATGCCGAGGGCAAGGTCACCGGCGCCAGCCCCGTCCGCCCCTCCGAGGCCGAGATCCTGGCCATGCTGCCTCGTTTCACCGGCACCCTGAACCAGGTGCCCCCGGCCTATTCCGCCGTCCGGGTGGCGGGGGAGCGGGCCTATGACCTGGCGCGGGAGGGGGAGGATGTGGTCCTGGCCCCCCGCCCGGTGGAGGTGTTCGAGGCCCGGCTGCTGGCCGCCCGGCCCGACAGCGCCGACTTTGAAATCCTTTGCGGCAAAGGCACTTACGTCCGTTCCTGGGTGCGCGATATCGCCCTGGCCCTGGGAACCCTGGGCCATGTCACGGCCCTGCGCCGGGCAGCCCTGGGGCCTTTCGAAGAAAAAGACGCCGTGGCGCTGGATACCCTGACCCCTTTACGGCATAGTCCCGCCGCTTTTGGGTATCTCAAGCCCCTTGCGACCGCGCTGGACGGCATCCCGGCGCTGGCCGTTTCGGGCCCCGATACGGTTCGCATCCGGTCCGGCAACCCCATCCTCATCCGCGCGGCTCTGTTCGCCCGGCTGCAGGAGGAATTGGACGGGGACGAACTCCAGGGACAGGTGGTCTATCTCAAGGATGAGGCCGCCCTGCCCGTGGCATTGGCCGAAATCGCCGGTGGAGAACTCCGGCCGTTTCGTGTCTTCAATTTTTCCAATCCCTGATGTCCGGAAGAAAAAATGATCACGCCTGAACGCAAGAAAGAAGTCATTGCCGAACATTCCACCGGCAAGAACGATACCGGCTCGCCGGAAGTGCAGATCGCGATCCTGTCGGAGCGCATCGCCAACCTCACCGAACACTTCAAGACCCACGCCAAGGACAATCACTCGCGCCGCGGCATGATCAAGATGGTGTCGCAGCGCCGCGGCCTGCTGGACTATGTGAAGTCCCGCGACGTGAAGCGCTATGAAAGCATCATCGCGAAGCTGGGCCTGCGCCGCTGAGGCCGCCGGTCCGAACCTGAATTGGCAACGGCGTGCGCGAGGGCGTGCGCCGTTGCTTTGCTTTGCCGGGGGATGAGCTTCCGGCGGGGCTGGCTCCATAGGGGAGCTGTAGGAGCATCCGCGAAAGCGGGAGCGTCCTTAAATAAGGCGTATCCGCGAAGGCGGCAGCCGCCTGACAAGAAGGCCCGCGCGCAATATGGCGGCGGGGCAACGAGAGAGAAAAATGTTCAACATCCACAAAGAGACGTTCCAGTTCGGCGGCCGTGAGCTGACCCTGGAAACCGGCAAGATCGCCCGCCAGGCCGATGGCGCGGTGCTGGCCACCTATGGCGAGACCGTGGTGCTGGCCACCGCCGTCGGCGCCGCCAACGCCAAGGAAGGCCAGGACTTCTTCCCGCTGACCGTGAATTACCAGGAGCGCTATTACGCCGCCGGCAAGATTCCGGGCGGCTATTTCAAGCGCGAGCGCGCCCCCACCGAGCGCGAGACGCTGATCTCGCGCCTGATCGACCGCCCCATCCGTCCGCTGTTCGCCGACGGCTTCAAGAACGAAGTGCTGGTGGTGGCGCAGGTGCTGTCCCACGATCTGGAGAATGACCCGGATGTGGTGGCGATGATCGCCGCCAGCGCCGCCCTGACCCTGTCGGGCCTGCCCTTCCAGGGCCCGATCGGCGCGGCCCGCGTCGGCTATATCAACGGCGAATATGTGCTGAACCCAGCCATCGACCAGTATCCGGAGTCCAAGCTGGAGCTGGTGGTCGCCGGTACCCGCGACGCCGTGATGATGGTGGAATCCGAGGCCCAGGAACTGTCGGAAGAGGTGATGCTGGGCGCGGTGGTGTTCGGCCATGCGCAGATGCAGGCCGCCATCGACGCCATCATCCGCCTGGCTGAAAAGGCCGCCAAGGATCCCCGCCCGGTGCCGCAGGATGTGCACGCCCCGGTGCGCGCCGCGATCAAGGCGGCGGCCTCCGCCGAACTGGCCAAGGCCTTCCAGCTTCCCGTCAAGTTCGAGCGCCGCGACGCGCTGAGCGCCGTGAAGAAGAAGTTCGCCGAGCAGTTCGTGGGCGAGGGCGAGGGCAAGGTCGCCGCCAATGTCTATGGCGGCCTGCTGCATGACGTGGAAGCCGATGTGATGCGCAACGCGGTGCTGGACACCAAAAAGCGCGTCGATGGCCGCGACCTGACCACCGTGCGGCCTATTGTTGCCGAGGTCGGTGTCCTCCCTCGGACGCATGGGTCCGCCCTCTTCACCCGCGGCGAAACCCAGGCCCTGTGCATCGCCACCCTGGGCACCGCCGAGGACGAGCAGTTCGTGGACAGCCTGGAAGGCACCGGCAAGCAGACCTTCATGCTGCACTACAACTTCCCGCCCTATTCGGTGGGCGAGACCGGCCGCATGGGTTCGCCCGGCCGCCGCGAAATCGGCCACGGCAAGCTGGCCTGGCGCGCCATCCATCCGATGCTGCCGTCCAAGGACGAATTCCCCTACACCATCCGCGTGGTGTCGGAGATCACCGAATCCAACGGCTCTTCCTCGATGGCCACGGTCTGCGGCACCAGCCTGGCGCTGATGGATGCGGGCGTGCCGATCAAGAAGCCGACGGCGGGCATCGCCATGGGCCTGATCCTGGAAGGCGACCGTTATGTCGTCCTGTCGGACATCCTGGGTGATGAGGATCATCTGGGCGACATGGACTTCAAGGTGGCGGGCACCGAGGACGGCGTCACCTCGCTCCAGATGGACATCAAGATTTCCGGCATCACCAAGGAAATCATGAAGGTCGCGCTGGACCAGGCCAAGGGCGGCCGCCTGCACATTCTGGGCGAGATGAACAAGGCCCTCCACGGGGCCCGCGCCGAGCTGGGCGAGCACGCCCCGCGCATCGAGCAGATCAAGATTCCGACCGACAAGATCCGCGACGTGATCGGCACCGGCGGCAAGGTGATCCGCGAGATCGTGGAAAAGACCGGCGCCAAGATCAATGTGGAAGACGACGGCACCGTGAAGGTGGCGTCCTCGGATCACGAGGCGATCAAGGCCGCGATCAAGTGGATCAAGGGCCTGACCGCCGAGCCGGAAGTCGGCCAGATCTATGACGGCAAGATCGTCAAGGTGATGGATTTCGGCGCCTTCGTGAACTTCTTCGGTCCCAAGGACGGCCTGGTGCATGTCTCCGAACTGGCGGCCAGCCGCGTCGCCAAGCCGTCGGATGTGGTCAAGGAAGGCCAGGAAGTGAAGGTCAAGCTGCTGGGCTTCGACGATCGCGGCAAGGTGCGCCTGTCGATGAAGCAGGTGGACCAGACCACGGGCGAGGATATCGGCAAGAAGGCCAAGGAGGCCGACGCGCCGCAATCCTGACCCGCTCCGGCGTCGTTTGTGATTGGCAGCCGCCCGCGAATGGTCTTCGCGGGCGGTTTGCTTTTGCGCCGGCCGTTTCTTGTTTCACCGCCCCCCGGCGGCTAGGTTTGACCCATGTCCGTTTTTCTCCGTCTTGTCAGCCTGATCCTGATCGTCATCGCCCTGATGCTGCTGGGCGCGGACGCCATCACCTCGCTGGAACGCGGCGGCGACCTGACGGTGCGCTCGCTGGATACGGTGTGGCGGGCGGTCCATCCCGCCAGCCTGGGCGATTTCAAGAGCGGGGTGCAGAACCGCCTGCCGGGCATGGCGCAGGGCGTCTATTCCTTCCTGGCGACGCCGGGCTGGGGTGTGACCGGCGTGGTCGGCGTGATCCTGGCCTTTGTCTTCGGCAGGAAACATCCGGACTAGGCGCATTCTTTTGCGCCGCGTATGCGCCCTGCTTTCGTCGTATCAGCCGGGGGTCCAGACATAGGCGCCGCCATCGGCCAGGGTCAGCGTCAGATTGCCGTTCTCAATGCGATAGCCGCGCATGTCGCCGGTGTCGCGCGCGATCCGGCTGTCGATCGCCCCATCTGGGCACATGGCGCGGGTCATCGCACCGCCCGTCACCGTCAGCGTGCCGCTGTTGGCCGTATTGGCCTGGGCCTGCCAGCGGCCGGTGCCGCGATTGCAGTCCAGTTGCATTGCCAGCGTCCCGTCGGCCTGGAAGTGGATGGCGTAGCGTTCCACTCGCGGCGGCACCACCGCAACGCCCTGGGCGGGCAGGTAGCGCAGCAGTTTCCAGTTGGTGCCGGACAGGGCATTTTGCGGTTGGGCGGGGCCGCCGCGCTGGTCGCGGCAGGTATGGGCCTTGCCCGCCTTGTCGGTCCAGGTGAGGTCATAGCCCTTGCCGCGCAATTCCTGGCCGCCGCCCTTGTACCAGATACCCGACGCGGCGCGTTGCTGGATCATCGCCACCGACACGCCACCCTGCTCCAGCACCGCGCGGTTGCGGCTGAACACGGCACGCAGGGTCGGCCCGCCCTCGCAGACCAGCACCGCCACATTGTCGGGCAGGGCTGGTTTATCCGCGGCGTCCGGGGCGCAGCCGGCAGCCAAGACTGCCAAGCCCGCAATCCGGAGGGTTCTCGATATCGTGAACCTGATCATGACGGCCCCCTGTTGAGCCCAGCTTGCGCCGGTCCGCGGCAAATCACAATTGCCGCGACGCGCCCGGCACCCACAGCACATCGCCCGTGCCGTCTGCCTGGTTGGCGGCGCGCGCCAGCACGAACAGATGGTCCGACAGCCGGTTGATATAATGCAGCGCCGCCGGTGTGACCGGCTCCGCCGCCGCCAGCGCCACCATTTCGCGCTCGGCGCGGCGGGCGATGGCGCGGGCCAGATGCAGATGCGCCGCCAGCGCCGTGCCGCCCGGCAGCACGAAGCTGGTCAGCGGCGCCAGCGTGGCGTTCATCGCGTCGATTTCACGCTCCAGCCGCGCCACCTGTTCCGGCGCGACCCGCAGGCGGCTTTCGCCCTGCGGCGCCGACAGGTCGGCCCCCAGGTCGAACAGGTCGTTCTGGATGCGCGCCAGCATGGCATCGGATTCGGCGTCGGCGGCCAGCCGCGCCACGCCGGTGGCGGCGTTGCATTCGTCCACCGCGCCGATGGCGGCGATGCGCGGGCTGGTCTTGGACACCCGGCGGCCGTCGCCCAGTCCGGTCTGCCCGGAATCGCCCGTCCGGGTATAGATTTTCGTCAAACGGACCATGAAAAACCCGCCCTTGCTCCCCAAATCCTAGCGGCTATGATCCCGCCCGTCCCGTCAAATCAGAGCCTTTCCATGCCCGTCGAGGTTCCCGAAGTCGTCGAAACCGATCAGCACCGCGTCTCCTGTGACGGTGGCGGCGGCGCGCTGGGCCATCCCCGAGTCTGGCTGGAAATGGGCGACGAGGACTTCGTCGAATGCCCCTATTGCGACAAGCGCTTTGTGCTTAAAGACGGCCACCATTGACCGGTGACGGCAAGACGGGCTCCAAAACAAGCCTGAAAAAGGGCGACCATCTCTATCTGGTGGACGGTTCGGGCTATCTGTTCCGGGCCTATCACGCCCTGCCGCCCTTGACCCGCAAGTCCGACGGCCTGCCCACCGGCGCGGTTTCCGGCTACTGCAACATGTTGTGGAAGCTGCTGGAGGACATGAAGGGCGCCGATGCGCCCACCCATCTGGCGGTGATCTTCGATGCGGGCGAAAAGACCTTCCGCAACGATATCTATGACGGCTACAAGGCCAACCGGCCGCCGCCGCCCGAAGACCTGGTGCCGCAGTTTCCGCTGGTGCGCGACGCCACCCGCGCCTTCGGCGTCTCCTGCGTCGAGCTGGCGGGCTATGAGGCCGACGACCTGATCGCCACCTATGCCCGGCTGGTGCGCGAGGCGGGCGCGCGCTGCACCATCATCTCCTCCGACAAGGACCTGATGCAGCTGGTGGTGGACGGCCAGGTCGAACTGCTGGACACCATGAAGAATCGCCGCCTGGCCAGCGCCGAGGTGCTGGAGAAATTCGGCGTCGCCCCGGACAAGGTGATCCATGTGCAGGCGCTGGCGGGCGACAGTGTGGACAATGTGCCCGGCGTGCGCGGCATCGGCATCAAGACCGCCGCCGAATTGATCAACCAGTATGGCGATCTGGAAACCCTGCTGTCCCACGCCGCCGAGATCAAGCAGAACAAGCGCCGCGAGACCCTGATCGAGAATGCGGACAATGCCCGCCTGTCGCTGCGGCTGGTGACGCTGGACGACCGGGTGCCGCTGACCGAATTCCCCGACGCCTTCGCGGTGGAGGAGCCGCGCGCCGGCGACCTGATCGGCTTCCTCAAGGCGATGGAGTTCTCGACCCTGACGCGCCGCGCCGCCGCGCATTTCCAGGTGGAGGATCTGGACGCCATCGCCGCCGCCCCCACGGTGGCCAATGTCCTGCCGCCCAGCCCGAAGCTGCCGCCGATCGCCGAGGCCGCGCCGGACGATGCCGTCTTGCGCGCGCCCATCGACCGCGCCGCCTATGTGACGGTGACGGCCGCCGCCGACCTGGACGCCTGGGTGGTCCGGGCGCGGGCGGCGGGCGAAGTCTGCGTGGACACCGAAACCACCTCGCTGGACCCGATGCGCGCCAATCTCTGCGGCGTGGCGCTGGCCATCCAGCCGGGCGAAGCCTGCTATATCCCCTGTGGCCACCGCCGGGGCGATGGGCTGACCCTGGATCTGTCGCCCGAGCAGGATGGCGGCGGCATTGTGCAGATGACCGAAGCCGATGTGCTGGCGCGGCTGAAGCCGCTGCTGGAAGACGACAGCATCCTGAAGATCGGCCAGAACCTGAAATATGACGCGCTGGTGTTCCTGCAGCGCGGCATCCGGTTGAACCCGATCGACGACACCATGCTGCTGTCCTATGTGCTGGAAGGCGGGCTGCACGGCCATGGCATGGACGAACTGTCCGAACTGCATCTGTCGCACACCCCCATCGCCTTCAGCGAAGTCGCCGGCAAGGGCAAGGACAAGATCGGCTTCGATTGCGTTCCGGTGGCCGAGGCGACGAAATATTCCGCCGAGGACGCCGATGTGACCCTGCGTCTGCACCGGCTGCTGCGGCCCAAACTGCGCCAGGCGCGAAAGACCACGGTGTACGAGACCCTGGAGCGGCCGCTGGTGATGGTGCTGGCCGACATGGAACAGGCGGGCATCACCATCGATCCCGACCTGCTGCGCAGGCTGTCCAACGACTTCGCCAAATCGCAGGCGGCGCTGGAAACCGAGATTCACGCCCTGGCGGGACAGCCGTTCAACATCGGCTCGCCCAAGCAGCTGGGTGAAATCCTGTTCGACAAGATGAAGATGGAAGGCGGGCGCCGGACCAAGACCGGCGCCTGGTCCACCGACAGCGACGTGCTGGAGGATGTGGCGGCGCAAGGGCAGCCCATCGCCCGCAAGGTGCTGGAATGGCGCGGCCTGGCCAAGCTGCGCGGCACCTATACCGACGCGCTGCCCGGCCATATCAACGCCAAGACCGGCCGCGTGCATACCTCTTATGCGATGGCCTCGACCACCACGGGGCGGCTGGCCTCCACCGATCCCAATCTGCAGAACATCCCCATCCGCACCGAGGAAGGCCGCCGCATCCGCCAGGCCTTCATCGCGCCCAAAGGCAGGAAGCTGATCAGCGCCGACTACAGCCAGATCGAGCTGCGGCTGCTGGCCCATATCGCCGACATTCCGCAACTCAAGAAAGCCTTTGCCGACGGGCTGGACATTCACGCCATGACGGCCTCGGAAATCTTCGGCGTGCCGGTCAAGGACATGCCCGCCGAAGTGCGCCGCCGCGCCAAGGCGATCAATTTCGGCATCATCTACGGCATTTCCGCCTTCGGCCTGGCGGGGCAGTTGGGAATCCCGCAAAGCGAAGCCTCGGATTATATCAAGACATACTTCACCCGCTTTCCCGGCATCCGCGACTATATGGAATCCACCAAGCAGTTCGCCCGCACCCACGGTTTCGTGGAAACCCTGTTCGGGCGGCGCATCCATGTCCGCGAGATCAATTCCAAGGTGCCGGGATTCCGCGCGGGGGCCGAGCGCGCCGCCATCAACGCCCCCATCCAGGGCGCCGCCGCCGACATTATCCGCCGCGCCATGGTGCGCCTGCCCGGCGCGCTGGCCGCGGCGCAGGTCGAGGCGGTGATGCTGCTGCAAGTGCATGACGAACTGATCTTCGAGACGCCCGACAGCCAGACGGACGCCGCTTGCGCGCTGATCGCGGGCGTGATGGCGAAAGCACCCTTGCCCGCCATGGAGATTTCCGTGCCGCTGGTGGTGGAAGCCCGCGCCGCCGACAATTGGGACGCGGCGCATTAGTTTGACCCCCATCCGCCCTTCGCTGGCTTAACCGCGCTGCGCGCTGGCCAGCTACGCGCCCCTCCCCCTCCTATGCGCTGACGCGCATGATGGGGAGGGGCGCATTCGCTTTCCCCCATCCGTCGCAACGCAGGTCTGCTCCGCAGACACTTTGTTGCGACACCTTCCCCTGCTCGTCGCTTCGCTCGCGGGGGAAGGGTGAGGCAGATCAGCGAAAGGTCCAGTGGACCTTTCGCCTGCCGAACGGCGGATGCGGAAGGTCGCGCCGCGAAGTGCGGCGCTCGCGTTCTAGGCCGCGCCCCTAAGCAGCAATCGTCTTGAGCCCCGTCTCGGCGGTGATGCCCGCCTTGCCCAGGGTCTGCATCAGGTCCGCCATCATGGCTTCGCTGTCGGGCACAGCGCCGTCGGGTTGCTGGGTCTTGGCCTGCGCCGCCAGATAGCCGCTCAGGAAGCCGGGGCGGGACAGGCAGTCCAGGATCAGGGCGCGGGCCTGGGCCGACAGCGCGCCTTCGGTCAGAAAACCGCCCGCCGCCAGCTTGAGCAGGGTCTGTGCCTTGTCGGCCGGGCTGCCGGGCCGCGCCGCGATGCCGGCGAACAGCCGGCCGCGCGCCTCCATCGCCGTGGCCAGCTTGTCCAGCCGGTCGCAGACCTCGGCGCGGGTGACGTCCACGAAGCCGCTGCGGCGCATCCGGGACTGAAGCTGGGCCAGCCGCTGGAGCCGCTGCAGCAGCGGGGTTCCGGCCGTGTGGAAATGATTCTCGAACGCCGCCGAATTCAGCACCGGCATCACGTAAGTGGCGAGCTGGCGCTTGTTCTCGGCGCCGATGATATTCTCTTCCACGAAAAGGATACGCTCGATCTTCTCGTCCGGCTCGGCGTCGGCGATATAGCGGCCCAGCGCCTCCTGCATCACCAGCCGCTTGGAACGCAGGGTGAAGGCGCCGATCAGGTCTTCGTGGCTGAGATACTTGCCGATCCCCATCACGATGCGGTTGGCGATGCCGCGCAAGGTCTTCAGCTCGTCGGCCATGTCGTGGGGGCACAGCCGCTTGTTGCTCTTGAATTCGGCGATGATGCGTCCGGCCACGGCGGTGCGCGCCTCGGGCAGGTCGTCGGCGGCGAAATGCTGCGTCAGGGCGGCCAGACCTTTCCCGCGCGCCTCGTCCTCGGGCGTCTGGCCCAGGAACAGGGTCACCAGCTTGTTCAGCGCCCGGCCCAGATTTTCCGCCGATCCCATCAGTTCGTGCAGCGCCGCCGACCCCGACAGGCATTCCGCCAGGATCGCGTCCACGCTGGACAGTACCAGCTTGCGCGGCGCCTCCTCGTCGGGCGCGTCCTCCATGATGGTGATCAGCATCAGGACTTTCTCGTCCCAGCCGCGCGCCTCTTTCAGGTGCCGCGCCAGCGCGCCGTTGAAGAGATAGGCCGCCTTCGTCCTGTCGCCGCTCGGCTCGGACAACTTGCGCGCCAGTCCGGCGAACTGGCCGGGCCCCGGATCGGGGAACAGGTCCTTGCGCTGGTCGCGATAGACGCGGTTGCAGGCCTGGGTGACCAGTTCGTTCAGGCTCTTGACGATCTGCTGCACCGGGGTGGTGGTGCTGGCGGCCTGCGCCACCGCGATCTTCTGGATGGCGTGTTGATACAGCGTGCCGGTGGCCTCCAGCTTTTCCAGCATGTCGGCGCGGTGGATCAGTTCGGTGATGGTGATCCGGTTGCGCATCAGGAAGTCGCCCAACAGGCGGGCCATGGTCTGGCGCGCATGATAGGAATACAGGTCGTCCGGCTTGAAGCAGGGCAGGGCGTGCGGCGCGTCTTCCTGCGCCGGAGCCAGCTTCACCTGGTTGTGGCCGTCCTCGAAAATCTTCAGCGACAGATAGTCGCCGGTTTCGTCGTTATAGGTTTCCTTGACCACCTTGACGCCGGTGGCTTTCTCCCCCGCCATCAGGCCTTGCGCCTGGGCGATGGCGTTCTCGCGCGACGACACGATCTCGTGCATCGTCCAGCCGCCCTTGGCGCCGACGCGGCGGAAAACCTCGTAATGAATCTGACTTGCCATGCCGCCATGGTGCCGCGCCGGCTTTAATGCGCGGTTAACCGTGTCGGGACAGGTCGTGGATTTGCGGGCCCTGCCCGCACAGCGGGCAGGCCGGATCCTTGGGCAGGCGCACGGTGCGGAAGGTGCCGGCCAGGGCGTCGAAGCAGGTCAGCCGCCCCGCCATGCGCGCGCCCGCCCCGGTGATCTCTTTCAGCACTTCCAGCGCCTGCAGACAGCCCATCACCCCGGCGGCGGCCCCCAGGACGCCGGCCTCGGCACAGTCGGGCGCCGCCTCGGGCGGGACGGGGAACAGGCAGCGATGGCAGGGGCAGTCCGGCTGCCAGCCCGTCCAGGTGGCCAACTGGCCCTCGAAACCGGTGACCGCCGCCGAGACCAGCGGTTTTCGCGCCAGGAAACAGGCATCGCCCAGCAGGAAGCGGGTGGCGGCGTTGTCGGTGCCGTCGGCCACCAGGTCATAGCCGGCGATCACGTCCATTACATTGGCGGCGGTCAGGCGGACGGGATGCGCCGTCACGGTGACGCCGGGATTGAGGGCTTCCAGCGCCTCCGCCCCCGCCGCGACCTTGGTGCGGCCGACATCGGCGCTGCGGAACAGGATCTGGCGCTGCAGGTTGGACAGGCTGACCGTGTCGTCGTCGGCCAGCCCCAGCGTGCCGACGCCCGCCGCCGCCAGATAGAGGGAACAGGGACTTCCCAACCCGCCCGCGCCCACCACCAGCACCCGCGCGGCGCGGATGCGGGCCTGGCCGGGACCGCCGATTTCCCGCAGCACCAGATGGCGGGCATAGCGGTCCAATTCCTGGTCGGTCAAAGGCATTAAATCATATACCTCAAGTACTTACCGCGCAGCAAAAGGTGCAGCATAACGGCCTATGCTGCACTCTTTGCCGCAGCATAAGGCGCAGCATTTCAGGTCCGGCGATAGACCCAGACCCGGGCGGGCGGGATGTTGTGCAGCACAAAGGCTGCCCGGCTGACGCTGAAACCGGTGGGCGGGGCCACCGGCGAATGCAGGCCGTAAGAGAACTGGATCAGCGGCGCGCCGGGGGCCAGCCGCGCGATCAGCCCGGTCATATAGGTGCTGCGCCGGGCATGGGGGAAGGTCAGCAGG
>ERZ778028.2725-NODE-2725-length-11969-cov-7.512087_pt1 | contig 11969 bp, 12 predicted proteins | sample MGYA00375758_ERZ778028 | MGnify/ENA primary metagenome ERZ778028 (study PRJEB29350, sample SAMN05389828) | bioreactor metagenome | isolation source: Thiocyanate bioreactor | place: South Africa: University of Cape Town | collected 2014-03-17 ... | reverse complement strand
CGCGCGCGTAGTGGCCGGTGGCGATCTTCTCGGCACCCAGGCGCATGGCGTGGTCCAGAAAGGCCTTGAACTTGATCTCCGCATTGCACAGCACATCGGGGTTGGGCGTGCGCCCGGCCTGGTACTCGCGCAGGAACTCGGCGAACACGCGGTCCTTGTACTCGGCGGCAAAGTTGACGTGCTCAATTTCGATGCCCAGCACATCGGCCACGGCGGCGGCGTCCACAAAATCGACGTTGGACGAGCAGTACTCGCTGTCATCGTCGTCTTCCCAGTTCTTCATGAAGATGCCGACGACTTCGTGCCCCTGCCGCTTGAGCAGGTAGGCTGTGACGGCAGAGTCCACACCGCCGGACAGGCCGACGACGATGCGTTGCGGCGCGCCGCCCGCCTCAGGCCGCGGCATGGGTCAGCACGCTGGCATCCGTGTGCACCAGCTCCAGCGGAAAGCGCCGGCCCGCCAGGTAGTCGGCGATGCACTGCAGCACCAGGGGGCTGCGGTGGCGCTCCTGGGTGGCGTGCACCTCGGCGAGCGTCAGCCACACGGTGCGCACGATGCCGTCGTCCAGCGTGCGCCAGGCGTGGTGCGCGCCCAGGCTGCCGGCGAAGGCAAAGCGCAGGTAGGTGATGTCGTCGCCGCTGCGGGTGCGCGTGAAGCGGTTCAAGTAGATGCCGACGAGCGCGGCGGGTGTGAAATCGTGCGCCGTTTCCTCCAGCACCTCGCGCGCGCAGGCGGCCATGGGCGATTCGCCCGGGTCCAGGTGGCCGGCGGGGTTGTTGAGCTTCAGCCCGTCGGCGGTTTCTTCTTCCACCAGCAGGAAGCGGCCGCCCTGCTCGATGATGGCAGCGACGGTGACGTTGGGTTTCCAGCGATTGGGCATGGCGGCGATTATCCTGAACTGGCCGGTGGCCCGCTCGCGCCGGCCAGGCGGCGCAGCATGTAGCGCGCGCCCTCGCCATAGCCGGCGAGGTGCTCGCGCTGGTCCGCGTCGCCGAGGGCGTGCACGGCGTAGCCGCGCCGCTCCCAGAAGCCCTGCGCGCCCGGCACGGCGACCAGCGCCGATTGCGCCAGGCCCCGTCCCGGCGCGCTGCGCCATGCGGCCTCCAGCAGCGCGCGGCCCAGGCCCTGGCCGGCCAGCCCGGGCAGCACGGCCAGGTCGTGCAGGTACAGCGTGTCGGGCCGCGCCACGGGCTCGAAGGCGCCGTGCAGCGGCGTGAGCCGGCCGTGCGCCGAGTCGAATGCGGCAAGGTAGGCGCAGACACGCCCGCCCTGCGTGAGCACCAGCGAGCACTGCGCCGGGCTCGCCAGGCGGGCGGCGAACACCTCGGCGCTTTCCAGGTAGGCGCTGCCGTAGCAGGCACGCTGCACGGCGAGCAGGCCGCTCAGGTGGCGGTGCGCCAGCGGGCGCACGCTGGCGCCCGGCTCAAGGCGTGCTTGCATCGGCTTCGGGCAGGCACAGGCGCAGGCGCGCGCCGCCCAGGGGCGATGCCAGGGCCTGCACGCTGCCGCCGTAGGTTTCGGTCAGGGAGCGCACGATGTCCAGGCCCAGGCCGGAGCCAGGGCGCTGTTCGTCGAGCTGCACGCCGCGCTGGAACATGCGGGCGCGCGCGTCGTCGGGGATGCCCGGGCCGTCGTCATCGACGGTGAAGCACAGCTGGCCCTCGGCGCGCTGCATGTCCACCAGCACGCGCGAGCGCGCCCATTTGCCGGCGTTGTCGATCAGGTTGCCCAGCAGTTCGTACAGGTCTTGCGCCTCGCCGCGGAAGGCGCCGTCCTGGGCCTCGGGGGCCAGTTCGAACCGGACGCCGCGCTCGCCGTGCAGGCGCTGCATGGTGCGCAGCAGCGCCTGGAGCGGCGCGCGCACCGGTGTGGCCAGGCCGGTGGCGCGCACGGCAGCGGCGGCGCGTGCGCGCGCCAGGTGCCAGTCGACCTGGCGGCTTGCGCTGGCCACTTGCTCGGCCACCAGTTGCGCCAGCGGGCCCTGCTCCTGCGCGGCGGCATTGGCGAGGATGGACAAGGGCGTGTGCACGGCGTGCGCCAGGTTGCCGGCCTGGGTGCGGGCGCGCTGCACCATGTCGGCGTTCTCGCGCAGCACGTGGTTGAACTCGCTCACCAGCGGTTGCAGCTCCTGGGGGAAGCGCCCTTCCAGCTGGCCGGCACCGCCGCTGCGCACGGCGGCCAGGCGCGCGCGCAGCAGCCCGAGCGGTTGCAGTGCCAGCTGCAATTGCACGGCGACGGCGAGCGCCAGGCCCAGCGCCAGGATGGCCAGTGCCATGAGCAGCAGGCGCGTGAAGCGCTGGAGCGGTTCGGCCAGCAGGGCGGTGTCGCCCGCCACCACCAGGCGCAGCAGCGGCGCGTCGTCCTCGGGCAGCTGCAGCGTGCGCGCCACGGCCAGCAGTTCGTGGTGCTGGGCGTCCTGCAGCGTCAGGACGCGGTGGCCCTTGGCCGGATAGTCGCCCGGTGCGGCGGGCAGCGCCAGCACCTGGTCCCAGAGCGAGCGCGAGCGCGCCACGGCCGCCTGGGGGCGGCTGCCCAGCTGGTCGATCTGCCAGTACAGGCCCGACAGCGGCCGGCCCAGTTTCGGGTCGCCCACCATGGCCTGGGTGGCCACCGCCGCGCCGCTCCATTCGACGGCGGCGCTCAGCTGGTCGAGCTGCACCACCAGCTGCGCCTGCAACTGCTGCCGGATGTGGTCCTGAAACAGCGCGCGCAGCCCCCAGCCGAGCAGGGCGATGGCCGCCAGCATCCAGGCCAGCGTGCCCGCCAGGAGGCGCAGGCGCAGCGAATACCCCGGGGCGGCGGCGCTCACGGGAGTACCTTCGCCCTGCGGGCTGCGGTGCGAGCTTGCTTGGGAACGGCCCGGCGCTTCGCTCATGCGCTGTCCGTGCACAGCAGGCGGTAGCCCAGGCCGCGCACCGTTTCTATGCTGCCGGCGGGCAGCTTCTTGCGCAGGCGGCCGACGAAGACCTCGATGGTGTTGGAATCCCGGTCGCTGTCCTGTGGGTAGATGTGTTCGGACAGTTCGGTGCGCGAGAGCACCTCGCCCTTGCGCTGCATCAACAGCGACAGCAGCTTGAATTCGTGGCTGGTGAGCACCAGGGGCTGGCCATCGACCAGCACGCGCGCCTGGCGTGTGTCCAGCCAGATCGGGCCGCACTGCCACTGCGCACTGGCGTGTTCGCCGCGTCGGCGCAGCAGCGCGCGCAGGCGCGCCAGCAACTCCTCCATATGAAAGGGCTTGGCCAGGTAGTCGTCGGCGCCGGCGTCCATGCCGGCGACCTTGTCCTGCCAGTTGCCGCGCGCTGTGAGGATCAGCACCGGCATGTTCCGCTTGGCCGAGCGCCAGCGGCGCAGCACCCAGAGGCCGTCGAGCAGCGGCAGGCCCAGGTCCAGCACCACGGCGTCGAAGTCCTCGACCTCGCCGAGGTACTGCGCCTGGACGCCATCGTCCGCCTGTTCGACGGTGTGGCCGGCCGCCGCGATGGCGCCTACCAGCTGGGCGCGCAGCAGCGGCTCATCTTCCACCACGAGGATGCGCATCGTGTTCCTTTCCAGCTTCCTTGCGCTGTATGCCGAGGACGCGGCCGTCCATGGCGTCCACCTTCAGCTTGGCCATGCGGCCATCGCTTTGCAGCAGGCGGATCTTGTACACGAAGCGGCCGTCGTCGCGCTCGAATTCGATCTTCAGCACCTGTCCCTGGTGCTCGCGCTCGACCTTGTCGAGCACGCTGCGCAGCGGCAGGACCTGGCCCTGCTCGAGCGCCTGGCGTGCCAGCTCGTGGTCTTCGGGGCCGTCGGCGTGCAGCGCCTGGCCGGCCCCGGTCAGGGCCAGCGCCAGCAGCAGGCGGCGAAGAAAGGGGGCGGTGGGGCGCATGGGAGGGTTATAGGGCGGATGCGATGAATGGCACATGAATCTTGCTTTCAGTCCGCGTTCAGGGTGGATTTTCCACACTCGCTCCCAACGAAAGGAGTCGCCATGCGCATGAAACTGACATTGGGAGCGTACTTGCTGGGCATCACCCTGGCATGGCTGGCGGTCGTGCCGCCGGATCTGGGCATCGTGCCCCTGGTCGATGTCCAGGGCGCCACGGGCTGGTGGCAGCTGCGCCAGCACGCGCTCTACCTGAGCGGCCTGTGGAGCATCGGCCTGATGGCGCTGGTCATGGTGCTGGCACTGCGCCTGCCGCTCGCCGAGCGCCTGCTCGGCGGCATGGACCAGGTCTACCGGCTGCACAAATGGGCGGGCATAGGCGCGGCGCTCGCGGCGATTGCCCACTGGGGCGCCAAGGAATCGAGCGACTGGATCAAGGCGCTCTGGGGCCGCGCCGGCCGGCCGGCGCGCGAGGCCGTGCTGCCCTGGTTGACCGATGCCCGGGGCTTCGCCAAGGACCTGGGCGAATGGGCCTTCTACCTGCTCCTGGCCATGGTGGCGCTGACGCTGGTCTCGCGCCTGCTGAGCTACAGAAACTGGCGCGTTCTGCACCGGGCCATGCCGGTGCTGTTTCTCGCGCTGGTGCTGCATTCGGTGGCGCTCATGCCGCTTTCCTTCTGGGCGCTGCCCATGGGCTTGCTCATGGGCGGGATGCTGGCCCTGGGCAGCCTGGCGGCGCTGTGGTCGCTGGCCGGCTGGGTGGGCGCGCGCCGCAGCCACGCAGCGCGCATCCACAGCGTGCAGCGGCTCGGCGACGGCCCCGATGCGCCGCTGGAAGTGGTCTGCGCCATGCCGGCCGCGTGGCCGGGCCACCGCGCCGGGCAGTTCGCCTTCGTGCGTTTCGAGGGCAGCGAAGGCGCCCACCCCTTCACCATCGCCAGCGCCGCGGGCAGCCTGGGCCGGGGTGAGCGCGGCGAGGCGCTCCTGCGGCTGGTCATCAAGCCGCTCGGCGACTACACCCGCACGCTGCACCAACGCCTCGCCGCCGGCCAGCGCGTGGACATCGAAGGCCCCTACGGCCGGTTTGATGGGCGGGGCTCGCGCCGCCGCCAGCAGGTGTGGGTGGCGGCCGGCGTGGGCGTCACGCCGTTCCTGGCGCTGCTCGAAGCGCGCCAGCCAGGATTGACCACCCAAGGTCGCGACCCAGCTCCCGTGCACATGCACTACTGCACCCGCGACGCCCGGCGCGACCCGCTGCTGCCGCGCCTGAACGGGCTGTGTGCGCAGGCCCAGCCGCCGGTGCAGCTCACGGTACACAGCGAGGCCCAAGGGCAGCGCCTCACGCCCCAGGACCTGCAGGCCGTGCCCGGCCCGCTGGATATCTGGTTCTGCGGCCCGCCGGGCCTGGGCGACGCGCTGCACCAGCACGCGCGCGGCCCCAGCCGCTGGCGCCTGCACCGCGAATCGTTTGCCATGCGCTGAATCCGCCATTCCTTGCGCGGCGGGGCTTGCCTGCCTGCGCCAAAGGCGTAGCTTGAAATTTGAAAGGAGCGTTGCGATGAAACAGAGACTGAAAATCACCACCGCCCTGGCCCTGCTGGGGTGGGGCCTGGCAGCGGCGCCGGTGCTTGCCGAAGACGACTGCGACGCGCCGGTCGAGCGCTGGCAGCCGCGCGACGCCGTGCGCGAGATGGCGGTCCGCGAGGGCTGGCAGATCCAGCGGCTGAAGATCGACGACGGCTGCTACGAAATCCGCGGCACGGACGCTCAGGGCCGCTCCTTCAAGGCCAAGCTCGACCCCGAAACCCTGAAGGTCGTGAAGATGAAGCGCCGCGATCGGGAGCGTGACCGCGACCGCGACCGTGACCGCGAACGGCAGCGGAAACGCGATCGCGAACCGGCGCAGGACCAGCCCATGGCACCCGGCGGAGGCGCCGCCACGTCCCCGGTGTTCACCCCTGGCACGGCTCCGCGTGGCCAGATCGAATGACAAGTTTCCAGACCCTTGGAGGTACCGCATGTCCAAACCCCTTTTGACCACCCTGGCCGCCGCTTGCGCGCTGGCCCTGCCCGCCCTGGCGCACAGCCGCCAGGTCACCGTGACCACCCAGCTCAAGAACTACGGCGGCGACGGCGCCTACCTCGCGGTCTACCTGACCGATGCCAAGGGCGCCTACGCCGGCACCCTGTGGGTGGCCGGCGGCAAGGCCAAGTACTACAAGCATCTGGCCGACTGGAACCGACTCTCTGCCGGCGACGCCAAGCGCCTCGCCGGTGTTACGGGCGCCAGTGTGGGCGCGGGGCGCAAGCTCACCGTGACGGCGGACCTGGCCGATGCGCTGATCGATGCCGGCTACGAAATCCGCGTCGATGCCGCCGTGGAGGACATGCGCGACAGCCCGGCCGACGTGCGCGTGCCGCTGGCGGCCGACAACGCGGGCAAGCCGCAGGCAGGCAAGCAGTACGTTCAGTCGCTGAGCTTCCAACTGAAGTAAGGGACGCACGCATGGGATGGAAGGCAATTCACCGCTGGCTGGGGCTGACGATGGGCGCCCTGGCCGTGGTGCTGGGCATCACCGGCGCCATTCTGGCGTTCGACCCGGTGCAGGAGGCGTGGCAAGCCCCTGCAGCACCCGGCGATCTGTCGGTGGCCACGCTGGTCGAGCGCGTCACGCGCACCGTCCCGGGTGCGGAGGAAATCCGCCATTTGCCCTCGGGCGCCATCGTGGTGTTCGGCTTTGTCGGCGACCAGGCGCAGGCGCACTACGTGGACCCGGCCGATGGTCGGGTGCTGGGCGCCTGGCAGCCCTCGGCGCTGCCGCGCTGGGTGAAAAACCTGCACCGTTCCCTGCTTTTGGGGGACGCCGGGCGCTGGGGCGCGGCGGGCATTGCGCTGGCCATGGCCTTGATCAGCATCTCTGCCCTGGTGCTGCTCCTGCGCCGCATGGGCGGCTGGCGGCGGCTGGCGGCGCGGGTGCGGGGCACGTTGGCGCAGCGCATCCACGTGGTCACGGGCCGGGTGGTGCTGGCAGTGCTCTGTCTGACCTCGCTCACGGCGCTGTTCATGAGCGCCACTACCCTGGGGCTGGTGGCGCTGGACGCCGGGACCGAGCCGGATGCGGTATCGGTGGCCAGTGGCAAGGCGGCCCTGTCCGGGGCGCAACTCCCTGCGCTGCACAGCCTCACCGTGCGGGATGTGCGCAGGCTCAATTTCCCCGATGCCTCCGATCCGGAGGACACCTGGAAGGTCGCCACCACACAGGGAGAAGGCTGGATCGACGCCTACTCGGGCCAGATGCTGGCCTGGCAGGACGCCACCCTCGCCCAGCAGGCCTACGACTGGGCCGTGGTGCTGCACACCGGCGAGGCCGCCTGGCCCTGGGCCGTGGTGCTGGGGCTGGTGGGCGCCAGCGTGCTGCTGTTCTGGTGGTCCGGTGTGGTGATCTGGTGGCAGGCGCGCCGCCTGGCGCCCCGCATCACAGCCAACAGCGCCCTGGCCCAGGCCGACATGCTGATCTTCGTCGCCAGCGAGGGCGGCAGCACCTGGGGCTTCGCCGAGGCCTTGCACGCCGCCCTGGTGCGCGGCGGCCACCGCGTGCACACCAGCGCGCTGGAGAATTTCCGTACCACGGCCGCCACGCGGCAGGTGTTCGTGCTCGCCGCCACCTACGGCGATGGCCAGGCACCGGCCCACGCCAGCCACGCCCTGGAGCGCATCGCAAAGTTGAGCGCCAGCTCCGTGCCCGTGACGGTGCTGGGCTTCGGCGACCGCCAGTACGCCGCTTTCTGCGCCTTCGCCCAGGCCATCGACGCCACCCTGCGGGAGCGTGGCTGGAGCGCGCTGCTGCCGTTGGAACGCATCCACCAGCAATCCGCGCAACAGTTCGCGCGCTGGGGCGAAGCCCTGGCACAGGCGCTGGGCGAGCCGCTGGTGCTCGACTACGCGCCGCGCGTGCCGCCCACCACGGCGCTCACGCTCGTGGCGCGCCAGGACTTCCCGGCGCGCGAGGGTGAGCCCGCCGCCATCCTGCGCTTTACCTGGCCGGTAGCGGGGCGCCTGGCGCCGTTCGCGGCCGGCGACCTGCTGGGCATCGTGCCGCCGGGCAGCGCCGTGCCGCGCTTCTACTCGCTGGCGTCGGGCACGCAGGACGGATTCGTTGAGCTGTGCGTGCGCCTGGTGCCGGGCGGGCTGTGCTCCACGCACCTGCTCGGGCTGCAGGCGGGGCAGGCGGTGCAGGCCTTCGTCCGTCCCAACCCCGGCTTCGCCTTGCCGCGCACGCGCCGGCCGGTGCTGCTGATCGGCGCGGGCACCGGTGTCGCGCCGCTGGCCGGCTTCATCCGCCGCAACGACCGGCGCCGCCCCATGCACCTGTACTTCGGCGGGCGCGACCCGGCGCGCGACTTCTACTTCGGTGCCGAGATCGCACGCTGGCTGGACGAGGGGCGCCTGGCGCACGTGCAGACGGCGTTCTCGCGCGTGCCGGAAGGCGGGGGCTATGTGCAGGACGCCCTGCGGCGCGATGGCGAGCGCTTGCGTGCCCTGCTGGCGCAGGGCGCCTTCGTGCGCGTGTGCGGCAGCCGCGCCATGGCGCAAGGCGTAGGCGAGGCACTCGACGAATTGCTGGCGCCGCTCGGCTTGAGCGTGGCGCAACTCAAGGCCACCGACCGCTATGCCGAAGACATCTTCTGAGCCTGCCGGGGCCGCGCGCACCACCCTGCACGGCCCGACCATGGGCACACGCTGGTCGGCCACGCTGGACCTGCCTGCGGGCGCGCCGGTGCAGGCCCTGGAGCAGGCGCTGGCGGCCTGCGTGCAGCAGGTCGACGCGCAGATGTCGCCCTGGAAGCCTGGCAGCGACCTGGTGCGCCTGAACCACGCGCCGGTGGGTGCCTGGGTCGATGTGCCCGCCGAACTTCTGGAAGTGCTGGCCTGCGCGCTCGATATCTCCCATCTGAGTGCCGGCGTGTTCGACCCGGGCGTGGGCGCGCTGGTTGACGCCTGGGGCTTTGGCGCCGCGCGCGACGTCCCCGACGCCGATGCCATCCGCGCCGCGCGCACCAGCACCCAGCCCACCACGGCGGCGCGCCTGGAGCTTGACGGAGCGCACGGCCGGGCGCGCAAGCACGCCCCGCTGCAGCTCGACCTGTGCGGCATCGCCAAGGGCTATGCCGTGGACCGCATGGCCGCCGTGCTCCAGCAGCATGGCGTCCTGCACGGCCTGCTGGCGCTCGATGGCGAACTGCGCGCCGTGGGCAGCCAGGCGGGGGGCCTGCCCTGGCCTGTGGCGCTCGAGCGCCCCCAGGAGGGGCTGCGCGCGGTGCATGGCGTCATCGAGCTGCAGGACCTGTCCGTCGCCACCTCGGGCGACTACCGGCACACCCTGGAGGTGGGCGACACCCGCCTGGCGCACAGCATGGACGCACGCCGCGCGGCACCCGTGCACAACGCCGTGGCGTCCGTCACCGTGCTGGCGCGCAGCTGCATGCATGCCGACGCCTGGGCCACCGCGCTGCTGGTGGCCGGCCCCGGTGAAGGCCTGGCGCTGGCGCAGCGCATGGGCCTGGAAGCGTTGTTCCTGCTGCGCAAGGCAGAGGGGCTGGTGGAGATGGGCCTCGGGCGCTTCGCCGCCGCGCCCGTGAACGGGACCTAAACGGCGTATTCAGCGCCGATTCATCGCTGCAGGCGCAGACTGTCCCTACAGCCAATAACGGCTGGGTTCCTGCAAGGAGACCGCCATGAAATCCACCGTACTTATCACCACCTTCGGCCTGCTGGCCGCCAGTCTGGGCGCCCCGCTTCTGGCGGCGGACCAGGACGCCGCCGCCGAGCGCACCGCAGCAGCGGACACGCGCCCGGCGGACGGCTTCGACCACGGCATGCGCACCGTGCCGAACAACGCCGCCCCGGGCCAGCGTGGCCACGGCTGGCGCTATTTTTCCGACCCCGAGGCGCGCCGCGCGGTCGTCATCAGCCCGGAGGGCGACTACTACCTGAGCCGCCGCGGCAAGGGCCTGCGCTGGGTCGCGGCCGAGCAGAGCAGCAGCTGAGCTGTGGGGGTCGTGCCGTTCAGCGTGCGACGTCGATCACCACGCGCCCGCGCACCTGGCCGGCCAGGATGGCGGGCGCCAACTCCGGCAGCCGGCTCATGGGCTCGACGCTGGTGATGGCGTCCAGGTGCGCCGGGTCCAGGTCGCGCGCCAGGCGCTCCCAGGCGGACAGGCGCTGGGCCATGGGCGCCATCACCGAATCCACCCCCAGCAGCGCCACGCCGCGCAGGATGTGCGGCAGCACCGTGGCCGGCAGGTCCATGCCGCCCGCCAGGCCGCAGGCGGCGGCCGCCGCGCCGTACTCCATTTGCGCGAGCACGTTGGCCAGGGTGCTGCTGCCGACCGAATCCACTGCGCCGGCCCAGGCCTCGCGCTGGAGCGGGCGCACGGGGCCCTGCAGGCTCGCGCGGTCGATGAAGGCGCTGGCGCCCAGGCGGCGCAGGTAGTCGTGCGTCTCGGGCCGGCCGGTGGAGGCGGTGACCTGGTAGCCGCGCTTGGCGAGCAGGCTCACGGCGACCGAGCCCACGCCGCCGGCCGCGCCGGTGACGAGCACCTGGCCCCGGCCGGGCACGGCATGGCCCCAGCGCTCCAGCGCATCGACGCACAGCGCGGCGGTGTAGCCGGCGGTGCCTATGGCCATGGCCTGCAGCGGCGTGAAGGCGTCCGGCAGGCGCACCAGCCATTCGGCCTTGACGCGCTGGAAGCGCGTGTAGCCGCCCCAGTGCGTTTCCGACAGGCCGTAGCCATTGACCAGCACCCGGTCGCCCGCCTGCCATTGCGGCGAGCGCGATTCGACCACCGTGCCCGCCAGGTCGATGCCGCCCACCATGGGCAGGCTGCGCGCGACCTTGTTGCGGTTGCCGGCGACGGCCAGCCCGTCCTTGTAGTTCAGTGCCGAGTACTGCACCTCGACCAGCACGTCGTCGTCCGGCAGGTCGGCAAGGGTGAGCTGCTTGAAGCTGCTGTGCGCCTGGCCCCCAAGTTCTTCGATGACCAGGGCGGTGAAGGTGTCGGGCATGGCGCTCTCCGGGGCAAAAAGCGCCATGGTAGCGGCGCGGTCAGATGGCTGCCTGCAGCCCCGCGCCGTGCCCACGCGTGAAGGCCTCCTCGAACACGGAATAGCCCGACCAGTCGGCGTGGGCGAACGCCAGGCGCGCCGTGGCGGGCGTTGGCAGGGCGCGCGGGCGCTCACCATTCAATAGCAGTGAAGTGTTTATGGTAGGGCGCTGGATGCCAATTCTGCTCAAAGTTTCGAGCCGCCCGGGGCGCGGTACCGCCATGGCGTGGCCGTAGCGCGTGACCTCGACGCGCTCGATGCGCCGCGCCAGGTCCGGGTGCGGCTGCGCGAGCGCGCCGATGGCCGCCTGCGCCCAGTGCTGCCAGGGGCGCTGCGCCAGCTGGGCGCGGGCGCCCGGCATGTCCCCCAGCGCCTGGTAGTAGCTGAGCACGGTGGGCGCGGCGAGCGCGGCCCGCGCATCGAGGCGCTGGTGGCCGGCGTCCACGTAGCCCAGGCCGCCCGGGGTGGGGTCGTCATAGACCACGTTGTCCCAGGCCGGCGCGGCGCCGGGGGCGTCGGCCAGCGGCGCGGCGATGGCGAGGTTCGTCACCACCCAGGGGGCGGCGGCGTGCCCCAGCGTGGCGGCGCGCAGGAACGGCGGCGGTTGCTGCACGACGGCCAGCGCCAGCGGCAGCGGCAGAGCGACCACGCAGCGCTCGGCCTGCCAGCGCACCACCTGGCCGCTGGCGTGGTCGAGCGCGTCGACCTGCACGCCGTGGCGCTCTTCGGCAATGCGCAGCACGCTGTGCCCGGTGAACAGCTGGCCGGCGGCGGCCAGCGGTGCCGCCAGCCGGCGCGCGAGGAAGCCGTTGCCCTCGGGCCAGGTGAGCACGCCTTCGTCGGCCTCGCCTTCGCGCTCGCCCTCGTCCGGCACGGCGAACCCATGGCGGCTGGCGAAGTAGTGGATGCCGGCCCAGGACGACACCACGCCGCTGCCGGCGCCGTAGTCGTCGCGGCAGCAGTAGTCGAGGTACCAGCGCAGGTGCGCGTCG
>ERZ778028.2720-NODE-2720-length-11983-cov-7.402582_pt1 | contig 11983 bp, 7 predicted proteins | sample MGYA00375758_ERZ778028 | MGnify/ENA primary metagenome ERZ778028 (study PRJEB29350, sample SAMN05389828) | bioreactor metagenome | isolation source: Thiocyanate bioreactor | place: South Africa: University of Cape Town | collected 2014-03-17 ... | reverse complement strand
TCGACGAGCTCCACGGCCTTCACGTTGAGCTCGTCGCGCAGAATGTCCTCGAACTGTGCGAGCGCCTCGGCGTCCGGCACCACGACCGTGAGCCGCGGCAGGGGCAGGCGCACGCGTTTGCCCTCCTTCTTGCGGAGGGCGTTCGCGACGCTCGAGACCTCACGGACGGCGTCCATCGCGGTGCGGATGTCGGATGCCGTCGGGAACGCGTCGGCGTCCGGCCAGTCCTCCAGGTGCACGCTGCGACCACCGGTCAGGCCCTGCCACACGCGCTCGGAGATCAGCGGGATCAACGGCGCGGCGACGCGCGTCAACGTCTCGAGCACCGTGTAGAGCGTGTCGAACGCGTCGGTGGATGCCGGGTCGTCAGTCACCCCCACCCAGAAGCGGTCGCGCGATCGGCGGACGTACCAGTTGGTCAGCGCCTCGGCGAAGTCGCGGAGCTTCGCCGCGGCCGTCGTCGAATCCAGCTGCTCCAGGTCGGCGGCGACGCCGCGCACGAGGTCGCCGGTCAGCGCGAGGATGTAGCGGTCCAGAACGTTCGTCGAGTCGGTGCGCCACGTCGCCTGGTAGCCCCCGGGGGCGGCGGCGTTCGCGTACGTCGCGAAGAAGTACCACGTGTTCCACAGCGGCAGCAGGAACTCGCGCACTCCGGCGCGGATCCCCTCCTCGGTGACGATGAGGTTGCCGCCGCGCAGCACCGAGGACGCCATGAGGAACCACCGCATGGCGTCGGAGCCGTCGCGGTCGAACACCTCGCTGACATCCGGATAGTTGCGCAGCGACTTGCTCATCTTCTGCCCGTCGCTTCCGAGCACGATTCCGTGGCAGGCGACACCCGTGAAGGCTGGCCGGTCGAACAGGGCACCGGACAGGACGTGCATGACGTAGAACCAGCCGCGCGTCTGGCCGATGTACTCCACGATGAAGTCGGCCGGCGCGTGCTCGTCGAACCACTCCCGGTTCTCGAACGGGTAGTGCACCTGGGCATACGGCATCGACCCCGAGTCGAACCAGACGTCGAAGACGTCCTCGATGCGTCGCATGGTGCTCGCACCCGTCGGATCGTCCGGGTTCGGGCGCGTCAGCTCGTCGATGAAGGGACGGTGCAGATCGATGTCGCCGGCGGCATTGCGCGGGAGCCGGCCGAAGTCGCGCTCCAGGTCGGCGAGCGACCCGTACACGTCCACGCGCGGGTACTCCGGGTTGTCACTGCGCCAGACCGGGATCGGCGAGCCCCAGAAGCGGTTGCGGCTGATGGACCAGTCGCGGGCGCCTTCGAGCCACTTGCCGAACTGGCCGTGCTTGACGTTCTCCGGCGCCCAGGTGATCTGTTCGTTCAGTTCGATCAGACGGTCCTTGATCGCCGTGACGCGCACGAACCAGCTGGAGACGGCCTTGTAGATCAGAGGGTTGCGGCAGCGCCAGCAGTGCGGGTAGGAGTGCTCGTAGGAGGCTTCGCGCAGCAGGCGACCCTCGGCGCGCAGCAGACGGATGAGCGGACGGTTGGCGTCCATCCACAGCTCGCCCGCGACATCGCCGACCTGCGGGAGGAAGCGTCCGCCGTCGTCGAGGCTCATGATGAGCGGGATGCCGGCCGCCTCGGTGATCCGCTGGTCGTCCTCACCGAACGCCGGTGCCTGGTGCACGATGCCGGTGCCGTCGGTCGTGCTGACGTAGTCGTCGACGAGGATGCGCCAGGCGCTCTCGGTGCCCCACACCTCGGCATCCGCGTAATAGTCGAAGAGCCGGTCGTAATGCACGTCCGCGAGCTCGCTGCCGAGAATGGTCCGTTCCACGGCTTCGGCCGCCTCGGCCGCGTTCTCGTATCCGAGATCCTTCGCATAACCGCCGAGCAGATCGGAAGCGAGCAGGTAGCGATGTGCCGCCGCGCCCTCGTCGTCGCCGGATGCCGGGACATCCGCCGCTCCGTTCGGCCCGCCCGGCACGACGACGTACTCGATGTCGGGGCCGACGGCCAGAGCGAGGTTGGTCGGCAGCGTCCAGGGCGTGGTCGTCCACGCCAGGGCACGGACACCGGTGAGCCCCAGGCTCTCCGCCTTCACGCCGACGAGCGGGAACGTGACGGTGACCGAGGGGTCCTGCCGCATCTTGTAGACGTCGTCGTCCATGCGCAGCTCGTGGTTCGACAAAGGAGTCTCATCCCGCCAGCAGTAGGGCAGCACGCGGTGCCCCTCGTAGGCGAGGCCCTTGTCCCAGAGCTCCTTGAACGCCCAGAGCACCGACTCCATGTAGCCCGTGTCGAGCGTCTTGTAGCCGCGTTCGAAGTCGACCCAGCGCGCCTGGCGGGTGACGTAGTCCTCCCATTGCTGCGTGTACTCGAGCACCGACTCGCGGGCCTTCGCGTTGAAGGAAGCGATCCCCATCTGCTCGATCTCGCTCTTCTCGGTGATGCCGAGCTGCTTCATGGCCTCGAGCTCAGCGGGAAGGCCGTGCGTGTCCCAGCCGAAGACGCGGTCGACTTTCTTGCCCCGCATCGTCTGGAAGCGCGGGAAGAGGTCCTTCGCGTATCCGGTCAGCAGGTGTCCGTAGTGCGGCAGTCCGTTGGCGAACGGCGGGCCGTCGTAGAAGACCCACTCCTCGGCGCCGTCGCGCTGCGCGATCGACGCGCGGAAGGTGTCGTCGCGCGCCCAGAAGTCGAGCACGTCGCGCTCGATCGCGGGAAAGCGCGGGCTCGGAGACACGTCGGCGGCGGGCCCGAAGGGGCTCGTGACGCCGGCGGCGGGGTTCGTCGAGGGACGGGGGTAGCTCATGTCACTCCAGCAGGTGCTCGTGCATCGGATTCGTGCAGTCTTCCTGCGAGGACGATCGTGAGACCGCGGTACCACCCCGCTTGCCGACACCCATCGTCGGCCACTCATGCGACGGCTGTGACGGGCCTGCCCCGCGCGGTTCTAGTGACCCCGGGGGTTCCCTGGGCGTTCTTCCGCGAGCTCCCCGGTGATGGCCGGATCGGTGCTGATCAGACCATCATACCGGGCGCGTAGGCTCGAGGGATGGCTGCCCGCTCCTCCGGTTCTCTCGGCCCCCGGCCTCCGCGAATCAGCGCCCCCGACGTTCCCACCGACCTCGACGCGGTCAGCGCGCTGCGCAGCCGGGCCGACCTGCTCGGCGTTCTCGTCGACGGCCTGGGCGGCGAGGTGGATGCCGCGCACTGCCGTCTCGTCGAGTCTCGGGTGGCTGCGGCATCCGGACCGGCCGCCGGTCACGTCGACGCCACGGGCGCCACGTTCGTCGACGTCGCGGTCGACCAGCTCCGCGCGATGGCGCTGGTCGCCCGTGACGGAAGCTGGCGCAATGTCGAGCTGACCGGCGGGCGTATCGCGACGCTCGACGGGCTGCGGGTGCGCTGGGACAGCGTCGTGGTGCGAGGGGCGCACATCGACTACCTCTCGCTGCCGTCCGCCGAGCTCACCGACGTGCTCTTCGTCGACTGCAGCTTCGGCTCGATCGATCTGCCTGAGGCGCGACTCGCGCGGGTCGCCTTCGAGGGATGCCGCGTCGACGAGGTCGACACGCGTGGAATGCGAGGCGACGATGTGGATCTGCGCGGGCTCGAAGCGCTCGCATTCACCGATGTTCGTGCGCTCACCGGTGCCTGGCTCCAGCCCCGACAGGCTGAGCTTCACGCCCCCGCGTTCGCGCAGGCTCTCGGCATCCGGATCGTCGCGTGAACATCGCGACGGCCCGGCTGCGGCTGCGAGAGATGACCGACGAGGATCTGCCGGACCTGCGCGCGATCCTCCACGACCCGGAGGCGATGACGGCGTACAACGGCGCGTTCAGCGATGCGGAATCGTCGGCGTGGCTGCGTCGCACGCAGCAGCGGTACCGGGACGACGGTTTCGGGCTGTGGGCGGTGGTGCACAGCGGGACGGGCAGGATGATCGGGCAGTGCGGCATCACGCGGCAGCAGATCGATGACGACGAGATCGTCGAGGTCGGCTACCTGTTCCAGCGCGCTCACTGGGGTCACGGGTACGCCGTCGAGGCCGCCGCCGGGTGTCGTGACTGGGCGTTTTCGACGCTGGGGATCGACGAGCTGTACGCGAAGATCCGCTCGACGAACGTGGCCTCGATGAACGTCGCGATCCGACTCGGCATGACGGTGCGCCGCACCTTCACCACCCACCACCGCGGCGTCGACATGCCACACCTCGCCTTCGCCGTCGACCGCAGTGCGTGGGAGCGCCACGCCGATGCGCGGCCGATTGGTTCGCGAGGAGATGTCGAGATCGGATCGGGTCGGGCGTTCCTCGGCATCCGCCATTTCGTCGGAACCTACCGGCGCGCGCCCGGTAGACTGGGGCGCACATTCCACACTCAGGCACGCTCACACAGTGCCGCACATATCGTTCGAGGAGATCCATGTCCGACGCGCAGATTCCCGACAAGCCCGCCCTGGAGGGCCTCGAGCAGAAGTGGGATGCCGCGTGGAGCGCGGCGGGCACCTACCTCTTCGACCGCGACGCAGCGAAGGCCAAGGGTCGCGCCGGCGTCTTCTCCGTCGACACGCCGCCGCCGACCGCGTCGGGATCGCTCCACATCGGCCACGTCTTCAGCTACACCCACACCGACGTGAAGGTGCGCTTCGAGCGGATGCGTGGCAAGACGGTGTTCTACCCCATGGGATGGGATGACAACGGGTTGCCCACCGAGCGTCGCGTGCAGAACTTCTACGGAGTGCGCTGCGACACGTCATTGTCGTACGACCCCTCCTTCACTCCCCCGTTCCGCGGCGACGCGAAGAGCTTGAAGCCCGCCGATCAGGTGCCCATCAGCCGCCGCAACTTCATCGAGTTGTGCGAGGAGCTGACGCTCGAAGACGAGAAGGCGTTCGAGGCTGTCTTCCGTCAGCTCGGACTTTCGGTCGACTGGACGCAGACGTACCGCACGATCTCGGACGACACCATCCGCACGAGCCAGCTCGCGTTCCTGCGCAACCTCGAGCGCGGTGAGGCGTATCAGGCGCTCGCGCCGACGCTGTGGGACATCGACTTCCGCTCCGCGATCGCCCAGGCCGAGCTCGAGGATCGCGAACAGCAGGCGTCGTATCACCGTCTCGCCTTCCACAAGAGCGACGGCTCGGGAGACATCCACATCGAGACGACCCGCCCCGAACTGCTCGCGGCCTGCGTGGCGCTGGTCGCCAATCCCGGCGACGAGCGGTACCAGCCGTACTTCGGCCAGACGGTTCGCACGCCGATCTTCGACGTGGAGGTGCCCGTCCTCGCGCACCCGCTCGCCCAGCAGGACAAGGGTTCGGGCATCGCCATGGTGTGTACGTTCGGAGATGTCACCGACATCATCTGGTGGCGTGAGCTCGATCTGCCCAACCGGACGATCCTCGGCCAGGACGGACGTATCCTTCCCGACGCCCCCGAGGCCGTGACCACGGATGCCGCAAAGGCCGCCTACGCCGAGCTGGCCGGGCTCACCGTCTTCAGCGCCAAGAAGAAGATGGTCGAGCTGCTGGAGGCCTCGGGCGAGCTGCTGCAGGTTTCGAAGCCGTTCAGCCACCCGGTGAAGTTCTACGAGAAGGGTGACCGTGCGCTGGAGATCGTCTCCACGCGCCAGTGGTACCTGCGCAACGGCGCCCGCGACGAGGCGTTCCGCGAGAAGCTCATCGCACTCGGTCAGGGCATGCAGTGGCATCCGGACTTCATGCGCGTGCGCTACGAGAACTGGACCAACGGCCTGACCGGTGACTGGCTCATCAGCCGCCAGCGCTTCTTCGGCGTGCCGATCCCCGTCTGGTATCCGCTCGACGAGAACGGCGAGCGGGTCGAGGGCGGTGTGATCACCGCCGAGGTCGCGAGCCTGCCGGTCGACCCGACGACCGACGTGCCGCCCGGCTTCACGGAGTCCCAGCGCGGCGTGCCCGGCGGCTTCGAGGGTGAGAAGGACATCTTCGACACGTGGGCGACCTCCTCGCTCACGCCGCAGCTGGCCGGCGGATGGCAGCGCGACGAAGAGCTCTGGAACGTCGTCGCGCCGTTCGACCTGCGTCCCCAGGGCCAGGACATCATCCGCACCTGGCTGTTCTCCACGATGGTCCGCTCGGCCCTGGAAGACGATCGCGCTCCGTGGTCGGATGCCGCCATCAGCGGCTTCATCGTCGACCCCGACCGCAAGAAGATGTCGAAGTCCAAGGGCAACGTGGTCACCCCCGCCGACATCCTCGACCAGCACGGCACCGACGCGGTGCGGTACTGGGCCGCATCGAGCCGGCTCGGCGCCGATGCCGCGTTCGACCCCCAGAACCCGACGCAGGTGAAGATCGGGCGACGCCTGGCGATCAAGGTACTCAATGCAGCCAAGTTCGTGCTGTCGTTCCCCGTGCCGGCGGGCGCCGAGGTGACCCACGCTCTGGATGCCGCGATGCTCGCGACTCTCGACCGTGTGGTGCGCGACGCCACGGCCGCCTTTGAGGCGTACGACCATGCCCGCGCCCTGGAGATCACCGAAGCGTTCTTCTGGACGTTCTGCGACGACTATCTCGAACTCGTCAAGGAGCGCGCCTACAACCAGACCGACGTCGGACAGGCCTCCGCGGCACTCGCGTTGCGCACGGCGCTGTCGACGTTGCTGCGTCTCCTCGCCCCCGTGCTCGCGTTCGCGACGGAGGAAGCCTGGTCATGGTTCGAGGACGGCTCGGTGCACACCGCGTCCTGGCCTGAGCCTGTCGAGGGCGGCGCACCCGGTGACCCGGGCGTGCTCGCGGCGGCCAGCGCTGCGCTCATCGGCATCCGCCGTGCCAAGACCGAGGCCAAGGCGTCTCAGAAGACGCCGGTGGCGCGCCTCGTGCTCGGCGGCGACGACGTGACCATCGCCGCCCTCCGTCTCGCAGAGGGCGACCTCAAGGCTGTCGGGCGCATCGCCGAGCTGGAGCTGGTCGGTGGCGGGGAAGGCCTGGTCGTGCAGGCCGTCGAGCTCGCTCCGGAGGCGTGAGATGCAGCTCGGGACACGATGGACCAGCGGCGACGAGCCGCCGGCGGCCGTTCCTGCCGTCCTGCGACCGCAGATCCACGCTGTCGATCGCGCGCTTCCCGGCGACGACCTCGGCCAGCCGCGCCCTCGCTGGACGCTGACCTTCTTGGAGGGGCGCCCGATCGCCGAGTTGGACACCGGCGTGATCGTGGAGGCCACGGCATCCGGTGAGGTGCTCGTGCGGCACGACGACGAGGATGAGTTCGGCTGAGAACGGGCGCTCCTAGGTGAAGGACGGCGTCGGGCGGCACGACGTCGTAGACGAGCCGGGCGACGGGCCCAGCCGCGTGAGCAGAGCGCAAGGAGAGGCGCTCTGCTTCGCTGCGCCGGGGCAGCGGCGGCGCCCCTGCGCCGGGCGTGACGGGCGCGACCGACACGGCGATCTCGTCGAGGGCACCCGCGTCGAAGAACTGACCCGCCAGGTCTCCGCCCCCCACGACCCAGATGTCGCGGTCTCCTGCCGACGCGCGGATCCGCGGCAGCGCCGCCATAGAGGTCTCGCCGGCGCTCGGGGCGCACCAGCAGATCCTCCGCCGCGAGTACCCACTCGTACGTCGTCGCCCCCTCCACCAGAGCGCCGGCGTTCGAGGGGGAGCAGGTCTGGATCGGGGTCGGTCCCGCCGGCCGCCTCGAGCGCCGTCAAGCGATCTCCGCTCCCGCCTGTCGCGTCCCCGCGATGAGCAGTCGCATGCCGAGGAGCGCGACGATCGCCGTCGCGGCGCCACCGATGAGGAAGGGCAGGCGCAGATCGATCCGCGCGACGAGGCCGCCGAGGATCGTGGCGATCGGGAACAGCCCCCAGGTGAGGGTGCGCGTGATGCCGAGCACGCGGCCGAACATATCGGGCGGGATGATCTGCTGACGCAGGCTGCCCCACGGCACGTTCCAGATCGACACCGCGCACGCGGCGGTTGCGAAGGCGAGGATGGCCGTCCAGACCGACGGTGCGATGCCGGTGAGCAGCATCGCGACACCTCCGCTGAGGATTGCTGCGAACATCACCGGGCCCCGCCCCCATCGAGCCACCAGACGCGGCGCGAGCAGCGATCCGCACAGGGCGCCTACCCCGAGACCGGCGGTGACGAACCCGATGGCAGCGGCCGGGACGGCCAGCGCGTCGACGAAGAAGAGGACGATGACCGCCTGCGCGAAAGCCAGCGCGCTTCCGGTGAACGAGGTGAACACGACCATCGTGCGCAGATAGCGGTGATGCCACAGGTAGGAGAGCGCCTCCCGCGCCCCCGAGCGCTGTGCAGCAGGACGAGCGGCGTCGTCGGGATCGGCCGGCGTGCGAAGCGGCCGAGCCGCCGGAAGGGGAAGCAGCAGAGCGAGGACGACCGGGACAAGGTACCCCGCCGAACCGATCCAGAGCGGCAGGGCGAGTGAGGCGGCGAACAGGATGCCGGAGATCGGGGTGGCGATGAAACTGTCGACGGTCACCTGAGCAGCCTGGATCCACCCGTTCGCGCGATCGAGCTGATCACGCTCGACCACGCCGGGGATGACCGCATTCGTGGCGTTGTCGAACAGCGTCTCGCCCAGACCGAACACCAGCGTGCCGACGAACAGCGCCAGAGGCTCAGGCTGCCGGAGGCACCGAGGATGGCGAGCCACAGCGCCACGCTTCCCCGGATCACGTTCGCCAACGCCATGACGTAGCGCCGATCCAGGCGGTCGACGATCAGCCCCGCGGGCAAGCCGAAAATCAACCACGGCACGAACGCCAGTGCCGACAGCACCGAGATCACCAGCGGGTCGGAGCTCAGCGTGATGGCGATCAGGGGCACCGCCGTGCGTCCGACACCGTCGGCGAGGTTGCTGAAGACCGCCGCCGACCACAGCGTGCGAAAACCCCGCCCGGGCGGGGCCCGGTGGACGGGTGGCAGCGGCGAGGATGCCGGTGCCCCGGCATCCTCGTGCGTGGCGGGCGTCGTCATGAGCTGAGTCCATCTTCGGGGAGCGGGAAAACATCGGTGCGGATGCTGATGGGCTGGAGGTCCGCGCCGGTCTGATCGCGGTAGAGGTCGCCGTAGCGCAGCACGAGCTCGTGCATCTCGGTGATGAGCGCCTCCGTCTGCGCCGGAGTGAGTCGCAACGTCGAGGTCGCGACCATCGCGTTGGCTTCGTCGAGGCCGCCGGGAGAGGCCAAGCTCTCGGTCACGTAGCGCATCAACTGCTGGTGACGCCGCGTGAGGAACTCGCTCATGACGAGCTGCGTGGACGCCTTGCCGGCGGGCGTCTTCATCGCCTCGGGGTTGGTGAAGGAGATGCCGCCGCGGGGCCGCTCCCACCAGCGCTCGCGTCCCGTGCCGCGGTCACTGAGCTCTCGGATGAGGTCGTGCTTCGCGAGTGCGCGTAGGTGGTAGCTGGTTGCCCCGGACGACTCCCCCGTCATCGCCGCCAAGGAACTGGCCGTCTGCGGGCCGTACTGGTTGAGGATGTCGAAGATCTCGATCCGCAGCGGGTGGGCGAGGGCGCGCAGCGCTCCGGCGTCGAGTCGGCGCTCTTCGGCGCGTCCCGTTACGGATCCGTCGGGTGCATCATCGGGGATCATAATGCAAAGCTACTCTTGCAAAGAATGCTTTGCAACCAGATCTTTGGAGATTTCCGGCCTACGCTGGAGGGATGATCGACGTCGACTCCAATCCTCTGCTGGCACCCTCTTCACTGCCCTACGGCCTCCCCGACTACTCGTCGATCGCCCCGGCGCACTATCTCCCCGCGTTCATGGAGGGGTTCGCGCGGCACCGCAGCGAGATCGATGCCATCGTCGCTGACGAGTCCGCCCCCACGTTCGAGAACACGATCGTCGCGTTGGAGCGCGCCGGAGAGCTCTTGGGCCAGGTGGCGCGCACCTTCTACACGGTCTCCTCAGCCGACGCGTCGCCCGAGATCCAGGAGATCGAAGAGACGCTCGCGCCGCTGATGGCCGCCCATCACGATGCCGTGCAATTGGACGGCGCGCTCTTCGCGAGAGTACGGGCCGTTTTCGACAGTCGCGACGAACATGCACTGAGCGCAGAGGAGCGCTATCTGGTCGAACGTCGATTCCGCGAGATGGCTCATGCCGGCGCGGGGCTCGACGATGCCGAGAAGCAGCAGCTCACGGATCTCAACCAGCGGCTGTCGGTGCTCACGACGACGTTCGAGAAGAATCTGCTCGCGGACACGAACGACCTCGCCGTCGTCTTCGACTCCGCGGACGAGCTCGACGGCCTGACGGACGGTGAGTTGTCTGCCGCCGCGCAGAATGCCGCGGACCGCGGACTCGAGGGGCGCTACGTCGTGACGCTCACGCTCTTCACCGGGCATCCGTACCTGTCGAGCCTCACGCGCCGCGAGAGCCGCCGACGTCTGCTCGCGGCCTCGCGATCGCGTGGCTCGCGCGGCAACGCGAACGACAATCGCGACGTGCTGCCTCAGATCGTGCGCCTGCGTGCGCAGCGGGCTGCGCTCCTCGGATACGAGAACCACGCCGCCTACGTGACCAGCGACGAGACGGCCGGCTCTCCCGGGGCCGTCCGTGCGCTGTTGCGGCAGCTCGCTGCACCGGCGGCGGCCAACGCGCGTGCGGAGCAGGCGGCGCTGCAGGCGATGGTGGACGCTGAGCCCGAGCCGTTCCCGCTCGAAGCGCACGACTGGGCGTTCTATACCGAGCGTGTGCGCGAAGCGGAGTATGCCGTGGATCGCACGGCACTGCGGCCCTGGTTCGAGGCGGAGCGGGTGCTCGTCGACGGGGTCTTCTTCGCCGCGACCTCGCTGTACGGCATCACGTTCACCGAACGTCCCGATCTTCCCGCCTACCACCCCGACGTGCGCGTCTTCGAAGTGCACAACGCCGACGGATCCGCGCTCGGCCTGTTCCTCTTCGACCTCTACACGCGCGACACCAAGCGCGGCGGGGCATGGATGAACTCCATCGTGACGCAGTCGCACCTGCGCGGTACGCGTTCGATCGTCGTGAACAACCTCAACGTGCCCAAGCCGGCCGCCGGCAAGCCGACGCTCCTGACGCTCGACGAGGTCACGACGATGTTCCACGAGTTCGGGCACGCGCTGCACGGTCTGTTCGCGACGGTGACCTTCCCGCACTTCGCCGGCACCGCGGTCTTCCGCGACTTCGTGGAGTTCCCGAGTCAGGTGAACGAGATGTGGATCCTCTGGCCGGAGGTGCTCTCCTCGTACGCTCGGCACATCGACACCGGCGAGCCGTTGCCCGCCGACGTCGTCGCCCGCCTGCACGCCTCCGAAGCCTTCAACCAGGGGTTCGCCACGAGTGAGTACCTGGCCGCGGCGTGGCTCGACCAGGCATGGCACGGCGTGAACGTCAAGGAGGCCGATGCGGTGACGGACGTCGCCGCGTTCGAGGCAGCGGCGCTGGCGGACATCGGTCTGCACAATCCGGTCGTGCCGACGCGGTACTCGTCCACCTACTTCGCTCACGTGTTCTCGGGCGGCTACAGCGCGGGCTACTACTCGTACATCTGGAGCGAAGTGCTCGACGCCGACACGGTCGAGTGGTTCGCGGAGAACGGGGGCTTGACCCGCGCCGGTGGCGATCGCTTCCGCGACCGCGTGCTCGGAGTGGGCGGCTCGAAGGACCCGTTGGAGGCGTACCGTGACTTCCGCGGGCGGGATGCCGACATCGCGCCTCTGCTGGTGCGGCGAGGACTCGGAAGCTGACGAGCGCGCGGGAGGCGGTGTGCGATGGCGCTACCTCCCGCTGCCTCGCTCAGGGTGTCGCCGAGGGAATCGGAAGGGGCGTCGCTGACGGCGAGGGGGCTGCGGACGCGGGGAGGGTCGGCGTCGAGGATGGAATCGAGGCGGGGCATTCGATCGGCCGATAGGACGAGCGACCCTGCCGCACGTGGAACCGGAAGCACTCCGTGGCGCTTCCTGCGGCGACACCGGGCTGGAAGAGTTCGCGGGGCGGTTGCGGTTGGACGCTCACGCGCAGGCGGACGTCGATGCG
>ERZ778028.2717-NODE-2717-length-11994-cov-3.974705_pt1 | contig 11994 bp, 8 predicted proteins | sample MGYA00375758_ERZ778028 | MGnify/ENA primary metagenome ERZ778028 (study PRJEB29350, sample SAMN05389828) | bioreactor metagenome | isolation source: Thiocyanate bioreactor | place: South Africa: University of Cape Town | collected 2014-03-17 ... | reverse complement strand
CCCGCCGCCGACGCGCCTGTCGCCACCATGCCCGCCGCCGATGGCCGCCGCACCAGGGATGGCGCGCGCATCACCCTGAAAGGCGCGGGCGACCGGCCCGCCGCCGTCTTTGTGCGCGGCCTCACCGCCTGGGTGGTGGTGGAGAATGCGCCCGCCCTCGACACCGCCAATCTCAAGACCGGGCTGGGCGATTTCGCGGGCGCGGTGGACGCACTGTCCAGCAACGGCCTGTCGATCCTGCGGGTGACGTTGAAAGCGCCCGCCGAGATCGGCGCGAGCATCGACCGGGGCAATCTGGTGGTGGAGATCGCGCCCAAGGTCGCGCCGCCGCCGGGCACCATCGGCTTTGCCCGCAACCAGTCCGACCCGCGCCGCACCTCGCTGTCCACCCTGCTGCCCGCCGCCGACCATGTCTTTCCGTTGCAGGACCCGGCGGGCGGCGACACGCTGCTGGTGATTCCCGCCACGCCGGGACGCGGCGTCGCCGCGCCGCGCTTCTTCGCCGATTTCGCCATCCTGCCCAGCGCCAGCGGGTTGGTGATGCGCGCCTATGCCGACGACCTGCGCGTGGAGGTGAATCAGAGCCGCGTCACCATCGCCCGTCCGCAGGGCCTGGGCCTGACGCCGCCCCAGATGCCGGTGGCGCAAAGCCCCGCCGCGCTGGCGCGTTTCGCCGACGGTCCCTCCTTCCTGGATTTCAAGAACTGGAGCCGTCCCGCCGCCGGAAGTTTCCTGGCCACCCAGCGTCAGCTCACCCAGTCCATCGCCCGCCTGCCCGCCGCCCAGGCCGGCACGGCGCGGCTGAACCTGGCGCGCTTCTATCTGGCCAACCAGTTCGCCGCCGAAACCCTGGGCCTGATCAATCTGATCCAGAAGAACGATCCGGCCCTGGCGGGCGACGCCCAGCTTGCCACCATGCGCGCGGCGGCCTCCTACATGATGGGCCGCACTCGCGACGCGCGCAACGAACGGGCGGGACCGGGTTTCGATTCGGACCGCCATGCCGCCCTGTGGCGCGGCCTGATCGAGGCGGGACAGGAGGACTGGAAGAACGCCCATGACCATCTGGAACAGGCGCAAGGCGTGCTGGCCCGCTATCCGGCGGAATGGCAGGCGCGCGCCCATCTGGCCCATGCCGAGGCGGCGCTGGGCCTGAACCGGCTGGACCTGGCCGATGCGGCGCTGGCCCATATGCCCAAGAACCTGCCGCCGCGCGAGGCGCTGGCCGCCGAACTGCTCAAGGCGCGCATCCTGGCCGCCTCCAGCCGCTTCCATGACGCCGCGCCGCGGCTGGCGGCGCTGGAGAAAAGCGGCGACGAGACCATCGCCGCCCAGGCGATCTTCCATCGTCTGGATTCCGGGCTGGCGGCGGGCGCGATCACCCCCGTTCAGGCGACCGAGCAGCTGGAGAAGCTGCGCTTCCGCTGGCGCGGCGACGCGCTGGAGATGAAGACGCTGCGCAAGCTGGCCGGGCTCTATTTCACCGCGGGCAAATGGCGCGACGGCCTCAAGACCCTGCGGGTGGCGACACAGAATTTTTCGGGCGTGGACGAGGCCCGCATGGCGCAGGACGACATGCGCGGCGCCTTCACCAAGTTGTTCCTCAAGGGCGGCGCCGACAAGATGAAGCCGGTGGATTCGCTGGCGCTGTTCTATGACAATATCGACCTCACCCCCATCGGCCCGGATGGCGACGACATGATCCGCCGCATGTCCGACCGGCTGGTGGCGGTGGACCTGCTGGGCCCGGCCGCCAATCTGCTGGCCTATCAGGTGGACAAGCGCCTGGACGGCATCGCCAAGGCCCAGGTCGCCACCCGGCTGGCCGCCGTCTATCTGATGGACCGCAAGCCGGAAAAGGCCGTGGCCGCCTTGCGCGACTCGCACATCACCGGCCTGCCCGACGCCGAAATGCACGAACGCATGTTGCTGGAGGCGCGCGCCTTCGCCGCCCTCAAGCAGTGGGACAATGCGCTGGACCTGATCGCGGTGGACGAGGCGCCGGACACGCGGCGGCTGCGCGCCGACATCTATTGGGAAAGCGGCAACTGGGCCGTGGCCGGGCAGAAGGCCGAGGAACTGCTGGGCACGCGCCACAGCGACGCCGCCCCCCTGACCGGCGCGGAGCGCGGCCAGGTGATGCGCGCCGCCGTCGCCTACAGCCTGGCCGGCGACCAGCCCGGCCTGACGCGGCTGCGCCAGAATTTCGGGGCCAAGATGAAAGCCAGTCCCGACGCCAATCTCTTTGCCGTGCTGTCGGCCAGCATCGACCAGCATGGCCTGGCCTTCCGCGAGGCCGCCGCCCAGATCGCCTCGGTGGATACGCTGCAAGCCTTCATGAAGGACTTCACCCGCCGGCAGGCGGACGCGCCGCGCTCCTGACCGTTCAGAGTTTCTGCTTTTTCAGCCAGGCCAGAAGCCGTGCCGCCAGGTCTTCCCAGCCCGGCTCGCCGATCAGCCAGTGCCCCCGTCCGTCCAGCACCTCCACCGTGGCGCGATCGCCATAGCGGGCGGCGGCGCGGGCCACGGTCTGGGGCGAATTGACCCGGTCCTCGCGGCCGGTGACGAACAGCAGCGGACAGCCGATGGCGGCGCCGTCCACTTCGGTGGTGCGGTTCATGTCCAGCGCCCAGTGCATGATCTCGTGCATGGCCCGGCCGGATTCGCGCACAAAGCCGTCGAACACCGTCTCGCGCATCGCGCGCGGCACGCAGTTGAGCGACTGGCTGAAGGCGATGTCGCGATTGGCTTCCAGCACCTGGGTCCAGAAGCCCGGATGCAGGAACATGGCCTGGGCGGCGGCGATCTCGGCCAGGGTGGCGGGCGCCACGCCCCAGGGCGGCGACGGCGCCAGCAGGACCAGCGCGGCGGTCTTGCGCCGCGCCGCCACCATCTGGGCCAGAAGGCCGCCCATCGAATGGCCCAGCAGGATGGGCGAGTCCAGCGCCGCGATCTCGTCTTCCAGGTCGGCGGCGTAATCGGCCAGGCCGGTGACGCCCAGCACGGCGGGCGGCGACGCGGTTTCGTGAAAGCGCAGACAGGGTGTGGTGACGCGATATCCGGCGGCCTCGAATGCGGCCTTCAGCCCCTGCATCGCCAGGGGGTTGCAGAACGCCCCATGGATCATGACCACCGGGTTCTTCGTCATGCGAGATGCGCGAATTCGGCGATGACCGCGCGATAGGTGTCGCGCTTGAACGGCACGATCAGCGCCGGCAGGCCGTCCAGCGCCACCCATTGGAAGGCGGAGAATTCCGGCTCATGCGCCGCCAGATTGATGTCGGCGTCGCTGCCGGTGAAGCGCAGGGCGAACCATTTCTGGGTCTGGCCCCGGAACCGGCCGTGAAAGGCCACCCCCACCAGATGCGGCGGCAGGTCGTACTGCACCCATTCGTCCTTTTCGGCCATGATCTCGGCCTTGTCGGTGCCCACTTCCTCCAGCAATTCGCGCAGCACCGCCTGGCGCGGCGTCTCGCCTTCGTCGATGCCGCCCTGCGGCATCTGCCAGCCTTCCACGGTCTGGTCGATGCGCTTGCCGACGAACACCTTGCCGTCCCGGTTGAATAGCATGATGCCGACGCAAGGACGATAGGGCAGGTCGGAGGCAGAGGGCATGGAATGTGACTGTCTTATCGGCGCGAGAGATTTTGTCCGTCCGGGCAGGCGCGAGCCGGTATGGGCAAGCAGCCCAGGCGGGACGACGAACCCGGCGGGCAAAAGAACCGCGCCTATTGTTTCGGCGCGTTCACTATGGCGGAAACCGGCACCAGGACAAAGCCCCGCGCTTCCAGCCCCTTGGCCCAGGCGGCGATGCGCGCCACGCTGACGGGATAGAGGAAGGCGCTGCCCACCGCGCTGCCGTTGGCGCGGGCCTGGGTCTCCAGCTCCAGCAGGCGGCGGTCGATCTCCAGCGCGGACTGGATGCTGTCCAGGCTGCCGCCGCTCTGCGCCGCGGGCAACCCGACCTGGGTGGCGGTGGCGGGCGCCACCGACTGGGAGGCGGTTCCGTTGTCCAGGAAATAAAGACCGCGCCGCGCCAGGTCGCTCAGCACCGGCGACAGCGCCGCCGAGTCCGACAGGAAGCGTTGGCCCAACAGATTGGTGACCCCGGCATAGCCGGTGAAGCGCGACAGCGACCAGTGCAGACGCTCGATATTGGCCTCCTCGGTGATCCCGGCGCGCAGGGTATGGGGCCCCGGATCGCTGTCGGGGAAATCGAACGGTTCCATCGGAATCTGCAGCACCACCTCATGGCCACGGGCGCGCGCGGTACCGACCCAGTCGCCGACATCGCCCGCATAGGGCGCAAAGCCCAGTGTGACGGCGGCCGGAAGATTGGCGATGGCCGCCTGGGTGGCGCTGGCCGATACGCCCAGGCCGCCGACCAGAATGGCGATCTTGAATTTCCTGGCCCCGGAAGCGGGCGCGGCATAGGCCGTCATGGGCTTGCGCCCATCATCGGCGATGCGCGGCAGCGGGCCTTGCGGGGTGTTCTGGACCAGGGCCGGATCGGCCAGCAGGGCGCGCCCGGCATGGACGGGCTTGGTGATGGGGCCGATGGCGGCCGGCGGCGCGATATCCTGGGCCGGATCGGGGGCCGCGGCGCGGGCCTTGGCGGGCGGCCCGGCGGGCGCGCCCGCGCTATCGGGCAGTTCCAGGGTATAGCGGGGTCCGTGGCCCTGCCCCATCAGGGTGATGGCCAGGACACCCCCGGCCAGCAGGCAGACGACAAAGGAACCGGCAAAGGCCAGCGCCCGTGCGGACCGGGACGCAAAATCGCTGTCTGCGGACGGGGTGGCGGCAACCATGCGGTCTTTATGGGAGAGGCATGGTTACGGGGGTCTTAACATAACCCCCTCCGCCCTTCGCTGGCTTAACCGCGCTACGCGCTGGCCAGCTACGGGCACCTCCCCCTCCTATGCGCTGACGCGCATGAGGGGGAGGATGGTCTCTGGAATTCGGTTTCTTCCCGTTCGGCCCCACCCTGTGCGGAGTCCGAAGGAAGTGGGATTCCCGCTTTCGCGGGAATGACAAAAGAAGGGATTCCAGAGACCCGCCTCCCCCGGCGCGCGCATCAGCGCGCTGGCATGGGGGGAGGTGGCCGTAGCAACGCGCAGGCGCGGCGCATCCTGTGATGCGCCGCGCCAAGCAAAGTTGCGAAGGGTGAGGTTGGCGGCCAAGCCAACCGAACGCCAAGCGCCGTCAGGCGCGCAGGCCGGATCGGAGGGGAAGAACTATCTCGAAGCGGGAGCCGGCGGCGGGGTGGTGGCCGAGGCGACCGTCATTTTCCCGTGCAGCAGGTCCAGGGCATAGGACAACTGGAAGTCGTCATACTTCTTGCCCGGCGCGGGCTTGATCACCGGGGCGCTGGCGCGCTTGGCCGGCACCGGCTCGCCCGAGAGATGACCGCGCAGGTCGGCTTCGGACGGGCGCGCCAGCTTGGGCGTGTTGGCCTCGTCGCCCTGCGCCACCTGGATGTCGGGGATGATGCCCTGGGCCTGGATCGAATGGCCCGACGGCGTGTAGTAGCGCGCCGTGGTCAGGCGCAGCGCGCCGCGCTTCTCGCCCAGGGGAATGATGGTCTGCACCGAGCCCTTGCCGAAGCTGGTCATGCCGATGACGGTGGCGCGCTTGTGGTCCTGCAGCGCCCCCGAAACGATCTCCGAGGCCGAGGCGGTGCCGGCATTGATCAGCACCACAATGGGCTTGCCGTCGGTGATGTCGCCGGCCTTGGCGTCATAACGCTGGGTATCCTCGCTGTGGCGGCCGCGGGTGGACACGATCTCGCCCGCATTGAGGAAGTCGTCGGAAACCTGGATCGCCTGATCCAGCAACCCGCCGGGATTGTTGCGCATGTCCAGCACATAGCCCTTGAGGGCGGGGCCGATCTGCTTCTTCAGCTCGCGCACCGCCCGTTCCAGGCCGTCGGCGGTCTGTTCGTTGAACCCCGGCAGACGGATGTAACCGATATCGCCCTCGGCGCGGTAGGTGGCGGCGTCCACCCGCACGATGGCGCGGATCAGGGTCACTTCAAACGGCTTCTTTTCGCCTTCGCGCAGCACGGTGAGGACGATCTTGCTGCCGGCGGGACCGCGCATCTTGTCGATCGCCTCGTTCAGCGGCAGTCCGGCGATGGACTCGCCGTTGATTCCGGCGATGCGGTCGCCCGACTTGATGCCGGCGCGGCTGGCGGGGGTGCCGTCGATGGGCGAGATCACCTTGATCAGCCCGTCTTCCTGCGTCACCTCGATGCCGACGCCGCCGAACTGGCCGCGCGTGGTGATCTGCATGTCGCCGTAATTCTTGGCGTCCATATAGCTGGAATGGGGATCGAGATTGGACACCATGCCCTGGATGGCGGCGTCGATCAGTTCGCTGTCCTTGACCGGGCGCACATAATTGGCGCGCACCCGCTCGAAGGCGTCGCTGAACAGGTCGAGCTGGCCATAGGCCGAGGCGTCGTTGGCGCCGCGCGCCTCGGGCAGCGCCACAAGGGCCACCGCAAGGCCGCCGATCAGGCCCAGACCCACCAGCGCAATCTTCTTCATTTCGTCATCGCCTTTCATAGCCCGGCGCGCAATTTCAGTTTCAGCCAGGGCGCGGGACTGGTGCCATGCCCGCCGCGCCGCATCTCAAAGTAAAGCCGGTTGTCGGAGCCGTTCGGAGCCATGGTTCCCACCGGCTCGCCCGCCAGCAAATGATCGTTCGGCTTGACGGTCACGCGTCCCAGTCCGGCCAATACCAGATCGTAGCCGCTGGTGATTTCCAGGATCAAGACCTGTCCGGACTTATGGTAAGGGCCGGCGTAAAGAACCTTGCCGTCGGACGGCGCGATCACCTGCGCCCCCGGCCGGGTGACATAGGAAAGACCCCGGTTTCCCGCCTCGCCCGCATCCACCACCGTGCCCACCACCGGCTCCAGCAGCGAGTTCCGCGCCGGGCCGTTGTCGCCGCCACCATTCTGGGCCGTCACGAAAACCACGCTGGGTTCCGCCCCGCCGGTCTGGCGCAGGGCCTTCACCTTGGTCAGCAGGGACTGGAAATCGGAGGCCTGGCGGGCGGTGGCCGCCATCCGGACCCGCAGCGTCTCGTAGCTGGCGCCGGCGGTTTCGGCCTCCTTTTCCTTCTGCGCCAAGAGGCCGTCCAGTTCGGCGCGGGCGGCGGTCAGGCGCAGCGCGGTGGCGGCAGCGTCGCGGCGGCGGGATTCCAGCCGGGCGCGGCTGGTCTTGAGGCTCTCGATCCGGCGCGCCAGCGCCGCCGCCTGGGCGTAAACCGGCGGCAAGGTGGCGCCGATCAGCATCGCGCCCCGCGCCGCGCCCAGGGCGTCGTCGGGCCGCATGGCCAGGGCCGGGGGCATGTCGTGTTGCAGCCGCTGCAACACCGCCAGCAGGCGGGTCACCGCCACCCGGTCGTTGGCGAAGCCCGCGCTCAAGCGTTCATTCTCGGCCGTCAGCGCGGCGATGGCCTGGTCGGTGTCGATGGTTTCGCGCTCCAGTTCTGCGATGCGGGCGGCGGTGGCGACCAGGCGGCCACGCAGATCGGCGGCCTCGCTCGCCAGCGCCGCGCTTTTCTCCTTGGCCGAGGCCAGTTGCGGCTGGCCCTGCTTGAGTTCGCTGGACAGGGCCTGAAGCTGGTCGGCGCTGGAGGGCAGCTTCGCCAGCGCCTTGACCGGCAGCGCCTTGGACAGATCCATCGGAATGTCCGGGGAGATGTCCGGCGCGGCGGCGCGCAGGGCGGGGCGCGGCGTGGGCCGCGCCGGGGCGATCACGCGTTGCGCCTTCGGCGCGGTCTTTGCGGTCTGCGCGGCGGCGGGCGCGGCCTGCGCCAGCAGCATGGCCGACAGAAGAAAGCGCAACGGCAGCGTCACACGCCTCTCTCGATCAACGAATGGCCCGTCATCAAAGCGGGCTTGGGGATGCCCATCAGGTCCAGCAGGGTGGGCGCGACATCGGCCAGCCGGCCATTGTCCAGCGTGATGCCCGCGGGCCCGCCCAGCACGATCACCGGCACATCCAGCGTGGTGTGGGCGGTATAGGGTTCGGCGGTTTCGGGGTCGCGCATCATCTCGATATTGCCGTGATCGGCCGTCACCAGCATGACGCCCCCCGCCTGTTCGATGGCGGCGCGCAGCCGTCCCAGGCATTGATCGATCACGCCCACCGCCGCCACCGCCGCCTCCATCACCCCGGTATGGCCCACCATGTCGGGATTGGCGTAATTGCAGACGATCAGGTCATAGCGGCCCGAGGCGATAGCCTCCTCCAGTTTGTCCGTCACCTGGAAGGCGCTCATCTCCGGCTTGTGGTCATAGGTCGCCACTTTGGGACTGGGCACCAGGATGCGGTCCTCGCCCGCGAAAATGTCCTCACGCCCGCCATTCAGGAAGAAGGTGACATGGGCATATTTCTCGGTCTCGGCGATGCGCAGCTGATGCAGGCCGCGCGCCGCGACCACTTCACCCAGCGTCTCGCGCACATCCTCGGGCGGAAAGATCGCGGCCATCAGCGGCTTCAAGTCCTGCGAATATTCCGTCAGCCCGGCGGCGGCGCTGAAATGCGGCACACGGCGGCGCGCGAAACCGTCAAAGCCCTTGTCCAGCAGGGCGGCGGAAATCTCCCGCGCCCGGTCGGCGCGGAAATTGGCGAACAGCAGCGCGTCACCGTCTTCCACGCCCGCATAGTCGCCCAGAATGCAGGGGACCACGAACTCGTCCGTGACATCGGCGTCATAGGACGCCGCGATGGCGTCCGGCGCGGTGTCGAAACGGCGGCCCGACGCCTCGACGATCGCGGCGACGCATTTTTCCACCCGGTCCCAGCGCTTGTCGCGGTCCATGGCATAGAAGCGGCCCGACAGGGTGGCCAGGCGCACGCCCGCCAGCCCGCCAATATCCGCCAGGAATTTTGCGACAAAGCCCTGGGCGCTCTTGGGCGGAGTGTCGCGGCCGTCCAGGAAGGCATGGACGAAAACCGGCACGCCCGCTTCCGACACGATCCGCACCAGCGCGGCGATGTGATCCTGATGGGCATGGACGCCACCGGGCGACAGCAGGCCCATCACATGCACGGCGCGGCGGCCCGCCTTGGCCTTGGCGATCAGTTCCAGCAGCACCGGGCGGCGGGCCAGCGAGCCGTCCTCGATGGCGACGTCGATGCGCGGCAGGTCCTGGGCGACGATGCGGCCGGCGCCGATATTCATGTGGCCGACTTCGGAATTGCCCATCTGGCCCCGGGGCAGGCCGACCGCGCCGCCGGAGGTCGCCAGCAGGGCGTGCGGACAGTCCGCCAGCAGCCGGGTGTAGTTGGGTGTGGCGGCGGCGGTGATGGCGTTGTCGGGCGCCGCTTCGGGCCGCCAGCCCCAGCCGTCTAATATGCAAAGGAGAGCGGGCTTTTTCATGCGACGGCCTTACGCTGGGGCTGGGGCTGGCCATTTTTCAATGGGCGGCGTCCGCCGCGGCTTTTCAATGGGCGGCGTCCGCCGCCGCTTTTCAATGGGCGGCGTCCGCCGCCGGGGCCCCAACCGTCCAAGATGCAAAGAAGTGCGGGCCGTTTCATGATGAGTCCTGCTTGCCGTTTGCGAAAATAGGAAGCCGGACCCTGCCTGTCCATCAGCCATCCTGCAGAGCGGTTCCGCGCCGGACTTAACGGAACTTGGGCCCGGTGGTCCAGATCACGATGGACTTGCGTGTGCCCGCCGTCACGGGCGTGACCCGGTGCAGGACATAGGAGGGAAAGACCACGACCGCGCCACGCGCCCGCGGCGCGGTTTCGATCCGGTTGCCGGACTGGAATTCCAGATTGCCGCCTTCATACTGCGCGTCGTCGCTCATCTGCACCGAAATGGACAATTTGCGCCGCACGTTGAGCGGCCCCTGATCCACATGCCAGTCGTAATGGCCGCCTTCATCGCCGTGATAGATGGTGTACTGGAAATTCTCCGAAAAGCCCGACAGGTCGAACTGGTAGCTCTGGCTGTTGATGCCCCGCACCACCGCCTGCATCCGGTCATAGAACCAGCGCGTGTCCGGGCCCGGCTCTATCCAGGCGGTCTGGGTGACACGGATGCGGTTCTGCACCTGTCCTTGGGCCTGCCCCTGGCCGCCGTCGAACAGCGTCGCCTGGGCCTCGGCCAGGCTGTCGCCATAGGCCTGGATGCGATCCAGCTCCGCGTCCGTGAAAATGCCGTCCCAGGCCGTGAAGGCCTGTGTGGCAAGACGATCCTTGTCGTCCATCCTGTCGCCCCCCGGTGACGACAGGACGCTAACCGTCACATTACACATCGTCCATTGTGCGGCTGCAGCAATCGTGCGCGGCCCATTCGTCCGGGCGGGTGGCGATGACGGGCGCGGCGTTTTCCACGAAGCACGGTATGGTGGACTCAGGGACAGGCCATGCAAACCAGGACGATCTTCGGCCGGCACTATGCCCTGGCGGTGGTGGCGGTCATCTTTTTGGCCCTGCTGGCGGCGGCGGGATTGCGGTCCGCGCCCGGCGTGCTGATGGTGCCGTGGGAAAAGGCCTTCGGCTGGTCGCGCGGCGCCATCAGCCTGGCGGCCGCCACCGGCATCTTCCTGTTCGGCCTGACCGGCCCGTTCGCCGCCGCCGCCATGCAGCGTTTCGGCATTCGCGCCACGGTGGTGACGGCGCTGGCGATGATGGCGCTGTCCACGCTGGCCAGCCTGTTCATGACCCATCCCTGGCACCTGGTCGCCACCTGGGGCGTGGTGTCGGGCGTCGGTTCGGGCTGCGTCACCAATGTGCTGTCGGCCACCATCGTCAACCGCTGGTTCGTCACCAACCGGGGGCTGGTGATGGGCCTGTTCGCCGCCTCCACCTCCACCGGCACGCTGATTTTCATGCCCGCGCTGTCGGCCATCGCCCAGGCGGGCGGCTGGGAGCCGGTGGTGATCTGTGTCGCCGCCGCCATGACGCTGCTGATTCCCCTGGTGCTGTGGCTGCTGCCGGAATGGCCCGCCGATGTGGGGCAGGTGCCCTATGGCGCCGATCCCGGCCATCCCCCGCCGCCGCGCCTGGGCGGCAATCCGCTCAAGACCGCCTTCAACGCCTTGGGCGAGGGCGTGAAAAGCCGCGACTTCTGGCTTCTGTCGGGCACCTTTTTCGTCTGCGGCTTCACCACCAACGGGCTGGTGGGCACCCATATGATCGCGCTGTGCAGCGATTACGGCATGGCGGCGGTGGCGGCGGGCAGCCTGCTGGCGATCATGGGCCTGTTCGACCTGGTGGGCACCACCGCGTCGGGCTGGCTGACCGACCGGCTGGACCCGCGCAAGCTGCTGTTCGTCTATTACGCCGTGCGCGGCCTGTCGCTGATCTATCTGCCCTTCGCCGATTTCACCTTTTACGGCCTGTCGCTGTTCGCGGTGCTGTACGGGCTGGACTGGATCGCCACCGTGCCGCCCACCCTGGCCATCGCCAACCGCACCTTCGGCACCGCCAAGGCGCCGATCCTGTTCGGCTGGATATCGGCCAGCCATCAGGTCGGCGCGGCCAGCGCCGCCTTCCTGGCCGGGGCCAGCCGCACCGCCACCGGCTCCTATCTGCAAGCCTTTGTGGTGGCCGGAGCCGTGGCCATCGCCGCCGCCTTCCTGTCGCTGCTGATCGGCCAGGGCGGGGCGGGCGCGCGCGCGGCAAACCCGGCCCCCTCGGCAGCCTGAACCCGGCAAGGTTTGCCGCCCGCCGCCATCGCCATCTCCGAACACTGTTCAAGTGTTTGATTTAAAATAGATAATTTCAGGGCCAACGCGGCACGAAACTGGCAACGACCGGCGCGGACACCAAGGCAGAAGCCGATCATGCGCCGCGCACATTCTTATATCCGTATCGCCGCCCTTCTGATCGGGGGCCTTGTCGCCGCGCTTGCGGCCGCCGGGCCGGCCCTGGCCTTCAGCCGGGTCAAGGACCTGGTCGAGGTGCAGGGCATCCGCGACAACATGCTGGTCGGCTATGGCCTGGTGGTCGGCCTGAACGGCACCGG
>ERZ778028.2682-NODE-2682-length-12155-cov-4.487025_pt1 | contig 12155 bp, 10 predicted proteins | sample MGYA00375758_ERZ778028 | MGnify/ENA primary metagenome ERZ778028 (study PRJEB29350, sample SAMN05389828) | bioreactor metagenome | isolation source: Thiocyanate bioreactor | place: South Africa: University of Cape Town | collected 2014-03-17 ... | reverse complement strand
TCACGAATTATGAAAAAAACAGGGAGAGATTAAATGAACATAGGGGAACAAGTTTCTAACTTTTCTTTTAATGCCACCAACAATACTTCCGGTCATTTAAGCGACTATCGTGGCAAAAGTGTTATCCTTTATTTTTATCCAAAAGATGCGACTCCTGGGTGCACCACTGAGGGACAAGATTTCCGGGATGCATACCCCCAAATCCTGGAAAAGAATGCTGTTGTTTTTGGTATATCCCGCGATAGCCTCAAATCCCATGAACAATTTAAACAAAAGCAAAACTTTCCATTTGAACTCATCAGCGATCCAGATGAAATCCTATGCCAATTATTTGATGTCATTAAAATGAAATCTATGTATGGAAAACAAGTTCGTGGCATTGAACGCAGTACATTTATAATTGACCCTGAAGGGATTTTAGCTCATGAGTGGCGTAAAGTGAGTGTCAAAGGGCATGTACAGGAAGTATTGCAAACAATAAGTTGATACCAAAACGCATTTAGTATAGACAACCAATAGTATTATTGCCGCTATTTTTGCCTTAACAAGGCAAAAATATTATTCTTGACGGACTGCGCCTTCACCGCGAAAATGAAAGTACGAGTTATTGTTGCTGTTCACAATAGCGCAGACGAAGCTAACTGAGGTGAATTATGGCCAATGATACTGCAATCAAAAAACTCTTTGTTCTTGATACGAACATCCTAATGAGTGATCCAACTGCCATTTATCGTTTTGAAGAACACGATATTTACTTACCCATGGTGGTTTTGGAAGAGCTGGATAGCCATAAAACAGGTACTTCAGAGGTAGCGCGCAATGTTCGACAAACTAATCGGATGTTAGTGGAACTAATGAGTCACGTATCTCATGAGCAAATTGCCTCCGGTTTACCCATCCCAAGCTATGCGGATTCAGAACATAAACACAGTCGCGGTAAATTATATTTTCAGACCGATGAATTCGCAGAAGCGGTCCCTAGTAGCCTTCCAGGGCATAAAGTAGATAATACGATTCTTGCCACAGCTCTTGGCTTACAAAAAAAATATCAGGGAAGCAAAGAAGTAATCATCATCTCTAAAGATATAAATTTGCGTATCAAAGCAGGTATTTTGGGAATCACTGCTGAAGATTATTATAACGATCAGGTTTTACATGACGTAAGCCTCCTACATCGTGGCCTCCATATTATAGAAAATAACTTTTGGGATACACACGCGAAAGACATGGGTTCCTGGCAAGAAAGTGGTAAAACATTTTATAAAGTAACGGGTCCACTGATTAACCATTGGAACCCGAATGATTGCATCAGCACCGAGGATGATAGTTTTCAGGCAATTGTAAAAAATATTGATAAAAATCAAGCCATACTACAATTGGTGCGTGATTATACTCAACCCAAGCATTCGGTATGGGGCATCACTGCGAAAAATCGCGAACAAAATTTTTCTCTAAATTTGCTTTTGGATCCTGATATTGATTTTGTGACCTTACAAGGTCCAGCCGGTACCGGTAAAACTTTATTGACGATTGCCGCAGGCCTGACTCAGGTATTAGAACAAAATCGTTACAACGAAATTTTAATGACCCGCGTCACGATTCCTGTGGGTGAAGATATTGGCTTTCTGCCCGGTACGGAAGAAGAAAAAATGACGCCCTGGATGGGGGCATTAATGGATAACCTGGAAGTGTTACATAGCTCCCAGACCGGTGGCAGTTTTGGACGCGGAGCAACCCAAGATCTGTTGCAAAATAAAATAAAAATTCGCTCCTTAAACTTTATGCGCGGTCGGACCTTTCTGAATCGGTATATTATTATTGACGAAGCGCAAAACTTGACTGCGAAACAAATTAAAACTCTGGTCACTCGCGCAGGCCCTGGGACTAAAATTATTTGCTTAGGGGATATCAAACAAATTGACACCCCCTATTTAACCGAAACCACCTCGGGTTTAACCTTTGCGGTAGACCGATTTAAACATTGGGAGCATAGCGCCCATATGAGCTTATCACGGGGTGAGCGTTCAAGACTTGCATTTTATGCAGCAGAACATTTATAGTATGCGTTTTACGAGGATGCACCATGACTGATCAAGCCATCACATTTGATGATGTTCTACTTGTCCCCGCCTATAACCATCACGAATCCCGCCGGGTGGTCGATACCAGCAGTACCGACCGCTTGGGCAAATTAACCCTGGAACTCCCAGTGATAAGCTCCAACATGGATACGATTACCGAAAGTGGTATGGCAAATTTTATGTCCAGCAAGGGAGCAATTGGTGCATTACATCGCTTCATGAGTGTGGAACAAAATATTCAGGAATTTAAAAAATGTACCGGTAAAGTTTTCGTCTCCATTGGCTGTACCGCTGCTGAGTTGGAGCGTGCTGAGGCATTACGCGATGCGGGGGCTGAGTACTTCTGTGTGGACGTAGCCCATGCACATGCTAAATATGTGGGTAAAACTCTGAAAAGCTTGCGTCAATTACTCCAGGATCGATGCATTATGGCGGGAAATGTAGCCACGTATGCCGGCGCAGATTATTTAGCCTCATGCGGTGCTGATATCATCAAAGCAGGTATTGGTGGCGGTTCTGTCTGCAGCACGCGCATCAAAACAGGTTTTGGTATCCCGATGCTTACGTGTATCCAAGACTGTTCTCGTACAGACCGCTCAATTGTGGCAGATGGGGGCATTAAAACCTCAGGCGATATTGTTAAGGCACTCGCGTTCGGGGCTGATTTTGTCATGATTGGTGGAATGCTTGCGGGCACAGAGCCTACTCCAGGCGAGGTCATCACGAAAGCGGATGGCACTAAGGTAAAACGTTATCGCGGTATGGCTTCCAAAGAAGCGCAAGAAGATTTTCTTGGGCAAATGCATGAATGGAAAACTGCTGAAGGCGTGGCTACAGAGGTCGCTTTTAAAGAAAACCCAGATGCAATCATTGGGGATATCGTTGGCGGCTTACGCTCTGGGTTAACTTATGCAGGTGCAGACACAATAAGTGAACTACAACGTAAATTGAACTATGTCCTCGTGACTCAAGCCGGTCGCATTGAGAGCTTGCCGCATAAATTAATGGAGCGTTAATACCAATCGCCGCCACGATTGTTATTAACCTCACTCGCACCCTCTCCCTTATGCCTTGCATGGGGAGAGGGAATCTTATAGCGCTTTCGTAACGACACCGAATTATTCTAGGTACTCATACCCATACCAGAAGTTTGTTCGTTCTCTAGATCTTGACCTTTACTGGGTTGTTCAGGTTTAGACGTAGAAGTCACATTCTTATCATTTTCCAATAGATCATCAAACACTTTTTCACCAAAGGCTTTTACCAAATCCGATTCCGCACTGTCCTCTCCTGCTTCCATCTTCACGGTGGCATCGTCTTCTTGAGCATCCATACCCGCATCCGCTAATAAGTCGGTATCTGCCTCAGGTTCAGCATCTTCTCCGGCTAATAAAGTTTGTTCCGTATCTAAGTCACTATCGGCTAACTGGTCGTTTTCATCTAAATTTTCATCGGACTTATCGTTATTGGGGGCTGATTTTGCTTGCATCTTCGCCTCAATATCGTCTTTTAATTGCGCAAACGAATCGCCAATTTTTTTCATGATGCTGCCCACAAATCCTTTGGCCGAATCAAAATCAAGCCCAGTTTTGTTTTCCATGAACTCTTTGGCTTCATTCAAACCTGCTTTTAGCTTTTGCATGGGCTCAGTTGGTTCAATTTTATCCCAAATTTTCTGACCTGCTTTTTTGAATAAGCCAGTGACATCCTCGTTAATTTCTTTAACAAACTGGTCAAGTTCATCCACTAAATCCTGCATTGGATCTTTATTTTGTTTCCCTTTACCACTTGCTTTTTCGGGTTTTGGAGCATCAGTATTAGCAGGCTTGGGGGCAGCTGAATTTTTAGCTTCGGCCTCTGGTTCTTCTGCTTGAGCCTCAGGAGCGGCCTCCGCCTCAGGAGTTAATTCCTCTTGTTCGTCAAATAAATTGCGCACATACAGCAGGGGATCATCGTCATTATCAGGGGTGTTTACATTGTTTTCATTGCTGCTCATCGCTCGACCTCACAAGAACTTTATTACTTTAAAGATAGCACACTGCTAATATAATAGTCAGTAATTGTCTATGCTTAGCAGGCTCATTGAATAAATAGGTTTTCAACAGTGGTACATCCACCCGTTCCATGTTAAAAATCATACCAAGAATAGAACGTTACAGGTATCGCAAATGAAAATTTTTACAATTTTTTTGCAGATGGTGAACCATGAATAAGAATGATTTTCGTTATATGTTTCAACAACAGCAAGTTCGCGACTTGGCGGATTCTGATTACTCGTTAATCTTGCCTATTCAACAAGTCAGCACCACTAAACGCCGAGCGCTCTTGCTGCTGCACGGTTTTACTTCTTCTGCTGCAGTATATCGCTGCCTCGTGCCACAACTAAAAAACTATGATGCTATTTTTTGCCCCAATCTACCCGGCCATGGAAGCAGTATCCAGGAGATGCACCAGGCAACAGCACAGGAATGGCTCGACTGCGGGCGAGAGCAGGCTACAGCGTTACTCAATGAATATGAACACGTTGATATTGCAGGTTTATCTTTGGGTGGATTATTGGCAAGCTTACTTGCTAAAGAATTTCATTTTAATCGAATTTTCCTGTTTGCTCCCGCATTAAAACTATGCATGAATGAACGCGCTTATCTTAAGCTTGCACAAACGCTGTATTTCTTGGGTTTTCGTGAATTACGTGGTTCCGCGGGTAGTATCATGCAGCCTGGACATGAAGAAATTTCCTACAGACGCCTACCTATTGCCAGTGTCATCGAACTATTCCAATTAATTCTTAATTACCAGCATCAACCATTCACTGCACCGACAGAACTATTTTTGGGGCGCCATGATTTGGTTGTCTCCTCGCAGCATGTTGCCGAGCTATTTGCCGATGATGCAAATACTACCATTCATTGGCTTAATCATAGTGCCCATGTCCTAACACTTGATGGTGATTTAACCGAAATTGTTGACTGCATGAACCAATTCTCTTAAGAAGCCGTATCTTACGGCTTCTTATTTTTTAGGGGAACTGCTTGTTGTACCGGTCGAAATCGCGATAATTGATGCGATCCCATTCCCGCATATCCAATACGGATCCATTGTAAGCCATAAAGTCAGCTCGGGTATTGGCTAAATTAAAATAGTAAATATCGCTGGCATCGGTTGCTAAGTTGCTTTGATGATTCACCGCAGATATTTCAGCCACAGCCCGATCGTGGGTTTTAACAAAACTACGTTGCGCCCGCAAATAGCGTCCTTTAAACTGCGCTCGTCCCCAAAGTTCTACATCCAGACGGTTGACTGTACCGGCAAATTGAATGCGTGCCCTATCTTTTGCCCGCACCACCATCGTATCACTTTTTAACCAATAGAAGCTAAACCAGGTATTGCCACCCATAACCACATTGCTGATATTGGCTTTCCCCGTTAATTGTACTTTGGGACTTCCTTTTAAATAAAGTTGTAAATGATTACTGGATAGACCGTTGATACTGGTAAAGCCCTTGCCCGCCAACCGCAGACTCTGCACGCCGAGTATTCCACTTAAACGGGTAGCCCCATCATTGGTAATATCCAGATTGATTGCACTCGTATGCAAATTAGGCCCATTAATACTGCCATAGCCATCATATTTAAAACCATTTAAATAGTGACTGTGGATATCGGCATGAATAGGTCCATGATGTGGAAATCCTTTCCCCAGGATAAGCTCAAGGGTTTGACCGCGCATCTGGACTTTAAGTTGTGCCAGATCGCGCGTATCACCGCGCAAAATCAAACGCGGTTGACGATAACCGGTATGTAAAGTGACATTGATGCGTCCTTGGACATCGACATAATTAAACGAGTCTAAGGCGCGATTTTGCGTAATACGTTTAGCGGGTAAAGTATCAATGGGTTGCGGTTTGGGTCGATGGTGTACACAGGACATCAGCATACAAGCCAGTACCAAAACAATTGAACATTGCTTTACCATAATTTGTTGATTCCTCTAAAGATAATGCCCCTACATTAGAGGAAGTCGCGTGAATGTGCAAGGCAGAATTATGCTAAATCATCAACTTAAAACATAGAGAGATTCATCTCGCGTGAGAAGTTGGAAATCTTGACATTACGTGGGCAACTATCGCGACGCGGATAGTTCGGGCCTCGTTTAATGAGCGATAACAGGGGTTCATCCTCATCAATAATTGCCGGGAGTTCAATGTATACGTCAACCAGCGTGCTATTTTTGCAACCCAGATAAAACGTTTTTGCATAATCCACCCCAACCGTATCGACTATGGCCTGATGTAACGCGGTGAGTGACACATTTTTACCACGATTTCGCGTTAAAAAGACCCCGAAAGGTGACTCATCGACCTCGCGAGCTAAGCGCATTGCCAGGGTAAAATAAGCATCGGCATTTAAATTTTGACAACTGCCATGTTTATTCCACTCATGACGTTCCAGACAACTACCAAAATGAAAGCTTGGCATCAACTCGTGCAGTGCTGTTGCCACCTTGGTTGATAAGGGTACCTCGGGGTAATTACAGTGGTAACCTTGCGGTACGACCCCACAATATCCATAACTTTGCCCGCAGGCTTTCTGATTGGGCCATAAGCCATGTAATACCAGATGCTGGGCGGCGTACGATTTTTGCGCCAGATGGAGGCATTCCGGTTTCCCCGCCTCATAACCATAAGTCTGGCAAAACCCGGGTTGCCAACTTAAGGCCAAAACGTTGGAATCATAAATTCCCGGAGTAAAATCACAATTGGTTTCCGATTGCGTAAACGCATGAGGAGAGCAGAGGAAAAAAAGGGCACACATTAGAAATTTCATGGCGGTCATCCTAACCAAAAGATGCCACCATTATACCCTAGAGAAGAATAGTGTCTACTAAGAATGTCCGGGAGTCGATTCATCCAATGGCGCTGAACCATCTAATAATGGCTCTCGCTCATTGCCACTCGGTCTGGAACTATTTCGACTCTTATCAACCACTTGCTTGTTAAAAAACCCATGGACCTTTTTATAATCTATCGGTCTTCTTTCTTTCGCATGCTCCTCTTGCGGTGTTGCTGCGGATTTAAGAAAATTTTGGTCCTTCATTTCTTGTTCGAACTTAGCAAATTCAGCGTCATCAAATACTTGCGGAAGTTTTTTTATATCTTCATTCGGTTGCAACAGTTTATTAATCAGCATGTTGGTGGCAATTGCTAAGCCAATTGCGGCCCCCATAGCTGCCAAACTAATGCTGAATGGCAAAAAGAGTGTACATGAAAGAAAAATGGATGGAACCAACGCTTCAATGATGATCGAACGAATCAAATGCGCGGTCTGATAATGCACCACCTGTTGTTGATACAGTGTTTGTGCATAACCTTTTTTAAACTCCAGATACAGGAATTTTCGCTCGATTAAATTTTCCTTAGGGGTCGCGCTCCATTGTTTGTTGAATTGCCCTAATTGCAAGATGATGTCTTTTTCAGCATCCTGCGCTTTATAAAGTTCAATGCCTCCTTTAAAGGCATTATTTAAAAGAGTCAAAGCAAAGCACAAAACCGCCCCTACAACACCGAGAGTAAATGATATGGTTGCCGCGATGGGTAAAAAAGGTAGCGTCATGACAACAAATGCCGCAGTTAAAGTCACGGCGTAAATCATGGAGTTGTAAAGCGCTAATTTTTGGAACTGCCAGTTCTTTTTCAACTGTGCCAGTGAGTGCTCAAGGCTTGCTAGGTGATATCGATGCTTACTATTTTCACCTTCTTCTTCAATACTTCGCTTGCAGTTTTCTATTTGCGCTTCAAGCTCATGCTGCTGAGCATAATATTGTGTTTGTTGCTCAGCATGATCCCAAAAAGCCACAATCGTATCGAAAATTAATAACCCGACGGTCACCGCATCCCCTGCCGTGCCGAGAATAGTTTTACCGGTCAGCCAGAAATAGCATAATAAATTGGCAGTGCCCCAAATGGAGTCATTCAACAACGTGAATTTTCGTTGCGCCCATTGGGTTCTAAATCGCTGCCCTACAGTCAGCGACTGCTCTTGTGCGCTGAGATGATCTCCTTTAATCGTATGTTTTATTAACAAAAATAAATTGATCGAAAATCGAAAATAGTATAAACCCCAACTCAGGGCGCCGGTGTAAGGGTCTGGAACTTTAACAATATTCCCGGCTTGTTGGGAGTTATAAAAGCTTTCAGGAATAACACTGAGCGCGGTTTTAATAAACGAAGAACCCCAGACCCAGTATAACCGTTTTTGGTTTAATGCACTCATAAAACCGATGATGTCTTTACTTTTTACATCGGGAAGCCTGACCATTTCCTGAACAAATTCATACGCAACATTGCGCATTAAAAAAGCAACAGGAGTCCACTCGCGAAGCACGCTTGATTCTTGGTTTAATTGTCGATGAAAATTTCGACACCGCGCGATATGCTCCATGTATGTTTTGATATTTTCTTTTTTTTGATGTTCCACTTCCCACTGCAATTGCGCATTCAAAATTAATTCGGTAATTCTCAAGTCCATATCTAGCTGATGCCGTCGCTCTAGACTCATATAAGGGAATAACACCGGATCGACATTGTCCAAACGCGCCAAATAAAAATCAAGTTCCATTTGGAGGTCGCCACTATCGCTTCTACGTTCTTCATGAAACAGGCGGTCGATCAAGGAGCGTTTATCATCGTTATTTCCGGACAATTGTTCCCGAATGTATTGATGCAAAATTGCGCTACTTGAAGACATAGGTCACCTCAGTGTTAGTAATTTAAATGGCGACTCGCCCGAAACATTTAAGGCTTCGAGAATAGTGTGCTTTTTTATAACATAGCACTAATTTTGTATACAAGTTAATCAGTGAAAAATTTACATATTCGATACTAAATTTTGCAAAGTTACCAAACTACTGCCCGATAATGGTTTTAAATTCCTCCGTACTGAATGCTTCAACCATTTTAAGCTACAATTTTTCTTGAATTTCAGCGAACTTGGCCTACTCCAGATTGAAATTATTCTGACATCCATGGTTAGTTCATGGATTGAGTTAAATATGAGATAATGTCTTTCTAACAATCAGATTGAAGACTATATGAAAAAAGCCGTGGTGTTATTATCTGGTGGCCTAGACTCTACGACCTGTCTGGCCTTTGCGCAAGCCCAAGGATTTTCCTGTTATGCACTCAGTTTCGCATACGGCCAACGCCACAGCGTTGAATTACAGGCTGCCAAACGCATCGCCTCCCACTTTGCAGTGACTGAGCATTTTATCACCCAAATAGATACTGGTTTATTTCGTAATAACGCCCTGACGAATACACAAATTGAAGTCCCCGCGTACAATGGCGACACGCAGATTCCCGTTACCTATGTCCCAGCACACAATACCATTTTTCTGGCCATGGCGTTGGGATTGGCTGAATCTGTAGGAGCCCGTGATATTTTTATCGGCGTCAGCTCCATAGACTATTCCCACTACCCCGATTGCCGTCCCGAGTTTATAGATGCCTTTACCCAAATGGCTAATCTCGCAACTAAAGCGGGGGTTGAGGGTGACTTATTTACTGTGCATGCCCCTTTGCAACACCTGAGTAAAATCCAAACCATCGAACTCGGGATTAAATTGGGTGTGGACTATGGCATGACCATTTCCTGCTATCAAGCTGATGAAGAAGGGCGTGCCTGCGGGGTATGTGATAGCTGTAGCTTTCGCAAGCAAGGATTTTTTGGAGCAGGCATTTCTGATCCAACCCGTTATGTAAGTTCATAATCTTTAGTAACTATTTTAGTATCTTGACGGGTCCTTTACAATTTTGTTACAACAATATGACCATTTTTGGTTCACGAAGGCGAAAATCATTGCTATGATTCCGCCTTTACTAACTTATGGAGTAAATAATGGCGTTATCATTTAAAAATGTAGCAGAAAAAACACTTAAGGGACCGGGGATTCTTTTAAGTAAAATCACGGATTTACTGTTTGGTTATGAGCGTAAAAAAAAACCCCGTGATGAGTTTCACGGTTCTTATACAAAATGGAATAAAATACCTGATGAATATGTGGATTATGAGACAGTGGGTAATGCTCGAGTTAGAGTGCAGGTTAAGCAAAGACCCGGACTTTTGGGGCTTATAGCGAATGGTGTCCAATGGCTCGGTAGTGCCATTTCTTCTTTCATGTACAACAACCGGATGGGCGCAGGCATTTGGTTTTGGTCTTCTTTATTCGTTGCTGGCGCTGCAGCTTTAACTTTATTCCTATGGCCAGCTGCTTTGGCTGCAGTTGCAGGCCTTTCCGTGTTTGGTGTTTCTATTGGCGCGATTGCCGGTGCAAGTGTATTAGCACAGATCGGCTTGTCTGCTGCTGTCATCGCTACGGCAGTCACTGCGGCGAACATTATTGCGGGTGTAGTTAAAGGGATTGTGAATAGTATCAAAGGCTGTATCCGTTCTGCTGGCAATCTGCCTGAGCCACATGTTGCTTCATCAACAGCAGCTACTGTAGTACCAGGATCTCATCGCACGATCAATCAAGAGTTGGGCGGTCCAGTTGGCGAAGGAGTGCCGTTTGCGGTTTCACGTCAACAACATAGTCCTGCTTCATACACTGCGCTTTATGCTGGAGAGGGTAAAACTAATAGTGCTAACGTTTCACCTCCGACTTCACCCGAAGTAGTCAGCACACCTACAATGGATCAATAAAGCAGGATTAATAAAGAGACATGTCCACATGTCTCTTTTTTTCACATCCCCCAAATCAATCCTACAGCAAAATCTAATTAATTCAGGTATAATTCCCCGCTTAATAATTCAACATACTTCTTAACCGCGCAGGAGTTACCCCATAATGACTGATGATCTTCATTCTCCGCAATCTCGTAAGATGCTTGTAACCAGCGCTTTGCCTTATGCCAATGGCCATTTGCATTTGGGGCATCTGGTGGAGCATGTTCAAACCGATATTTGGGTACGTACGCATAAAATGTTGGGTATTGATTGTTTGAGTGTTTGTGGTGATGATGCGCATGGCACGCCGATTATGCTTAAAGCGGAGCAGTTAGGGATAAGCCCTGAAGAACTTACCAGCCAGATTAAAGCAAGTCATGAGCAAGATTTTGCCGCATTTGCCATTGCTTATGATTGTTATCACACGACCCATAGCCCCGAAAATCGCGAATTAGCGGCGTATATTTATAACCAATTAAACGAACAGGGTTACATCATCAAAAAAACCATTCGCCAAGCATACGATCCAGTCAAGGAAATGTTTCTTCCGGACCGTTATGTCAAAGGAACCTGTCCTAAATGCGGTGCTCACGACCAATATGGCGATAATTGCGAATCCTGTGGTGCAACCTATGCCCCAACGGACTTAATCAATGCCGTATCCGCCATATCTGGCGCAAAACCCATCGAAAAGGACTCAGAGCATTACTTCTTTGATCTACCCCGACTGGAGCCTTTATTACGGGAATGGACCCGTAATGGGCATCTACAAACCGAAGTGGCGAACAAATTAGACGAGTGGTTTGAAGCAGGATTAAAACCATGGGATATTTCGCGGGATGCCCCTTATTTTGGCTTCCCAATTCCCGGTACCATAGATAAGTTTTTCTACGTGTGGCTTGATGCGCCCATTGGCTATATGGCCAGCTTCATGAAATACTGTCAGGAAAATAATCGGTCTTTTGCCGAATTCTGGGATAAGGATTCTACCGCAGAATTATATCATTTTGTCGGTAAAGATATTGTATACTTCCATGCCCTCTTTTGGCCTGCAATGCTTGCAGCCAGTGGTCATCGTACCCCTACGTCCGTATTTACCCATGGTTTCCTAACTGTGAACGGACAAAAAATGTCCAAATCTCGAGGTACTTTTCTAGAAGCACGAACCTATTTAAACCATTTGCATCCAGAATACTTACGCTATTATTTTGCTGCGAAACTCAATGGCCGCGTGGATGATTTAGATCTAAATTTTGATGATTTTACGCAACGTATCAATGCTGATTTAGTGGGCAAAATAGTCAATATTGCCAGCCGTTGTGCAGGCTTTATTAATAAGCGTTTTGAAAA
>ERZ778028.2663-NODE-2663-length-12234-cov-4.096970_pt1 | contig 12234 bp, 8 predicted proteins | sample MGYA00375758_ERZ778028 | MGnify/ENA primary metagenome ERZ778028 (study PRJEB29350, sample SAMN05389828) | bioreactor metagenome | isolation source: Thiocyanate bioreactor | place: South Africa: University of Cape Town | collected 2014-03-17 ... | reverse complement strand
AGCTACAGAATTTTAAAGCTACATACAAAGGAGAAGTTTGTAATGTAGGTCTTTGGGGCTACTCGCGCCATCCAAACTATTTTTTCGATTGGTGCTGTTGGCTCGGCTTTGCTTTATTTGCACTATCATCGAAATGGGGATATCTGAGCCTTTTATCCCCTTTCGTATTGTACATTATTTTTACTCGTATCACCGGCCCTATGACCGAAAGTGGCTCCTTAAAGTCACGAGGACAAAAATATCATCAATATCAAAAGCAGACATCGATGTTTTTTCCATGGTTTAAGAAAAAAAGCGATTTTGAATGAAGACGCTAAACACACTGCTCACTCCACATAAAGTCATTCCCCAGAGCAAATCGATGAGGGTTATTTTCAGTGGCCAATGATTTAGAATTGAGTAATTGGTAAACTCATAGATACCATAAGTGACAAACCCAAGGACAATGCCTCCAATTAATGCATGCATATAATTACCTTGAGCACTAGGCACCACCCAATAAAGTATTCCTAAAGCGATACAAACATAAACCAGTATCGCAGCCCACCAAATGGGTGCCATACCTGCATCCGTTTTACGTAATAAATGGCCAATGTTCTCGGCATAAATATGTTTAGCAAGGAAACCAAGCCACACCATGTCGACTACAAAAACAAACAGCATCGTTAATAAAAAAAGTCCTATTAGCTTCATTAAAATTCTCCTTTAGTATCAATTGTTATCTTGATTAGCATGCTTTATTTGCTCAAGCCAGGTCAAGGTAAAATTTTGTTAACACCAGTATAGTCGACAAGTTGTTACCAATTCCTTTGGGCTGAGCGGTGTATTTTAAGATCGCACACTCGTTAAGTTACACTTTAATGATGATAGTACTTGAAGTTAAAGATGCGCTCCGTCATAGTTAACTTTTAACCATAGGATATATTCATCATGGCTCGATATCTCGTTATTGCGGCAAGTAGTACTATAGGACAATCAGTAGTTGAACTTTTAAAAAAACAGGGAGATGAGGTTTTAACTACTGCACGTACAAAAGAAAAAATAAACCCGGATTTTTTACTGGATGCAGCGGATTTTGATGCGGTGGATAACCTTTTTTTGCAAGCAGGCCCTCTTGATGGCGTCGTTAATTGCGCAGGTTCGCTAACCCTTAAGAGCGCTCATGTGACGAATTATGAAGAGTATCAAAAAACAATTAATGCGTCCTTAACGACTTCTTTTGCTCTGATCCGTGCGGCAGGGAAAAGAATGAATCAGGGTGGTTCCGTAGTTCTGATTGCATCAGCCGCTGCGTTAACCGGACTTGCTAATCACGAAGCAATTGCGGCCGCAAAAGCAGGAATTATTGGTTTAGCAAAGGCTGCGGCTGCAACCTATGCCTCATCCAATTTACGTATTAATGTCGTTGCTCCAGGGATGGTTAAAACCTCATTGACTGATTCCCTCATGAGTAATGAACTAATTCTAAAAGCATCAACAGCTATGCATGCCTTAGGACGTATTGGTGCTCCAGAAGATATCGCCCGTGCGATTTTATTTTTTCTAAATCCTGCAAACAACTGGATTACGGGGCAAGTGCTTGCGGTCGATGGAGGTTTGAGTTCGGTGCGCCCCAAACTGAAAGTCTAAGGATAAATCGAGTCATTTACCGGGTATTTATGCAGTATATATAGCGGTGTTTAAACTTTCGCGTTAAAATAGCAAGTTATTTTTTGACTCGAGAATTCAATGTTAGAAGTAAACCAAATTTCTTTTAATTTAAATGACTTGGATAAGCGTATTCAGGCTCTTCGGGGGTATCTTTGACTTTGATGCGAAAAAAGAGCGACTCGAAGAGGTGGTGCGTGAATTAGAAACGCCAGGGATTTGGGATAAGCCTGAACGGGCACAGGCGCTGGGTAAAGAACGTACGGATCTTGAAAAAGTGGTTATGTGTCTTACCGAATTAACCCAAACGGTGGCAGACCTTGAAGAATTATTCGATTTGGCGCGCGCCGAAAATGACGAACAAACAATAAACGAAATTCATCAGGATGTAGAGGGTGTTGAAAAACGCGTTGCTGACCTTGAATTTCGGCGTATGTTTTCAGGCAAAATGGATACCTGTAATGCCTACTTGGATATTCAATCGGGCTCAGGCGGTACTGAGGCACAAGATTGGGCTGAAATCCTCTTGCGTATGTATCTACGTTGGGGGGAGCAGCATGGGTTTAGCACCGAACTTATCGAATGCTCACCCGGTGATGTTGCAGGAATCAAAAGTGCGACAATTCATTTTCAGGGTGAATACGCCTTTGGTTGGTTACGGACAGAATCAGGAGTCCATCGATTGGTACGTAAATCACCTTTTGACTCCGGAAACCGCAGACACACATCGTTTGCTGCTGTTTTTGTATCTCCAGAAATTGATGACGATATTGAAATCGAAATTAATCCTGCTGATTTGCGTGTCGATACTTATCGTGCATCAGGAGCTGGCGGTCAGCACGTAAACCGTACGGATTCAGCTGTGCGCATTACTCATATGCCCAGTGGTATTGTCGTTCAATGCCAAAATGATCGCAGTCAGCATCGTAACCGCGATAATGCGATGAAGCAGTTACGTGCAAAATTGTATGAGCTGGAAATGCAGAAAAAAAATGCAGAGCAGCAAGCACTTGAAGCCAGCAAATCCGACATTGGATGGGGTTCGCAAATCCGGTCTTATGTGTTAGATCAATCACGAATTAAAGATTTACGTACTGGGGTGGAGACGAGCAATACCCAAGCAGTCTTAGATGGGGCCCTGGATCAATTTATAGAAGCCAGTTTAAAGGCAGGAGTAGGTGTAGCATGACCCAAGAACAACAAGCAGATATTTTAGATGAAAGCGAAGTATACCAAATACGCAAACAGAAACTCACTGAACTTCGTAATGATGGTTTTAATTTTCCTAATGCATTTCGCCGCGAACATTTAGCTGTTGAGCTGCAAGAATATGAGGCAATCGATAAAGAGACGTTAGCAACGAAGGCAGTTCATGTAGCTGTAGCTGGACGAATTATCTTACGTCGTATTATGGGAAAGGCCAGCTTTTTTCATATACAAGATGTTTCAGGACGTTTGCAAATATATATACGCGCCAATGACTTACCGGAAGTGTATGAGCAATTCAAACACTGGGATCTGGGTGATATCGTCGGTGTGAAAGGGGAGCTATTCAAAACGAACACAGGGGAGCTGACTGTTAATGCAAAAGAGCTGGTGCTCTTGACGAAATCACTGCGACCGTTACCCGATAAGTTTCATGGACTTACTGACCAAGAGCTGCGTTATCGAAAACGTTACGTGGACCTAATTGCCAATGAAGACAGCCGTAAAACATTTTTAATACGTTCACGCCTGATACAGGCTGTACGGCAATTTATGGATGAGCATGCTTTTCTGGAAGTTGAAACACCCATGATGCACCCTATACCCGGTGGTGCTTTGGCTCGTCCGTTTATCACGCACCATAATAGTCTGGACATGGATATGTACTTACGGATTGCGCCAGAGCTCTATTTGAAAAGATTGGTGGTTGGGGGTTTTGAGCGTGTCTATGAAATTAATCGAAATTTTCGTAATGAGGGTATTTCTACACGTCATAATCCCGAATTCACTATGATTGAATTTTATCAGGCTTATGCAGATTATGAAGATCTAATGAACTTTACTGAGCATTTATTAAAATTCTTGTGCGATAAAGTTCTTGGCACACGCCAAGTGGATTATCAGGGATTGGCGCTTGATTTCGATAAACCGTTTACTCGATTATCTGTGAAAGAAGCGATATTACAGGTACATCCTGAGCTAACTTTAGAGCAGCTGGAAGCGGTTGATTCATGCCGAAAAATACTTGAGGCCCACGGTTTCACATATAAAAACAGTGATGGTTTAGGTAAATTGCAAATGATTCTGTTTGAGGAGACCGTAGAGCATCAACTAATCCAGCCAACCTTTATTACCGGCTATCCAACGGAGATATCACCTTTAGCTCGTCGAAATGATGATGATGCGGAAGTTACGGATCGCTTTGAATTTTTTATTGCCGGTAGAGAGATTGCTAACGGTTTTTCTGAGCTTAATGATGCTGAAGATCAGGCAGAACGTTTTCAAAAGCAGGTAGCAGAAAAAGATGCCGGAGATCTGGAAGCAATGCATTATGATAGTGATTATATTGAAGCCCTTGAGTATGGTCTGCCCCCTACAGCTGGCGAAGGTATTGGTATTGACCGATTAGTAATGCTTTTTACCAATTCTCAGTCGATTCGTGATGTCATTTTATTTCCTCATCTTAGAAGATAATTTATTTGCTGCCTCTCGTGCGAGGCAGCGAATTTTAATCAATGGATAATTAACCCACATCCTAAAATTTTTAAAGAAAAATGAAATTATCTTAAAATTATGGCCGTTATTTAAAGTTTCCTTAATCGGCCGATAAGCTCTTCTTCTTCGCATTCCTCCTGAATAGACTCTAAAGGCGCTAGATTTTTATCTAATTTACATTGGCTATTAATAAATTGACTTATCTTATTAAAATATAAATCGGGTACGTCAGCCTCTAATGAATGTCCCGCCTGAGAAAAAATACAGAGTTTCGCTCCTGGTATCTGATGAGCTATATTCTGCGCATGGATGGGTGCGGTTATCCAATCATCTGCACCCGCAAGAATAAGCGTGGGGCAATTAATACTTTTAAGGTCAGGTTCAAAATTGAATGATCTTAAAAATGTTTTGAATCCCTGGTTTAAAGCCTGATAATTAAAAGGGTAATATATTTTTTTTTCAGGATTTTTGTACAAATCAGTGCGTGCTTTTACTGAATATAAGGAATGCATGATTTGGAAATAAGAGTTCACTTCCTTTACACTACGGAATGCTCCCTTTCTGAGAGTTGTAAAGGCTTCTTTTTGTTCGTCATTGCCAATTTTGTTTACAATTTCTTCTGCGGTTGTTAGAAACTTGTGCGTCGCTGAGCCTGCAGCAAGAATAAGTTTTTTGACTGCGGTAGAATAGCGCAAGACATACTGAATAGCACACATGGCTCCATAAGATTTTCCTAATAATAATATCTCGGAGAAACCAAGCGCTTGACGAATTTTCTCCAAATCGTCAATATAATTATCCATAGTATAATTTTCCGGCGCATCCTCATCGCTTAAACCACAACCCCGTGGGTCGTAGAATACTAAATTAACGGACTCTGCTAGTTTTTCATAATCAGTGTAATGCGCGTGATTTGCACCCGGGCCACCAGGAAGGATAAATAGATAAGAACGCGTTTTTAGGCAGTCCTCGGATTCTGCAACGATTTTCAGGTGAAATTTCAATATTTTTTTATTATTAATTTTTATGGGAATAAAGCGTTTTATTTCAAACATACGGGTCCTGGTTAATCCAATCTATGGATATATTATTGCTCCTTTATGTACAACACAACTGTTTTCATTGATGGGTCTAAGTTAAGAATTTAAACTGCAGAAATTTCCGAGTGGTTCATATTCAGGGGTAATAACGATTGCCCGTAATTTAATGCGTTCTTAATATCTCTAAAATAATGTTCTTTAGGAACTAAACTTAATATGCCCGCTCGTTGTAATTTGTTGATGATGTTTGAAGATCCACCAGCAAGAATGATGTGTATTTGATGCTTTTGAAGCTGTTTAATCATGCGCGCAAAAGTTTGGATGCCTGTTATGTCCATAACGGGAATCCATTGTAAGTGAATGATGAGGACTGAAACTTTTGGAGAGTAGGAGTATAAAGCGTTCTCAAACTGGTTCATTGCCCCGAAAAAGAAGGGGCCAGTAATGGAAAGAACCTGGATGTGTTCTGGGATAATTTGTTGAATCGATGCGGGTAAATCAATTTCTGACGGTTCTGGTGAATGTTTAATTTCTAAACTCAAAGACATTTTGTATAGGAAGTGTCCTATAGCAAGGGTTATACCGACACCGACTGCCAGGATTAAATCGGTAAAAATAGTCAACAGAAAAGTGCAAACTAAAATAGCAATATCTGACTTGGGCGCACTGCGTACCATCTGAATAAAATGTTTCGCTTCACTCATGTTCCAAGCAACAACAAAAAGAATTGCCGCTAAGGTGGCCAGAGGAATATGTCCAGCTAAAGGGGCTAATGCAATCAAAATTATGAGTAATGTAAGTGCATGTACTGCTCCGGATAAAGGGCTTGTGGCACCATTACGCACATTTGTTGCAGTGCGGGCTATAGCTCCTGTGGCGGCAAAGCCGCCGGCAAGGGGACATAAGATATTAGCCAAACCTTGACCAATTAGCTCTTGATTTGAATTATGACGTGTACCCGCCATACTGTCAGCAACCACTGCTGAGAGTAGCGATTCAATTGCTCCAAGCATCGCAATAGCAAAAGCAGGTCCACTCAAGATAAGGATTTTCTCCCATGTAAGCTCGGGTAAATGCCATTGAGGTAAATTTTGCGGGATACCTCCAAAAGCTGAACCTATGGTTTTAATGCCTGCAAAACCGCAAAAATAGTGCAAGCTGGTGGCGGCGATTAATGCAATTAACGGACCAGGAATCCGTCTGCAATAAGGTAATCTTGGTCCATAAAGAACCAAACAAAGTGAAAAAACTGCGAGTAATGTCGTAGGAATATGAATTTGGGACATGTTTTGCATTAAATGCCAAAATTTTTGATGGAAATGACTACCGGTAATCTTGGGTAAGCCAAAGAAATCTTGCCATTGTCCAACCCAGATGATGATGCCGATTCCTGAGGTGAAACCGATGATCACGGGGGCGGGGATGAAGCGAATTAAATTTCCTAATCGCAGTATACCCATCAATACTAGAATAATACCTCCCATAAAGGTGGCAATTTGGAGTCCTTCAATTCCATATTGAGCCGTAATCCCGGCAAGGATCACAATAAATGCTCCTGTTGGTCCTGCTATTTGTAAGCGGCTACCGCCGAATAGGGAAACAATAAATCCAGAGATGATTGCTGTATAAAGTCCTTGCTCGGGTTTTGCACCAGAGGCGATGGCAAAGGCCATGGCCAAGGGCAAGGCTACTACGCCCACAATGACACCCGAGACGATGTTATTTAACCAATTTTGACGCGATAATAATCCGGAACGGTAAGCATCGAGGATAGCAAGCATATTAACCTCAAAAAAATCAACGAAAAATTATAGTGGATTTAGATTTGGCTAACAAGAATAGTGTGATTATAATTTGAGACTATTACGCTAACTTATTGAGTGAAAAGATTTATAAAGGTCAGTTTGGTCAAATATTGATTATATGGATTTAATATGATACTATACGGTTTTTTATGTAGATCCATACTATGCCACGCTTATTTAATTCTACTGAGAATGCACCCAACCCACCACCGCCACCACAAAATCCTCCGGTGCAGCCTTACAACCCGTATATGTTTTATGCTCCTGCCCCGCCTGAGTCTATGTATAATTACTTAAAGCGAGCAGGTCTGGGCGGCAGAAGCTGCTAACGTAAAGGATATGAGGCAAGTTTCATAAACTTACTGCAAAAACCTTAATAGACATCGTGTTCCAGTTGCTCCTTCCACAATTGACCCACAGTTTGACCCCTGTATAATACAGAACCTTCATGCTGTTTTTTTAGATTCCTTGTGATTAGCAAATAAGGACCATGGTGTTTTGAATGATGTGTGCCTCGTTGCATAGACCTTATGAGCCGAATAAAAGCGATTTTTTAAATTTTACTCCGGAAAAAATTTTTGAGTTAATCGATTCATTGCAAGATGAGGATTTATGTAGCGCTTTATCCGTTTTACTCAGTAGAGCGGATGACACCGAATGGCTCTTTAAGACATTAAGAAAAGTAATGACCCGCTGCCTGCGTATCCAAGATAAAGTGCGAAGTTCTGATATCTATTTTATCTTAAAACAGCAAATATTAAGATTTGTACAAAATCAACAAGGTGAATGCTTAACCCATGGTCTGATTTTTTTGGCTGCTGACGCGAAATGGACATTGCCTGATGAGTTAGTTAATTTTTTAATTATTAACTCCGAAATCAATCATTGGGTACCCTTACTGACCGAATCGCAACGAATGCATTGTCTTAAGGAGTTACTAAAAAATGCCGACACTCAAAAAAAATACTTAAATTTACTGTTGTTTCTAAGTCCTGATAAATTATCTGCTGAACGGGAAGTTAAAATGATTATGGAGGATATGCTCAATAAATATCCCCATTTTCTTTTAGCAGATTTTACCCCAGAGCATCACCACTGCAAAAATCATTTAATGATTCTCACCGTGATTCCTGCGTTATTATTTTGCCTTGACAAGACCCGACATTCAGAGCTCCTTTATTTATTATTGGCGCAATTAAAAAAGAATAATGCACGGGCGCGCGAAGCGATTCTAAATATTCTGTTTGAATGTTTTCCTTACTTGGAAGATAGTCGTCTTTTTATTTTTAAAGCAGTAAGGCCTTATCTTGATGATGGGAGCTCACGCGTTCGCCTTGCTGCGCAAAGAGTATTAAGCTGTTTTTCAACACAAAAAGATGGCGAGCTACTCAATAAACCAGAGATAGATTTATACCAGCGAGATGTGAAGCAATTCCAAAAATTATCCTCAGTTACGCGTAATAAAAAAATAAAAGTTATTCTACTGACATTGACTGCAGATATGCTCTTAGATGAGGAAGCAGGGGACTTCCTTTTGGCAGCTTTACCCTATATGTCCTACGAAGAAAATAGCTTGCTGATTAATACACTCTTACTGCAAGTCAAAAATAAAAATGTAAAAATTAGAAAAGCTGCCGCTAAATTTTTAGCCAAGTGTATACACTATGTTAGTGTTCGTTTCACTCATTCTATTATTCATGGAATTTTATCTCTGGTAAAAGATGAGAATTGGTTTATTCGCGCCTCGTTCTGGGAAATACTCAATGCTGCAATTCCCCATCTTAAAAAGGACACCCTGGCACTCGTTTTTCAGCACATTATACCCTATCTTAGTGATATTAACTGGATTATTCAGGACCAGGTTTTAAAAGCCTTACCTCAATTATTTCCACATATGAGCAATGAGTTATCGCATTTAGCTTTGACAGCTATTTTACCTTATCTTGATGAGTCAGACTGGAGCCAACGCTATGCAGGATTACAGACCTTAAATCTTTTTATTAAGTACGCGCCTGTAGTTCAACCATCGATCATCCTTGAAGTGTTAATATCTAAATTGCAGGATAAAAATTCAATTGTTAGCGGGATGGCTATGCAGGCTTTGATTCCTTTACTATCTAAGGTTGAATCGTTTGAGCATAAACGAATACTTGCTGTTCTTTTGCATAGACTTAATGATCCAAATTCTTATGTAGCACAATTATCGCGTAAGGTTTTATTGGTATTGATGCCACAACTTAATAGGGAGTTACGCTGTGAAGTGATTGGATTATTTTTTAATCGTTTAAGTCAGGAAAAATCTCCTCAATTGCCAAATCTACGTGATTTGAATTTATATGCTCCTTACTTGGATCGTATTTGGGGAGTTAAAGTCTATCACTATCTACTGCCGATTTTAAATCAAAAAAATAGAGAATTAGTGGTGAGCGCTTTAGAAATTTTGAATTTATGTGTGAAATATCTGGAACCGCAGGAATGCAAAGAATTAAGTTATTTGCTTTTCCCGAAATTGATTGAAGAAAACTGCCAAATTTGTGATGAGGCGTTAAAGGTCATTCTCCATTGCGGAATTTATCTTAATGAGGAAGAGCGGCAGTTTTTGAATATTAAGCTCGAGAGTTATATCAAACAGCACTCCATAAGTTTATGGTGTGCTAATCTCGAGCAAAATGATACGAACGTAATTTTTTAACCCTTACAAAGGGCAATTCAAATTGGTTACATACCTGAATAGTTGGGCCCACCACCTCCCTCGGGTGCGTGCCAAACAATATTTTGTCGTGGATCTTTGATATCACAGGTTTTGCAATGAATACAATTTTGCGCGTTAATCTGTAGTCTGGGGCCTTTATCACTCTCGATAATTTCATAGACACCAGCAGGACAATACCGTGTCTCAGGTGAGGCATATTTGTTGTAATTAACTTCAATAGCTAATTGAGGTTTTTTTAACTCTAAATGAACAGGCTGATTCTCTTCATGATACGTATTTGTTAAATATACTGAAGACAAACGATCGAACGTTAATTTGTTATCGGGTTTTGGATAGTCGATTTTTTTTGCTTTATCTGCAGGCAGAAGCTTTGTATGATCTGCATGATTATTTAAGGTCCAAAATGATTTCCCCATCGTCACATAAGTTTCCCAGGCCGCATTTATAAGGCCTGGAACAAGTCCGAATCTAAATCCAGGACGAATATTGCGTACAGCATACAGTTCACGTGCAGCCCATGACTTTTTAAATTGTTCGCTGTAAGAATGAAGCTCGATTTGTTGATTATCCATCTTGTGAAATGTTGCAAAGCACGCCTCGGCAGCGAGCATTCCAGATTTCATGGCCAAATGGATTCCTTTAATTTTAGGTACATTCAAAAAGCCTGCAGCGTCTCCAATTAAAGCACCCCCAGGAAAGGTTAATTTCGGTAAGGATTGCCAGCCGCCTTCATTTATTGCCCGCGCTCCATAACTTAAGCGTTCGCCACCTTGAAGCATGGAACTTATAAAGGGGTGGGTTTTGAAACGCTGTAACTCTGCATAAGGATTTAACCAGGGGTTTTTGTAATCTAATCCGACAACATACCCTAAAGCGATCCGATTTTGAGATAAATGATAAATGAATGACCCGCCGTATGTTGCATGATCCATCGGCCAACCGATGGTATGAATGACTGAACCGCGCTGATGCTGCACTTCCGGTACTTGCCAGATTTCTTTGATACCTATGCCATAGGTTTGCGGTTGGGAGTTATCGCGTAAATGGTAACGTAACATCATTTTTTGACTTAATTCACCACGACACCCTTCGGCAAAAAGGGTTTGTTTTGCCATTAAATGCATCCCGGGTTGATAATTGTCTGTTTGCTGGTGATTTTTATCTAAGCCCATAGAGCCTGTTTCGATACCGATGACTTGATTTTGATCGTTATATAAAACTTTAGTTGCTGCAAATCCAGGATAAATCTCACACCCCATGGCCTCTGCTTGTTGCGCGAGAAACACACACAGATCCCCTAAGGAGATAATGTAATTACCCGTATTATGCATGGGTTTGGGTGTGGGAAGTTTGTAAGCTTTTTGTGCGGTTAAATAATAAAAAGAATCATTGTTAACTAGAGTATCCAAGGGAGCATCTTGCCATGTTTCGGGGAGAAGTTCTTGTAGGCTAATGGGCTCCAAGACTGCCCCAGAGATCAGATGAGCACCGACTTGTGCTCCTTTTTCTAAAATGCAGACGGATAGTTCTTGTTTATGTGCTTGCGCAAGTTGCTTTAGTTTAATCGCAGCAGACAAGCCAGCAGGGCCTGCACCAATAATGATAACATCGAACTCCATGGTTTCGTATTCCACACGTATTCCCCTACGTACTCTATAAATCTTAGATAATAGCTGATTATATTGAATTTTTAGATGAAACTCTATGTTGCTTTGGGCGATGATGGTGCAATTGCATTTTAGGGCTGGATAAAAGACTCCGAACCAACATAAAGGATCGTGTATGTTTTAACCCGAACCATTTCCCCAAACTCATTAAAGCCATACGATACATATCTAATGCACGATAAAGCTCGGATTTAGGGTTATTTAACAGTTCACCAATATTGTCTGAAAACTTCAATTCTTCAACCGCACGAATTATAAGTTCAAGTTTTAAATCGGCATTGATCCAATATGGATTCCATTGTTTATCCTTACCGTAGAGAAGCCTAGAAATTGCTTCTATCACTGCATGACCTGCGGGACCATGCTTTATGAGGATGAGTATTGCTTGGTACAAGCGCGGAATGCTCTCATGCGCCCGTTGGTATCCTTGTGCAATTGCTTTTAGCGAGGCTGCATGTAATTTACGGTATTCTTCTACTTTGCTGTGGTTTCCTGCTAATGCATAGCCCATGGCGATTGAACTTGGGTCCGCTAAATAGCGCAGGCGATATTCTTCTGCCTTATTATTGTTGCCGGTGCGTGCATAGCCCATAGCGATGAGATTTGGATCCGCATGATGTATCTGACGATATTCTTCAACCATAGAATGATTGTTAGCCAAA
>ERZ778028.2662-NODE-2662-length-12236-cov-4.693621_pt1 | contig 12236 bp, 7 predicted proteins | sample MGYA00375758_ERZ778028 | MGnify/ENA primary metagenome ERZ778028 (study PRJEB29350, sample SAMN05389828) | bioreactor metagenome | isolation source: Thiocyanate bioreactor | place: South Africa: University of Cape Town | collected 2014-03-17 ... | reverse complement strand
CTTGCGGTATTCTTTCCAAATCTCAGTCTGTATGTCGGACGAGTTCAAGTTGGTTGACAAGGGATAGCTGCCCAAGTTGCGGGCTTTTCTCACTTCGTTCAACAAGGCGATGGCGCGTTGGGGATCGGAGTCTTTCAAGCATTCTGCCGCAATATAAAAAGCCTCAGTCATTCGGATCATCGGATAGAGGTTGTTGTAGGAGCTATTGTCATAAAACCACAACTTGCACAAATATTTTTTCTCTCCATCAATCTGGTAGCCTTTCAAGAAGCGGTAGTCGTTGCCATAGGCCTTGCTATCTACCTCGTAGATTTCACGGGCTTTGATTTCAGAGGGGCTGAGACTTGACGTACCTCCTATTGCTTTGAAGTAGAAATTGGCAATGTCTTTCCAAGTATTTATCTTCAATTGAAACAGAAATTCGGGTGTGAAGGCATGGTCGGTTTGGTAGTCTTGGGCTGCTTCTACAGCCGTCACATCCACCCATCGGAAGGGGCGGTTGCTGAGCACAGTGTTTTCGGGAACTGCAATAATCTCGTTGGCATATTTGAGGGCATTCGCCTTGTCGCCCATCCACAGATAGGCACGGGCCAATGATGCTACCGCCGCATAATAGTTGAAACGGGAGATTCTCGATGAACGGAACAGATATGGGGTTGCACTTGTCCTGATCGAGTCGGAGCTGAGTTGCCTGCGGGCTTCCAGCAGATCGTCCACGATCAATTGCATGGTGGCTGAGACGCTTTTCTGGGGTACTATTTCAGGCGAATATTGGGTGATGTAGGGAACCCCGTTAGCATTCGCATCCATGGCTGGGCTGGCGGCATACAGCCTCATCATCTCCAAATGTAAGAAGCCGCGGAGCCCCAGTGCCTCCCCTTTATACACATGGTAACTGTTGGTGCTGAAAATAGTGCTGTCGGCCTTGTCCAAATTCCGCAACATCACATTCAGGTTGGCGATGCACTTGTAGGTGCTGCTCCAAATGCTGTCAATCTGAACCCGGGTGCCCGCTTCCGTATAATTGAACTCCGACGGATACCTCCATTTCCCGTTCACGTCCACGTCGTAGCTGTGCGACAGCACCTCGGTGAGGCCAATCCCCATCTGAAGCCCGTACATCTTTTGGTCAGTCATTGCTGTATATACGCCAGTCAGTTGGTCTTTGTATCCGTTTTCTGTCTTAAAATGATCTTCTTCCTTAATCTGCGACTTAGGGCTCACATCGAGCCAGTCGTTGCAAGAAGACATCGAGCCGACCAACAACGCCGCTGCAATGAATGCCTTGAACTTGCTCTGTTTTATATTTGTCATCATATCCACTTGTGTTTTTTAGAATGTTGCTTGTATAGAAAATGAAAATGTGCGGGCAAACGGGTAGTCGGTACCCCTTTCCGTCTTCACCGAGGAAATGACAAACAAGTCGTTGGTGTAGGCGGAAGCACGGAGGCGTTCCAAGAAGGAATGCTTCATGAAGGCACAATCACGGAAGTCGTAATAGACACTTATCGAATTCAACGAAAACAGGTTGTAGTCTTCCACAAACCGCGAAGTCGGATTGGTAACGGATTGGTTGGTGATGGATTTGTAGAGTGCCACGTCACCCGGTTTCTGCCAGCGGTCGGTGAAAACCCTTTTATCCACGTTGTATTGCAAGGCAGCATTTTCCACTTTGTCCACCAAGGTCTGGTTGTATATCTGACCGCCCCATCGATAGCCGCCCGAAACGGAAAATCCCCAATTGCTGATTTCGCCGTTGAACCCGATGATGCCGTTGTATTTTGGTTGGGCATCGCCACAAACCACCTGATCCTTCACATCGTAGTTGTTGGTGATGGTGCCATCCCTCTTGACGAAAATCTCCTTCCCAGTTTGGGGGTCGATACCCAATGACTTGACCGCCCATATTGCGTTCATCGATTGTCCTTCGAAATACTTCACGGCCGGAGCGGATGTCACGTTGGCATCCTGCTTGTCGTTCCAGGCACGCAACCCGTTGGAAATTTCCTTCAATGTGTTCGTGTTGTGGGCAATGCTTCCATATACATTGATGTAGTTGCGTTTCTTGTCGTACAGCTTGTAGTTGAGGTATGCCTCAATACCCTTGTTTTCGACTTTTCCCAAATTGGCTACATACGAAGCAAATCCAAGCGCTGTAGGAAGAGACACGCTGGTAATCATTCCATCGGTGTTGGACACATACCAATCGAAGCGCCCCGACAAGCGGTTGAAGAATGTAAAATCAACCCCGATGTTGGTATCGAACTTTTCTTGAAAATGCAAGTTCTCGTTAGCCAAACCTTTCACATAAGAGCCTACCAAACCGTCGTAGGAGGAATTGCTGTAATAGACAAAAGTGGGCAAGGCATCATAAGAGCTAAAACCCTGGCTTCCAGTGTATCCATAAGAAGCTCTCGCCTTAAGCCTGTTGACGATGTGGCTCCCCGCCAAGAACGCTTCGTTGTGAATGTTCCATCCACCGCCGATAGACCAGAATGAATTCCAGCGGTTGCTGCGGCCTGCCTCGGAAGATCCGCTCAGGCGGTAGTTCCCGTCGAAGAGATATTTGTTGTCAAAGGAATAGTTGACGGAAGCCAATGCACCGCAGCTGCGGGATATCCCCTCTGTGCCTCCAGGACGGCCATTTTTTTGGTATTGGAGTGCCGCACCAATGTCGGTAATCTTGTCGCTTGGATACCCTTCCGCTGTTATGGACTCATTGGAATAGGTGTTGTCGCTCAGATTGACTTGACCATTGAAGAACAGCAAATGTTTGTCCCTTGTGAGGGAATAGCTAATGCCGGCATCAGCATTCAAGTCGAGGTGTTTGCCACTGGCCTGGTAGTGCAATCCTTTGCGGTATTCGTCTGTATAGGTGGCGAAATCGGTATGGTCGGCAGACTCGAACACGTCCTGCGATGTCAACTGACGAAAGATGCCAAGACGGCCGGTGAGCTTTAGGTTTTCAGCCAACTGCCACTCCAGATACAAATTGTTGGTGATGTTGGTATAGGTTGCATTGTTGATGGTGTTCAGCGTCGTGTTGTAAATCGGGTTATAGTAGTCCCCCACTTTCCCATCGTTGTCTGTATATTTGTAACTTTTCACCACGTTGCCATTATCGTCGCGGATACGGCTGTAGGGATTCATCTGGGCATAAGTGGAATAAAGTCCCCAGGGCGACTCGTTGTTGCTGTTGTAATCGATGGTGAGCTTGTCCCGGAAAAGGAAGTTCTTGCTACTGCGGTAAGAAAGAGTTATTCCTCCCGAAAAGGTGTCGCGGTTGGACCCTTTCATCACCCCTTCCACATTGTTGTAGGAGAGGTCCACACCATAGACCATCCCGGAGTTGCCACCTTCCATGTGCAAGGAGTGTTTCTGCCCCACCCCCGTGCGGACGGGTTGTGCCAACCAGTCGGTATCAACCCCTTTGAGTATTTCCATCAGTTTGTTGTTGTAAGTCTTGTCAAGCGTTATCTGGCTCAGTGCGTTCGATGGCGTAGCTGTATAGAGTCCAGCCATGCGTTCCACTTCCAGTTTTTGGGATGCGTTGGTGAGGTCGTAGCTGCTCAGGTCGGGAGTGGAAACATTGGCATCCCCAGTATAGGTGAACCGGAGTTTGCCTTCGGCCGGACGTTTGGTTTCCACCACAATCACACCGTTGGCGGCTTTAGCACCATACATGGCCTTGGCTGTGGCATCCTTAAGAGTCGTCACACTTTCTACCAAATTTATGTCCAAATCCATGATCTTGCTCAATCCGGTTTCGAAACCGTCTAAGATGAAAAGCGGTTGGTTGGCGCTCGAAGCGTATTCCCCCTGCACGTCCGAGATGGTGGAGCTACCGCGCATCTGGTAATTAGGCATTGTATTGGGATTGGATCCAGAAGCCAAATTTTCGATCTGGATGAACGACGGATCTATGTTTTTCAAGCTTTGAAGCAGGTTTTGGTTGCCTACCCTGCGCAAATCTTCCCCTTTCACCGTGGTAACGGCGCCGGTAAACGTATTCGCATTACGGGTGAAAGCTCCGTTTACCACCACTTCGTTGATCGACAAGGAATTGTCTTCCATCACCACTTTCAACTCGTTGCCGCGGAAAGGGACAGTCAGCTTTTTTTGCCCGATAAACGAGAAGGTAATCTTTTCAACCTTCACGCCATCGGGAATATCTATATCGAATTCCCCATCGGCACCACTGATGCCACCCAAATTGCCGGCATCAGCCACAATGTTGACTCCAGGCAAGGGATTGCCCTTTTGATCGATGACAATCCCCGAGATTTTTCGTTTGGAATTGACCGACTTGTCCGAATAGATAGTCACAAAGATGTTCTTGATTTTGTAGGCCAACGAAAACGGGGATATAATTTCCCGGATAGCCTCATCCAAAGGCTTGTTTTTGATGGACACGGTCACCTTGTAGCTCTGGATCTCGTCGTAAGTGAAAAGGATCTTGTACTTCGACACCTGCTCCACTTTCTTCAACACCGAAGGCAGCGGTTCGTTCTTACACTCTAAGGTCACACGAGGGAGTCCTTCTTTGGGAGTTTGCGCAAGGGCATTTCCCCGGGAACCAAACATAACCAGAAGCACGACAACCGCGAGCTTCCAGAACGAGGTCCTACTTGAATCAATTAAAGGTTTCTTTTTTTCCATATAGACTAATCGTAGAAATAAAACATAAATCATGAAATCCATACGTATAAATAATATTTTAGTCCCTTTTTCAGTAAAATGAATATCATTTAGAAAGCAGAAAACTAAAAAAACACTCATTTTATAACAGACAATTCACATTTGCAATACCACGAAAGGGGTATTTTTCAAAAAAGAAGCCAGACACGCAGTTTTAAACGCAAACCATTGAATATAAATAAAATAAAAAAGGCAAACTTGGTGAAGTTTGCCTTTCGAGGATAAATTAATTCTTAAAAAAGAGAATCAGCTATTTTTTTTGTCGTCGATTGAAATTTTATTCCCGCTTTTGGAGGCATGGAGAAACTTGAACTCGTTCAGATTTTCCATCACTTCTTGAATTCCAGCATTCCGATTCACCACAAAGTGCATCCGGTAGGACATCAGGGAAGACTTTTCTATTTCTATATCCACGTTATACCAGCGTCCAATGTCGGACAGCACTTCTCCGAGCGGCACATTGTCGTAGTACAAGAATCCGTCTTTCCACTGGATATAGTATTGGGGATCAATATCCCTTATTTCCAGCGTTTTGTTTTTCACCGAAACGTCTTCGCTTGGCAGCAGGCGGATATTCTTCTTCAAGTTGGGCACGTCCACCACCACCACTCCTTCTATCAGGGTGACGTGCGGGTCGCTGCCTTTGTAAGCCTTGACATTGAATTCGGTGCCATAAACGCGTGTGCTCAGCTTCTCCGTCCTCACCACAAAAGGCCTTTCCGGATTTTTGACGACCTTGAAGTAGGCTTCTCCTTCGAGGCTGACAATACGTTCCGTGCCTTCAAACTTTGTAGGGAATGTGAGCTTGCTGCCAGCATTCATTATCACCTGGGTGCCGTCGTTGAGCACCACGAGGTAGTCCTTCCCGTAGGAAGTTTGGATGGTGCGGGTTTCCGGGTGTAGAGCTTTAGCTTGGGTGAAGTCGGCTTTCCGGGAGTCTATTTTCACCCCGGGCAGAGGATCCGATATTTCTTTTTGAGCAGACAAAACATGCTCTTGTTCACCGGCTTGCATGGTAACGGCAGTTTCCGTGTGCTGCGCCAAGAACACGGTGACGGGACGATTATCCAGATAATTGTCATACAGACGAACTACGAGCAAGATCAAAGCCACCGCAGCCACGCCTGCAGCGATCCCGAGCAAGAAGTAGCGTTTCTTCTGCAACCGCTGGTCGGTGGCTGCCGGGATACTCTTCGGAACGCTTCGCTGGAGATTAGCCCATTGCTGGTCAATGTCAGGCTCCTCGAAAGTTTTCCGAAGCATAGCCTGCCTGCATTCAAACGCCAATAGAGTATCAGAAAGAAAGGCTGAATCTTGCGGCTGATCTGTATTTTCGCTCGTTCTCGACATAACGGTGGTTTGTATCAATTAATACGTTGTAAACTCAAATTTAGTTACTTCCTTTTTTATAATTCACTGAAAATTCTTTCCGGATAATCTCCAAGCCTTTCATCACATGTTTCCGGATGCCGCTCTCACTCATCTCGAACATGTCTGCCATCTCCTTGTACTTCTTCTGGTGAAGATAGTTTTGCTCCATAATCATCCGCGTCAAGGCAGGCAAGCCCTCGATAATTTCCATAATCCGTTTGATCCGTTTTTCGGATTCCATCCACGACTCGTCGTCCATCTCCGAGGCCAATCTTTGGTGTTCCCGGATGTAGGAATCCTCCACCTGCGTATGACGAATGTTGTCGATGCAAGCGTTGCGAATCCGGTTGAACATATAAGCGTGGAGGGTTTCCGGGATGATCTCCCCGTCCTTTTCCCACAAATGCCTGAACGCATCGCTCACAATGTCTTTGCATATCTCCGGGTCCGAAATAAAATGCAGCGCATAGTAATAAAAACGAGAATAGTTCTCCCGAAAAAACTTTTCAAAAAATTTTTCCTTAAAAGAGAAATCACGATCCCGACTCTTCTCAACTTCCATAATTCACCTTTAAATCTTTCCCATTTAAAAGATTGCCAAACCAAACGGATAAAAATTTATCCGCCAAGAGCCATTTGCCATGCCGTCGGGCAAAGATACAAAATCTCGGCATAAAACCGAATCTATCAGAAACAGTTAGCTTGCTGAGTCGTATTTTTTTGTTGCGTAGAAGATGCCTGCGAACGCTATCCCAGTGCCTATCAGCACAAACTCAAGAAGCAATCCAAATAGCGAATTTTACATGATTTTGAAATTTAACTTTTACAATACACCTTCAATTTGCTTTAAAATACGAAATATTCTTACTTTTGTCCAACAAAACGGATCTGCTGGCAAAACCGGGCTTGCTGAATTGAACTGGCTTTGCCTCGATTACCTAAACGGACAAAACATGAACAAGATCAAAGGAGTGATTACGGCAGTAGAATCTTCGCCCAACATTTCGCTGGTCGATATTGAGGCTTACGGGAAGCGCTTTTCCTCCCTCATCATTGACACCCCGGCCAATGCCGCCTACCTGACGCCGGGCAAGGAGGTGTATGTGCTGTTCAAGGAAAGCGAAGTGTCGATTGCGAAAGGCCGGACAGGCCTTATCAGCATGAACAACGTGCTCGAGGTGACGGTCTCCAAACTTTCAAAAGGAGATGTCCTGGCGCGCCTCGAACTCGATTTCGCAGGCGTCCCGGTGGTCTCGGTCATTACTACCCGCTCGGCCGAAAGGCTCGGACTGCAGGCAGGCGACAAGGTGGAAGCCCTGGTGAAGTCGAACGAGATCACATTGATGGAGGCGTAACGATATGGATCAATCGTTTGTTGAAACACTGAAGCTGACCTTCGAAATATCCTTGGTCACCACGGCTATCCTTTTTTTCCTAAGCATTCCTTTGGCATATTACCTGGCCTATTCCAAAGCCCGCTTCAAACACCTGATCGAAACATTGGTGAGCTTGCCACTGGTGCTCCCCCCCTCGGTGTTAGGATTCTACCTCCTGCTCGTATATAGCCCCGCCCACCTACCGGGAAGCTACATCCAAAACGGATTAGGCATCCAATTGGCCTTCTCCTTCCTCGGGATTGTCATCGGATCTGTCCTTTTCAGCCTCCCGTTCATGGTGTCGCCCATCCAGGCAGCTTTCGAGAGCCTACCAGTTTCGCTGAAAGAGGCATCTTATTCGTTGGGCAAATCAGGGACATACACCCTCATCCGGGTGTTGCTGCCCAACATAAGGCCCGCCCTGATGAAGGCCCTCGTGTTGACATTCGCCCACACCATCGGCGAATTCGGTGTGGTACTGATGATCGGTGGAAATATTCCGGGAAAAACCCGGGTGGCTTCCATCGCCATCTACGACGAGGTGCAATCGCTTAATTTCGGTGTGGCACACCAGTATGCACTCGTTTTAGTCTCCATTTCGTTTGTCATTCTCCTGACAATTCATGCTCTCAACCGCAAAACTAATAAGCACATGCTGTGATGATCGAGATCGACGTAAAAAAGAATTTGCAGACTGCCAACGGACCGATGTGTCTTTCGTTGAAAATGAATCTGGAAAAAGACAGCTTGTATGCTGTTTTTGGTAAATCGGGTGCTGGCAAAACAACCCTTTTGCGGATGTTGGCGGGGCTCACCTCTCCCGACGAGGGCTTGATTCGGGTCAACGGCCTGCCGTGGTTCGACAGCAGCCGGAAAATCAACTTGAAGATCAAGCACCGCAACATCGGCTATGTGTTTCAGGACTATGCCCTGTTCCCGAACATGACCGTTCTTCAAAACATCGAATATTCGCTCGACAAAAGCAACCGAGCCCTGAGCAAAGAAATAATCGAGGTATTCAACCTCGAAAAATTGGTTCACCGCAAGCCCGATATGCTTTCCGGAGGGCAACGCCAGCGAGTGGCTTTGGCGCGCGCCTTGGTGCGAAAGCCCCATATCCTGCTGCTTGATGAACCCCTTTCGGCTTTGGACAACGAGATGCGAAACCGACTCCAAGACGAAATCCTCCATGCCCACCGGGAGTTCCATGTCACCACCCTCCTCGTGAGCCACGACATCCCCGAAGTGTTCAAACTTTCCGACTGGGTGTATGTGCTTGAAGGCGGTGGAATATCCAAACAGGGAAAGCCATACGATGTGTTCACAAAGCACAAGATCAGTGGCAAATTTCAATTCGTCGGCGAAATCCTCAAGATAGAGAAAGACGATGTGGTACATATTGTCACCCTGATGATAGGCAACAGCTTGGTGAAGGTGATTGCCGACGAAGACGAAGCCCGATCATTCCGAATCGGCGAGACGGTGATCGTCTCCTCCAAGGCCTTCAACCCAATACTTTCGAAACTCTAACAAAAGCTTTGCGAATAGCGTCCAGATGCAAGCATATTATGCCCTGTTCGGTCCAGTTGTATTCAAAACTGAGTTTTTCATCTGCCATTTTGGGTGATGTTGCATTCATGCCGAATGCATGACGTGACCTTGATGTGTGATTAATGCGCCGCAAAGCTCGTTTTTTTTCTTTGGGCTACGGCAGCGGACAGGGCAAAAAGTGAGCATAAAGAAAGTCAGCCTTGCTTCTTTGGAATGCAAGGCTGACTTGTTGGTCGCGATATTAAGCTTTAAAATATCCTTATCTTGATAGAGATCGGCTATTGATTATCATTGTTTACAATTAATTTGACAGTATAAATAGTGTTGCTATACACTTTTATCATGTAAATGCCAGCCGGAAGGTTGTGGTTGAGTATGACGGTGTTTTCGCTGTTGTTATTTTGTTTGCTATATATCAGCCTTCCGTTCAGGCTGAAGATTTCAATCTTGTCGATAGGGTATTGGTATTGTATGAGCGTCTCTTTCCCGGGTATCATTGGATTGGGATATACACTGACTTTTTGTTCGTTACGGGATGATGTAATGTCAGTTACGGAGCTTTTCAAACTAAGTAGGATTTGTTTGAAATGGCGTTGTATGAATCATTGGTGAAAAATACCACATAATATTTGCCAGGGGTTCGGGGTTGGTTGTCTGCGCTAAACGAAGCGGTACCTTTAGATTTTCCACCAACATACGTGTAATTTAATAGCGGGTCAACATTGGGGTTGTCGCCTTCATGATAGATACCTAACCAATCTTTTGCGTTGCCAGGCCCATCGGCAAAGGTTACTGAAATCAGGTCTCCTAAATCGTATTCGGCTTGGTTGGTGCTGATGGTTGCAATCGTGTCGCCTACCGAAAAGAAGACGTCATCACCGATGTTGGTGTATCCGTTGTTGAGAAAATAGCGGGCGAAATAATAGCCTTTGGGCAAATTGGCAAAAGAGTATGTTGCAGAGTCGGCTGTGATGTATTTGTATGCTGTGGCAGTTACATCTTTGGGTTCCTGAGCAATTTTATAAATTCCCAGCCAATCGGTGGCATTCGCCGGAGCAGATTTTACGGTGATATCTACTTTGTCGGTGAGCTTAAATTCAGATTTTGCCATACTCACAAGAGGAACTCTTCCGACGTAAAAATAGACTCTTGGAGCAATTTCGTGGTATCCGTCGTTTTCAAGGAATGCTGCATAGTATTCTCCGGAAGAACTCAATGTGAAATTCAATGTTCCTGCTTTGAGCGAGCTGCTGCTCACGTATGCCCATCTGGTGGATGGTGTGCCACCTCCTGGAGTTTGCCCTTTTTTATAAAGGCCAACCCAGTCGGTAGTATTTCCAGGTCCGTTTTGATAATCAACTGCGATTTTCTCATTCGGCTGAAATGCGTTTTTGTTCAATTTTAAGGAGGGAGTACCCGTTGAGCCATTGATGACAACAAACGATACCGGATCCGACCATTTTGACCAGTTAAGCGCACGGTCACGATGACGTACCCTCACATACCAAGTACCATTTGTCAGGGATTTGGCTTGGGGCGTAAAACTGAAAATGTCTATGTTCTTATTTGCATCCACAGTTTCCCAGACATCAGTGCCTTTTCCATACCAATCTTCATAGTCTCTGATTAGATCGATACCAACACTTGAAAAGCTGGTGGAAGAAGCCACCTGAAACTCGGTGGAGTTGTAAGGTTGCTCCGAATTAGTGGCGTATGGTGAACTAATGAAACTATAAGGCAATTCAACATCACCGGTAGGGGTGTTGGTGATAGATGGTGTCTGAGGAATTTCCAGTCCACGGCTTACATAAAAACTATCAATGGGTGTGCTTTCTTCCCACACAAATTTATCCAGGTTGCCCCAATCGTTTATGCGGGTAGTATATCCTACCGAATAAGATGTTACCTTGGCGGTGTTGGTATTGTCGTTTATTTCCACTATCTGATAAGCCCACCGGGTAATGGTTTTTTGTACATCGTCGAAATCTTGTTCGGTTGACATGCCCCAATACTGATCCCAGGCAGTGCCGCCAGAAATAATGTTGTAAACCGGAGCATTTTTGTCCTGACCGCGGGCATATAAATGGTGGTGGGCACCTATAGCCAGAAACATTTTGGGAGATTGTATCAGGATAGGATAAGCCGTATTTCTGTACCAGGTTGAAATGTCCCCGACGTATTGCTCAGCCTGATAAGGCCGGTGTCCGGCAGACACAATCCATTGAATGGAAGGGTCTTTGTCGGCCTCGCTAATGACTTGCTGTAGCCAAGCTGTTTGTGCTGTGTTTTCGGTAGATCCCGCCTCGGTGTTGAGATTGATGACGAGCAGTTTGCCAGCTTGGTATGCGTAATAGTTTTCGGTGTTGCTTTTCACTTTATACATGACCGAATCGTAATGAAAATGATTGTAATACGCATTCAGTTTCAGCGTTCCGTAGGTCTCGTGGTTGCCAATAATGGTTGACATGCCAATGTAAGGCGAAATGTAGCCTGTTTTTTTGAAAAGGACGTTTTCGTAGTGGTCCAGTGTCCCAACATCTACTTGGTCGCCCACGCTGATGGTGGAGGAAATAACGTCCTGTATGGGTGCTCCGTATTTATGCTCGATAAATCGTTTGGCTTTCACAACCAGGGAATCGTATCTTGGTTCATCTTTTAGCTGGTTGTCGCCTAAAATTAAAAAACGAGTAATTCCGTTGTGCGCCGAACCTCCTGCTTCGGGATAAGTACGGAAATTATACACGGGCGATAAGTATCCGCTGTCATTGCTGATTTGGTAGTAATAGGTAGTATTGGCTTCCAAGCCGGTTAGTTGAACCGAACTGTAAATGTAGTTCTGGTCATATCCATTATCTGACCATATCTTACTGTCTGCCGTTTTGGAGAAATCCATATTGGCTACATTTTTCCCATAATGGATCGTAAAGTTTTTTTCGACATCCGATTTCCAATTAATATAAATCCCATTTGGAGACGGAATCTCAAGATAAGGTTTCAGAACTGTTGCAAAACAGCTTGGCAACAGGCTACCCAAGAATAAGAATAATAGTACAATTTTTTTCATTTTAAAAAATAGCTTAAATTTTGTGCAAAGGAAGCTCACTCTTATTACACTCAATGACTATTTGCATGAATAATAGGTGTAGTATTTGTTACGGTTTTCCCCAATTTATTGCCTTTTGATGATAAAAACATAAAATCAGATTTTGTCAACTTCAAAACAGGCTATCCCTCGAAATT
>ERZ778028.2661-NODE-2661-length-12242-cov-8.161812_pt1 | contig 12242 bp, 12 predicted proteins | sample MGYA00375758_ERZ778028 | MGnify/ENA primary metagenome ERZ778028 (study PRJEB29350, sample SAMN05389828) | bioreactor metagenome | isolation source: Thiocyanate bioreactor | place: South Africa: University of Cape Town | collected 2014-03-17 ... | reverse complement strand
GCCGTTCGGTGACTACTCTCCCACATTCGTGGCCGTACGTGCGCGTTCCATCGACGCTGTACGCATTCTACTCCGCGACCGCCACTGTACTGTTTTCGACTACCACGTCATCACGTACGCACTGCGCCAATTTCATCACAACAGTGCACCGGCCGACATTGTGCTGGCGCTGGCGAGCGTCGCCGACACCCGACGAGTGTGGTGGGGAACTAGGGTGGACACGGTTGATATCGTCGACTCTGAGCGCGCAGAAGTCGTGCCGCTTGTCCAGGCACTGATCCGCACCAGCAAGTATACTGCAGCTGAACTCGTTCGCTCCGCCGTGAGTGTTTCCGCCGAGCAAGTTGTTTCTCATCTGGTGGACGAGTACCGTGTTCGAGATGGGCGCGACGCGGCCTTGGCCCTCGAGTACGCCGTGTCGCACAATGATTGCCGCCTGATGGACGTGGTGCACGCGCAGTATCCGGATTGGAAGCCGTGGCGCGACGAAGTTCTGTCGTACGCTGTGGGTGACGTTGACTGTTTACCAGCTACGGTCACGCATTTTATCTCGTTCATCCCCGAAGACGAACGCGCAGACTGTGTGCTTCCTGCGTTCTCTCATCGCCCACCACTCCACAAGCACGTGTTGCACGCAGTGCTGTGCTGCCAAGGAGCTGTCACACCCGCAACGGTCGTGGAACTCGTTGACACGGCTGGGGGGTATTCGATTTGTTACCACCCAGCGGTTCAACGCGCAGCCTGGCAATCGGCCACTGTCATGGAGACAGTCGCTGATGTGCGCCGGGCCAGCAGTCGCCTGCAACGGCGCAGTGCTGACCGCCATGTCACCTCGCTCATGCTCGAAACGGAGGCCGTGCTGCTGCAAGACACTCTGGCTGCGCTGGCTGACGAAGAAGAGGACCAAAACAACTTGCTGCCCGTCATATTGCGCGGCGTGCTTCTGCAGCAGACGTTGTTGATTTGGCGTTTGCACACGGCCGCGACGACTCGGTAAATGTAACAGAGGTTAATGATAATACAAAACGTCTACGACTTGTCAGGCCGTTTGTCCGTCGAGAACCGTTTTTTCGCCGCCACACACTTCCGCAGCCGCAACTTCTGCTTCCGGTGTCCGCACTCTCTTCTGCTTCCACTTTTTTGCGCGGTATGTGTAAAAAACCTGAAAGAAGAGAGCAGCGTACTTTTGTGAGAACCATGTCTGACATGCTCGACATGCCCGACGACATGCGCAGCCCTGAAATGAGCTTCAGTAACGAAGAAACGCTCGCAAACTTGCGCGACAGTGACCACAAATGGGCTCCCGAAAACTTGCTCAAGCAGGCAACCAAATTCTTGGATTTGGTGGTGAAGTTTACCAGCGCGGAGAAGATGAACATCGACAAAGCTCGCGAATGTGCTCTTATCGCAGCTGTCGTCGTGTGGCGCAAGGCAACTATTAACAGGCAGCGTGTTGATGACGAGTGCGCTCGAGCGCTGGAGGTCGTCAGAACTGTGGCCAACGTCGACGATGTCGTGCTCGGAAATCTTGTGCTGCTTTTGCGTCAAGCGTTTGAACTGCCCAAGCCGCCGATGGATTACATGGCGATCGTACAAGAAGGCTTGCAGTTGTTCACGGCATGCGCTCTTCCACTCAGCGAAGATCGAGACACGACGCTGGATTTACTGTCTCGCAAGAACGTGGAAGTTGGCGACGACGGTGGCCCTTTTTTCCGCTTTGCTTCCCTCATGGAACTGTTGCGGACCGTTTACTTCCGCGCCAACGAGACAACAGCGGCTGTCAGCGAACCCTTCTTTTCTTCAACGGACGTGGACGACCTCAAACGTCTCTTTGAAGAGTCGGGAGTGTTGACCAAGCTGTCGGCTGCTTTGATGGCGGAGACAAAGTGCGCTGCGCGTCGCGGTCGCATTTACGGTTTGCTGGCGGTATGGGTTTACAACAATTCTGCTGCGGCGTTGCCAGACGTCATTTACCACTGCGTACTGGAACTACTCGGCTCCGAACAAGTTGACTCCCGTGAGCTCGGCTACGTCGCCTCGCTTCTGGGTAACATTGCCTACCGTTCGCCGAGCGCTCAGGATCAGTTTCAACGGGATGGTGTGTCAGCCCGGCTTGTGCATCATGCGGAGAAGAGCGCAAACAACTTTCGATCTGTCATCCGCATACTCGTGGCCTATCGCAACATTAACCACCCTTGGTGCCACCCGGATGAAGTTCGACGCATTGTGGCTTCTGCCTTTTCTCTGTGCGAGGAAGACCAGCATGTCACGGAACTGTCGGCCATTGCGGCCGGGATGCTGCGGCAGATTGCTGATCCCGACGATGTGCAGCGTTTGATCGAAACACTTGCGAAGCAGTGCTACAAGGTCTTGGCCGATCTAGGTCAGCAAGTGCTTGAACGGCGTGGAATCGTCGTTGACAACCAAGATGGGCGGTGGAAAATGTCGTGGGACAAACGGTCTGGCGACCGTGTTGCGTCACTTACCTTCAACGCGGCCCTGGTCAGCGCGCCCTGCCGCGATTTCTGGACCAGCATGTACTGGGTTGGCTTGCCCGAGTGTGGTGTACCGTGCGATCTCCTCGACGAACTGTGTCTGTGTGGGCTGAGTCCATCTGAGGCCGTTCGTGTACTGCGAGATGATGACTTGCGCGACATTGTGTGCTTGGGCGGTGTGGCTCGATTTGTCATCGACCGGTACGGCCTCCGTCTCGCCGATCTTGTGCGGACTGACGGTCACACTGATTGGCTCGAGTGCTCGGCCCGACACGCCTTACGATCGTGGCTGTACGACCGACGACGTGCTCGGTCCGACTTCTCCGACGAGGACATTCTCAATTGGTTCTCGACGTATGTGGGTACTGCGTACGGTGTGCGTATTTACCGTGGTGGTCGTGACGATGTGGTGGCTGAGATTGACCGGGCTAGATCTAGCGGTCCTTATGGCGGCTTTTGTCACTACAACATGGAAAACGTGGGTTTGAAGACTCTGCTGGTGGCCGCGCATAACTCGCCAGGGAATGACTCGGATGCTGTTGGTCGGTTGTTGTGCCAGGCCGGTGTGCCGCCGTTGGAGCCTGGACGGAAGCGTTGGTTCCATGGTGGCCCTGGTTCACGTGCCAAGGATATCCTCTGCAATGAGTCTATCATGGGTTGTTTGCGAAAAGAGCTGCACGACTTGTCGCCAGGCTCGGCTTTTTACTTGCACGAGACGTTTGCTCGGGCTGCACAGCATGCTCGCAAGTATGCGGTCCGACATGTTGGCGCGGCTGCGGAATCGATGACTCCGGCGGTACTCATTGTCGATTTACCCGAGGAACTTGTTCCCTGCAACGGAGCTCGACGTCTCATTCTGGCGGACCAACGCCAAGCCAGACGCCACATTTGGCTGTGTCGACACGCTGTGCTGCCGGAGGCGTACGTCAACGACGACGAAGCACAACAACGCCTAGCCGCCGAGTTCCAAATGCCACCCACAACCATCAAGCAACTCCGCTACAAGTTGCCGCAAGTGATGAGAGAACGACGACGCTCTCTGGAGAATGTGGCGTGGGTGTTTGGCTACATGGCGGCAACAAGAATTGATAGCCTCGAAGACATGACCTTTTGGAGAGAAGACCCACGATACACGCCACCTGAACACACTCACACAGACGCCATGTTTCTCGGCTTGGACTTGCCGATGGAGCAGCGCTGGGCCCACACAAAGTTGACAGAGATGGTGGATGGCTTCGAACCACTTGGTCAACTGGCCTTGACCAACATTGACCGCGACGTTACGTTTGAGGTGGATGGAGCCGACGAACCACTAACGGCCGACGATCTCGTTATGCGTGGACTGCGTGCCGTGGTCTTCTTGGACAACCGGTGAGCGGAAGAGATAGAGCATGGAAAGGGTGCATTTTTTCTGCTCACTCTTGTGTACACAGGGCGGTGGTGGGGAGTGGTCCAGTGGGTTCGTGAGGTGTTGTATTTTTCTTCTCATTACACGGCCCCAAAAATCTCTGTCATGGTCCTCTCGAAAATACGCTGTTCCAGTTTCAGTTGCTCCACCACCACGCTGTTGAGCATCATAGACAGCAACCCTGTGCCCACCTCCTGCGACACAGCCAGCACCGATGCTAATTCAGCTTCCAGTCGCGGGCACCGGTTGCTGTCTTTGGGCAAACACCAGGGGCGAAAGGCAATGCGGCGGCACGGCACACGGCGCTGAATGATGATCCTCACAAGGGCGTAAATGCCGTCTCGATTGTTTCCTCCGTGATCCAAAACTTGCATGGGATCGATGCTCGGGTGCAAAGCTACGGCTGGGAGGACTTCCAGCCTTCTGCGTTGAGATATAACAGTCGACTTTGCAAAATGCACAGCATGCCAATAGCAGATCTTGGCGTGTGCCGCTTTGGGGTGCACGGCGAGCTCTCGAATCCACTCGACTTGACAACGACGGATGGAGAGGTGAAGAAGAGCAACTGCGTCCTTCACGCGGTCATCATCCAGTAGGCGGCGGATGATGGCAGAGCGGTCTGGTGGTGAGCATAACGACGACATTTCGCAAATAATGCGACGCAGCAAACGACACTGCTTGGCCGTGGGATTGATAAAGGGCTGCAGCGCACAGACAGTGTCCATGTCGTTGTCTAGCACAGCCTGTACAAAATCATTGTCGCGGTTTGCCATGGCGTCGACACACGAGAAAGAATTTTTTTAAAATGTCCGTCATGGTCTTTTCAAAGATGCGCAGAGTTGCTCCACCACCACGCTGTCGAGCATCAGCGTGAGAGCAGGCTCGTGTCCTTGCCGACGGCATGAGTCACGTTGAGTACGCGGTCCAAGTCAGCCAGCAGCAGCGGGCACTTGTAACTCAAGCGTCGTAATGAGTCGGCACCCACATGGAATCCACGCGGCCGTCGTTCAGTAGTGCGCGGACCACTGGCTCGTGGTCGCGGGTGGTTGTTACCATCAGATGGTGAGGAGGTGTTGTACAGCGTCAAATACGGCTTGACCCAAAGCCAACATTACCAAGTGAAAAAACGCGTTTCTTTACTCTTTGTCCTCCTCACAACTGCCCAAACACACCCACCACCACGCGGTTCCAGTCCTCCATCTCTTCCCCAATGCACCCGACTTCGCTGTCGAGCTCCTCGAGAACGTTAGGGTGGGTTACACCCTTGGCCTTGGCTCGGATGCGCTTCATCTCCTCCTGCAAATCTGTGCGTTCCAGACACCCCAAGTCTTGCGGCCGCGGCAGGCGGCGTAGCGGCACTTGGCGGCGCTGGACCTCCTTGAGGAACGTCACAATGCACTTGCGCTGTGCTTTCCACAACGGCTCAGTTTCCCACACGGTGCACATGATCTCCAGCACAAACATGGGGTCGATGTTGGGTGCGTCGACCAACAAAAAGAGAGGGAATTCCACGTCATTGTGTTCGCACGCGGCCGTCACAGCCGCCTTAGTGACTGTGGCCGTGGCGCCGAGAGGGTGGGCAAAAATGGCGCACACCCAGTCGTTCAAGTTATTTGACACGGCCGCGCTCAGCAGTTCCGTGGGGTCCACGTGCCCGGCCTCCAACAGGGCGCGCACAACACCGGGGCAACGTTGCTTTTGGATGTCGTCAGTGCAATGCACGTAGATGCAGTACTCGTGCAGCAAGCGGTCCAGGTGGCCGTTGACGTTGACGTGTGCGAGGAGCAGGGACAACGACTCGGCGGCCAACCAAGTCAACGCAACCTGCACATCCTCGAGTCGCGGCACCACACGGAACTTGGTGATTATGCACTGAACCACCTGTGCACAGTTGTTCTGTAGCGCCAAGTGCAAGTCGTCTGTAGTGGCGTGTGGCTGCTCCAGGATGGCCAGCGCCAAGTCCTGGCGGTCGTCGCAGGTGCAAGCGATCGACAGAAAGTCGCGCCACGTCAGGTCGCCAACGAACCGCATGAGCTCGATGCAATAAGCAATGTCATAGTGGCATCTCTCGACGGCGTCGCGGAAGTCGGTCTCCGATACTCGGCCGTACCACCAGTTGGGGTGCACTTGAGCCAACATCGCCAGCACCCACCCACGACCCACATACTTGCAGAGCTTGTACGCCTCCTCCACGGTGGTGCTGGCCAGAGCAGCGCGGACCTGATCCACGGCGTCCGCATCCACGAGTGCTTGAAAATCTTCAAAGAGCATGATGTTATTTGTTCTCCGCCAGAGGGAAAAGAAAAAAACCGAGAATGGACACGATGAACCAGCAGGACGCTTTTATCGGACAAGCATCAGAAAGAGAGAATGACACCCCTCTTCGCCGGTCAACGCTTCCTCGGCCAGCGCCAGCAGACGCTCGGCCTGTGTCTGACGGGCAGTGGCCACGGACTCCAGGCACTCCACAGCACGGAGGGAGACGGCCGCCTTGATGGCTTCAGCCGACACATCGTCCGTGGCGGTGGGATGGTACTGCAGCACGGCGTCCACCCAGTCCACCAGCCCGAGGCGCACGCTCGTCTCCAGAGTTTTGACCACGTCCGGTCGCAGGTGGTCGAGGACGAGGTGGATAGCCTGGGTCATGGTTTTTGGCTTCTCCCAGCACGGGGCGCGGGCCACTTTCTCCAGCAGAGTGTCGATGGAGATGACAGTGTGGTGACGCAACTGGCGACGGACGCTGTCGACGTCGCCGTTGGCAATGGCGGTGGCAAGGGCGGCGGTGGTCATGTTACCTGTGCGGCGCGAGAGCAAAAACGAAATGCAAGAATTCGAGTGTCTGGCTTAAATCGAAAAAATAACCATCGCCGCCATCACCATATCTATCTCGGTTCATGTGTTTGTGGAGAAAGAGGAGGAGGAGGAGGAACCGCCGAAAAAGCGCTCTCGCAGTGTCCCGCACCAATAAACAGAAACGCGATGAACATCTCCCCCGAGACCAACGCGTATGTAAAGGGTGGTCGTGGAGAGAGGAAACTCGAAAGAAAAAAATCCCTCGCACAGACTCGTGGAAAAGGCTCTTCGCCAGCGTCAGCGCCGCCGTATCGATCCCGAGTCTCAAGATTCCAACCCAAGTCGCTAGTTTTTTACCCTCTCCCTGTCCTGCCCAACAAAAAATACACACACGTAATTTTTTCTCATGTCTCTGCTGCACACTGAACAAGTCCAAAAGGCTCTGGCTGAAGCCACCCGTCTCCTCGTGTTCAAGCAAGTCATGCTCGACCTGTTGCCACCGCTGTCGACACTACCACGTGACGAACACGCTCTGGCAGCCCGGGTGGAGTTGGCACACGAACGCCGCAAGGATGCACAGGCTCGGTATCCGTTGTACGCCACACTGTACAAGCAAGTCTTTGACATTCTGTACCGCGGCGCGGACTCGGAGGTCATGTGGTGTCATGTGCCCCACCGCCGGCTGACACCCCTGCTGCGCCGCCTGGTTCCCTCGCACGAGAGTTGGTTTACGTTTGCGTCGTGGGTGTACAACGGAACGTCGAATCCGACTGTGGTCAACATGGCCGTGGCCACGCGCATTGACCCGCGCAAGTTTATGTGCAAGAAGAAGACGAAAGAGGAGGCGGACGTTGTATTTGCGGCCCGAGCACTGCTCACCATGCAAAACGACAAGTAAACCTCTCCTTCTCTTACCACGGACTTGCCTTGCTGATGACATGCATAGAAGTGATTAGAGACAATACGAAAGCGATCACTGATAGGCACGCACACCACCAGAAACGACGTTCCGCGGCTTGAATTGCGTCCTCGGCTTGTTGGACGATTGCGTCAAGTTGAGTCCGCAAATCACCGTTGGGTTCAGTGAACCACCAGAGTTGTTGACGCTTTTCGCGGGCCATGAGACACGACCAAGCGAACAAGAGTACCAGCGCCAGAACACTCAGGGTCGGAACCACCATGTCAGACGCGACGACGTGACTGTGGCGCGATCCCGCGGCACCAAGACACAGGGGAAGGCACAAGATCGCCATGGTTCCGACGACGACAGCCATCACGACGCATCGAAGGCTTTGCGTTGTGAAATAACGCTGGACTTGATCGTGGTACCAGAACAACGCAAAGTCGTGGGCAGCCGTCTCTGGCGTTCTCCAGGGGGCTTTATCGGGCCAGCGCAACACGTACTTGCTCTCGTAGACAAAGGTCTCCCACACCTTTTGGGCGTTGGCTTTGTTTGAAAGAATGTTGTGCTGCTCACTCTCCATGGTAACTCCTCCTCTATTGAGATGATGTTTATGAGAAAAATGAGTAAAAACTCAGAACATGGTGGTAACGATTGACAAAAAAACGAAATCACAATTCAGCTCAAAAGCAATCAAACACTTCAGCTTGAAGCAAGATAGAAGGAATTCCAAGTTGTCGACCTCGAGACAGTCAGCATACTGTTTGACTACTTGTCCGAGTCGAGCCACAAGTTTCCAAACACTGTCGTGATCTTCTCGAATGCCAAGTGGTTCCCAGTTTGCGATTTCTTGCTCGCGTTTTGCCGCAAAGAGGTATATCAAGCAAACGAGACATAACTTCAAGACCGAGAAGAACCTCACATGCGTCTCAAAGGCGACAAAGGCACAGGTCGCCAAGATCACTGCCGAGACCAGCGATGCATATCGCAGTAGACGCCACCGTCGACTGCGCTTCGCCATCAACGCGGGGCCGTAACAGCGCGAAAACCCGGCCACAGCTCTGTCTGGACTCGTCCACGGTGCCTGTTCTGGCCAGTGGATATTAATGGTGTGGTAAATACTTTGGAACTGCTCCCACGCCTCTTGCGCTTCGGCGGCCGTGATGATGTTGGTCATGACGCCACTTTTCTCTATCACAAGAATTTTATAGCGAAAACGATCAAAGTATTGACTGCCGCAATGGTCATGAGTACAACCACTAAAACGTCTCGAAGAAACTCCCAGTTGTCGTTTTCACGTCGGTCGGCATACAGTTTGATCACGAGACCAAGACGAGCCATAAGTTTTCGAACACTGTCGTGATCTTCTGGAATGCCTATTGCTTCCCAGTTGGTGATTTGCCGCACGCGTTTTTCAGCTTCCTCGGATGTGGTGTAGATGATGTAAACGAAACATGCCTCGAAGGCCAAAAGCAACAACGCGTGCTTCTGAAAGGTGACAAGGGCGTACATCACAGCTGCGGTCGCAAAGATTACAGCCAAAACAAACGCCACATGTTCCAGCAGCCGCCATCGCCGACAACGCTTTGCGATCAAGGCGGAGCCGTAAAAGCTGGAAAACTCAGCCACCGCGGTCCCTGGACTCGACCAAGGAGCCCGCTCAGGCCAGTGATGCGTCGGCGTTTTCTTCACAAACGTCTCCCACGCCTCTTGCGCCTCAGCGGCCGTGATCATGGTCGTTCTTTCTTTACTTTTTCACACTGCCATTTTCACCAAAATCACCCAGCCCACTGCCGCCCACAGAAACGACGCCATGTACAAGGCCAAAAGCAGCCAGAAGCAGCGATGTTCCGACTTGAGTTGATCGTCATACTTTTGCACAACAGCGTGGAACTGCGTCAATAAATCATTGTCGGCCACAAACACACGGTCTAGCGTCACCAACGGTGGACGCTCTCGCAGTCGATAGTACCACGATAGCACGCACAGCGTCACCAGCACCGAAATACTGCTAGCCGCGGCAATGGCCGTGACCAGGTGAAGGTGTTTTTGGAACAAGACTGCGGACAGGTACGCCGTGCACACAATCAAGAGCGCCAAGGTTTCCAGAGATGCAACAACAGACCACTGAGACGAGCGCTCGTTTCGCTGGTTCGTCACATAGTAATAGTCCCAGTAGCGTGTAAATCCACGAAGGGCGTCGTTGGGGTGCAGCCACGGCGGTTCCCTGGTATCCGACAAGCTGATGCGGTGGGTGCACGCACTGCGAAACAGTTCCCACGCCACACGCGCATCGGCCGCCGACGTGGGTTGTGGCGAAGCTGGGAGATGTTCGTACGACATCTGCTGTTATAATATGAACTTGGCTTGTGCACTCCTATTTTGGTGCTCCTCGCTTGCGGCTACGGCCTGCTGCCTGGTGTTTGGCTTCATCCTGGTCACCGCCGTCTCACCGGCGGCTCTGGTGTTTCTCGGCCTTTGCACGTTTCTCGTGTGTGCCAGCACAATCGTGTGCATCGAGACGTGCAGCAGCAGGCAACGCAAGCATCGACTGGAGATTGACTTGCTCGTGTATGAAGACGATAATGTAGAGGCTGTGTAAAGTGCCGGACAAAATTTTAGGTGTGACACACCAGAAAAAAAGTTTTCCCGACCCCCTCCCCGAAAAATTCCTGAAAAAGTTTTTCTGGTGTGACACACCTAAAATTTTTTTCTTCCCATTTTCAAAAATTTTCTCTTCTTATACATAAGCTCTCATGTACATTGACGAACACGATCACCTGCGCGTCCGTGACGGTGGTCGGCCGACGGTCAATGTGGTGTCGTTCAGGTATCAAGACAAGACTCTGACTCACTTTTCCTTTCACGACCACGCGGCCGTCGTGGAACTCTGCAACGGCGTTCCAACCCTGTTGCATGGTCTCCACCGTGCCGGCACCAAGCCAACCACTCAACTCGTCAAGCCGTCGTTGCAAGTCAACACCAAGAACCTGACCATTCGTGGCACAGGTCACGTGGTGCTCGATGCTGCCGGGTGTCTTCGGGGTGTTGATACCGTGTTCCGCTACGACGCCAACGCGGACGTGGTGTACGTGGGTGGTGAGCCTGAGCAGATTGAAATCAGCGGCCAAGTTTACGAGTTTTCCACGCCACCACATCAGTACGCGTGTATCGAGTTGGGAGCGCTGGAGAGCATCCAGGTGCTCCACGGCACGTCGCTGCGCATCGAAAAACCCGACTGTGTTGCATGGATCAAGGTGGCTGGCACTGGCAGTCGTGTGATGCTGGCGGCCGACCAAAAGTACCTGTGCCACGTGACGGCCTCTGCATCAGCCAATGTGACCGTGGAACGCGGTGTCCAGGTGGGCGACACAACGCTCATTCTCAAGGCCACTTGCGACGGCACCATCCACATCAAGGGCGAGGTGGCGGCGCAACTCTGCGAGGTGTCGGCCTGGTCCTCTGGAACCGTGATCGTGGCGGCCGCTAAGAAGATTACCATGGACGCTGAGAGTAAGGGCAAGATTACGGCCAAGGGTGTCAAGTGCGTGAGCAAGTCGGCAGGGATGGCAGGCAAAGTCAGATTTACTCGAATGTAAAACCGTTACCAACATTTTTCCACAGAAAAGATGTTTTTTCTCTCTGTATAACGCAATCGCACATCATGTCAGCCGAGTCTGTTTTCAAATGTCTGCCACTGGAAGACGAGACGTTTTCCCACTTTGTCTTTCACGACCAAGACGATGCATACGTCAAGCTTCGCTTCGGCGTTCCAGTGGAGCTGAGAGGCGTGCAGCGTGTTGGTACCGAGAAGGTGGTCAAGCCATTGCTGCAAATCAACTCCATCTGGCTGACCATTAGCGGAGGAGGTCGTGTGGTGATGGATGCTGCAGGTTGTCTCAAGGGCGAGGAAGGCACCACGTTCCACGTCAACGACAACACGGTGTACGTGCACGAACCCTCGCGGCAGATTGAAATCTGCGGCGAACTCTACGAATTCGCCACAAAAGAGCCCCAGTACACTAGCATTCAGTTGTTGAGCGAATTAGAAATGCTTCAGGTGTTCAGCGGCGTATCGCTGCGCATCGAAAAGCCCGACTGCGTTCAACACTTGTTGTCTAGTGGCAACAACAGTAACGTGACGCTGGCAGCCGACCAAAAAAAATTGTGTCATGTTGCAACTTCGTTGGCAGCTGGCGTGACGGCGGAACGCGACGTCAAGGTGGGCGCTGAAAAGCTGGTTCTCGCTGCTTTTAGCGGTTTGATCCACATCAAGGGCGAGGTGACTACTGAGTGGGTTCAAGTAAGAGTATCACGCAATGGATCTGTGATTTTGGGCGCGGCCCAAGAAAATGCCGATGGACGCCGAGAGTAAAAAAGTCAAGTTTACTCGGGTGTTGTTGTAAAGACAGAGTAAAACGTACGCTCCTTCGTGCGCATGTCGAGATGGGCGTGTTGAAACACCACCCCCAGGACCGTCGCCACTAGTTCATCGCGGTCCTTCACGATTTCAAACATACGCTTCACAACCGCGATTTCGGAGCGTTCCCGGATAAACACGGCCGTCATTGAGAGGTGGCGAGGGCGTGGAATGGGAGGTGCGGCGACAAGCTGCTGACGCTTCAGCATGATCATGAGTACCTGG
>ERZ778028.2655-NODE-2655-length-12269-cov-7.867447_pt1 | contig 12269 bp, 5 predicted proteins | sample MGYA00375758_ERZ778028 | MGnify/ENA primary metagenome ERZ778028 (study PRJEB29350, sample SAMN05389828) | bioreactor metagenome | isolation source: Thiocyanate bioreactor | place: South Africa: University of Cape Town | collected 2014-03-17 ... | reverse complement strand
ACCGTTCAAGACTCACCCACCGAGGAGCGGAACCTCTTGATCAACACGCCCTAGCAAAGGAGCAGGAATGCGATACAAGTTTCTGGGCGCTGCCGCCGCCATCACGGTGGCCGGAATCGCCCTGACCGGCTGCAGCGGCAGCGCGCCCGCCGCCCCCGCCACCGAGTCCGGCGAGCGGACCATCACCGTCGTCTACCAGAAGACGGCGGCCTTCCATCAACTCGACGACCTCTTCCAGAAGGTCAAGCCCGAGTTCGAGGCCGCCAACCCCGGCGCGACCGTGAAACTGCAGCCGATCGAGTCGGAAGACCAGTACTTCACCAAGCTCGCTCTGATGAACGGCTCACCCGAAACCGCGCCGGACGTCATCTACGAGGACACCTTCCAGATCAAGTCCGACTCCGCCGCCGGATACCTGCTGCCGATCGACGACTACGTCGCGAACTGGGCGGACTGGAGCCAGTTCTACGACGCGGCCAAGCAGGCCGGCCTCGGCGACGACGGCAAGACGTACGGCGTCTCGATGGGAACCGACACCCGTGGCATCTACTTCAATAAGGACATCTTCGCGAAGGCGGGTCTGCCCGTCGATTGGCAGCCGAAGACCTGGGACGACATCATCACGGCCGCCGAGAAGATCAAGGCCGCCGTCCCCGACGTCACGCCGCTCAACATCTACGGCGGCAAGGCAGCCGGCGAGCAGACCTCGATGCAGGGCTTCGAGATGCTCATGTACGGCACGGGCTCGACGCTCTATGACAACGACCAGCAGAAGTGGATCACCGGTTCGAAGGGTATGACCGACTCGCTGTCGTTCTACAAGGAGCTCTACGACAAGGGCCTCGCCACACCGCTGGATCTCGCGCTGGATCCGACGATCGGCAGCCGCGTGTCGACCGAGCTGATCCCGCAGGGCAAGGTCGCTATGGCGATCGACGGATCGTGGCTGCCGGGCGGATGGATGACCGGCGACCACGCGTGGCCGGCCTGGCAGCAGACGATGGGCCTCGCGAAGATGCCGACCCAGGACGGTGCGGACCCGGGCGCGACCTCGATGTCGGGCGGATGGACGCTCGCGGTGGGCGCGCAGACGAAGCACCCCAAGACGGCATTCGATTTCATCGCGATGGCGCTGAACAAGGAGAACACCCTCAAGTACGACACGGAGAACAGCCAGATCGCCGTCCGCGACGACGTGGCCACCTCCCAGGACTACCTGGGCTACAACCCGACCTTCAAGTTCTTCGCCGACCTCGTGAAGGTCACCCACTTCCGCCCGGCCACACCCGACTACTCGCAGATCTCCAGCGCCCTCCAGCAGGCGACGGAGTCGGTCATCACCGGTGACGCGACTCCCGAGCAGGCCGCGAAGACCTACGACGGAGCTCTCACGAAGATCGTCGGCGCCCAGAAGGTGACTCAGGGCAACTGACCACCATGTCGACGATCGCTCGGTCGCCCCTGCGCTCGGCCCCCGACGGGGCCGAGCGCAGGCGGAGCGGCGCCCTCCGTTCCCTGTCGCGTTCCACACCGCTGGTACCGGCGCTCATCCTGCTCGTCGTCTTCCTCGTGGGCCCCATGGTCTTCGCCCTCTGGGGGTCGCTCACCAACGCCGCCCTCACCGGCTATCGCGCGGCGAAGCCGCAGTTCATCGGGTTCGACAACTACGTCTCGCTGTTCTCCGACCCCGACTTCTGGAGCTCGGTCGGTCTCACGCTCTCCTTCGTGTTCTTCTCGGCGATCATCGGCCAGAACGTCCTGGGCATGGCACTCGCCGTGCTGACGCGGGCGGGATCGAAGGTGCTGTCCACCGTCGTCAGCACACTGGTGGTCATCTCCTGGGTTCTCCCCGAGATCGTCGCCGCCTTCGCGCTCTACGCCTTCTTCTCCTCCGACGGCACCCTCAACGCTGCACTGGGAGCTGTCGGCCTGGGCAGCATCAGCTGGCTCATCGACTATCCGATGCTCGCCGTGATCCTCGCCAACATCTGGCGCGGAACGGCGTTCTCGATGCTCGTGTACAACGCGGCTCTCGCCGAGGTCCCCCCGGAGATCACCGAGGCCGCGCAGATCGACGGCACCAACTCGGTGCAGCGCTTCTTCCTCATCACGCTGCCGATGATCCGGCGCTCGATCGCCACGAACCTCATGCTGACCACACTGCAGACCGTCGGCACGTTCGGTCTCATCTGGGTGATGACCGGCGGAGGTCCCGGGACCCGCAGTTCGACCCTGCCCGTGCTCGCCTACCAGGAGGCGTTCAAGTTCGCCCAGGTCGGCTACGGCACCGCGATCGCCGCCGTGACGATCGTGCTCGGCGGCGTCTTCGCGATCCTCTACATCAAGATCCTCAAGCCGGAGGTCGAGTCATGAGCGCCGCTGCTCTGAGCACCCTGACCGTCGACTCACCGGTGCGCAACCGCGGCCGCTGGCTCGCGAACATCATCCTCGTCGCACTCGGTGTCGTCTTCGTCGTCCCGATCGCGTGGATCGTGCTTTCGTCGATCAATCCGGCGGCGACGGTGTCGATGTCGATCCCTACAGGCGCGACCTTCGACAACTTCGCGCAGGTGCTGACCTTCAACCAGTCGTTCCTGCCGCTGTGGAACTCGGCGATCATCTCTTTCGGGACGGCGGCGCTCACCGTCGTCGTCGGCATCCTGGCCGCCTATCCGCTGTCGCGGTTCAACATGCGCTTCCAGCGCGGCTTCCTCTACAGCGTGCTCTTCGGCTCCTGCCTGCCCATCACGGCGCTCATGGTGCCCGTGTACGCGATGTTCGTGCAGCTGAGGCTGCTGGACTCGCTGCTCGGCGTCGTGCTCTTCATGGCGGCGACCTCGCTGCCGATGGCGATATGGATGCTGAAGAACTTCATGGATTCCGTTCCCGTGTCGCTCGAAGAGGCGGCGTGGGTCGACGGTGCATCGCCGATGCGGGCCCTGGCACAGATCGTGCTGCCGCTGATGCGTCCCGGCATCGGCGTCGTCTTCATCTTCGTGTTCACGCAGGCGTGGGGGAACTTCTTCGTTCCGTTCGTGCTCCTGTTCAGCGCCGAGAAGATGCCGGCATCCGTCGCCATCTTCCAGTTCTTCGGCAACCACGGCGCGGTCGCCTACGGTCAGCTCGCCGCCTTCGCGATGGTGTACTCCGTACCGATCCTGGTGCTCTACCTACTGATGCAGCGCCTGACGGGAAGCTCGTTCGCCCTCGCGGGCGGCGTCAAGGGCTGACCCCTCCCCCTCCTCTTCTCCCCTGTCCGGAAAGGACCTCCCATGCACGACCGCAGTGCCCTCGCCCAGCTGCGCATCGACCGCTTCCTCCGCGAGCGGCTCACCGCGAACCTCCACCGCGCCACCGCACCGCTCGATGTCGAGCTGTGGGAGGCGCCGGGCGAACCGGTCACGTTCGCCGAGGCGAGCGCCGCAGACTTCGCCCCGTTCGCGGCGGGCCGCACGTGGGGGCGCCCCTGGGGGACGACATGGCTGCGCGTGCGCGGCGAGGTGCCGGCGTCGTGGCGGGATGCCGAGGGCGCCCCTCTCGCCGGCACGCGCGCCGAGCTGCTGGTCGATCTCGGTTTCACGAGCGGTCAGGTCGGTTTCCAGAGCGAGGCCATGGTGTGGACCACGGACGGGCGACCGCTGCGCGGCATCGCGCCGTTCAACAACGCCGTGACGGAGGCGATCGACGCCGACGGGCGCATCGACGTGTTCATCGAGGCGGCATCCAACCCCGACGTGGGCAGCCTCTTCACGTTCGAACGGACGCCGCTGGGCGACCCTGCGACGGCCGGCACCGATCACATCTATCGGCTGCGGCAGGTGGATGTGGCCCTCCGCGACCTCGAGGTCGCCGCGCTTCGCGCCGACACAGTGGCGCTTCGCGGACTCGCGGAGCAGTTGGATGCCGGCAGCCCCCGCCGTGCCGAGATCCTGGCGGGCCTGGAGGCGATGATCGACGCCGTCGACCCCGACGACGTATCGGGTACCGCCACCGCGGGCCGCGCCGTGCTCGCTCCGCTGCTGGCGCGCCCGGCGCACGCGAGTGCGCACACACTGCACGCCGTCGCGCACGCCCACATCGACTCCGCCTGGCTGTGGCCGGTGCGCGAGACCGCACGCAAGGTCGCGCGGACCTTCTCCAACGTGCTCTCGCTCATGGATGAGGACCCCGACTACGTGTTCGCCAGCTCCTCGGCCCAGCAGTTCGCGTGGGTCAAGCAGTACTACCCCGACCTGTACGCGCGCATCGTCGAACGCGTGCGAGAAGGCCGCTTCATCCCGGTGGGGAGCATGTGGGTCGAATCCGACACCAACATGCCCGGCGGCGAGGCGCTCGCCCGCCAGTTCGTTGTCGGGAAGGGCTTCTTCCAGCGTGAGTTCGGCATCGACACCCCGGAGGTGTGGCTGCCCGACTCGTTCGGCTACACGGGCGCACTGCCACAGATCGCGAAGGCCGCCGGCGCGCGATGGTTCCTCACCCAGAAGATCTCCTGGAACGAGACGAACCGCATGCCACACCACACCTTCCAGTGGGAGGGCATTGACGGCACGCGCCTGTTCACCCATTTCCCGCCCGTCGACAAGTACAACTCCGATGTCTCCGCGGCAGACCTCGCCCACGCCGAACGCAACTACGCCGACAAGGGCCGCGGCACGGTGTCGCTGCTGCCCTACGGCTTCGGCGACGGCGGTGGCGGCCCGACGCGGGAGATGACGGCGGCCATCGCACGCGCCGCCTCGTTGGAGGGGTCGCCCCGGACCATTCACTCCACGCCGGAGCGCTTCTTCACGACCGCCGAAGCGGAGTACCCCGCCCCCGAGGTCTGGGCCGGAGAGCTCTACCTCGAGTTCCACCGCGGCACGTACACCAGTCAGCTGCCGACGAAGCAGGGCAACCGGCGCAGCGAGCATCTGCTCCGCGAAGCCGAGCTGTGGGCGACGACAGCCGCCGTGCGGGTCGGTGCTCCGTATCCGGCGCAGCGACTGGCCCGCATCTGGCAGACGGTGCTGCTGCAGCAGTTCCACGACATCCTGCCCGGCTCATCGATCGCCTGGGTCCACCGCGACGCGGAGCGCAACTACGCGGCCGTCGCCGGCGAACTGGAGGAGATCATCGCCGACAGCCTCGCGGCGATCGCCGGTACAGGGCCACATCTGCTCGCCGTCAACGCGGCGCCGCACGAGCGTGCCGGCGCTCCAGCGCTCGGCGGCGCGGCTGCGGCGCTCCCGGCATCCGTCACGCCCCGCGTGGACGGGCACGGATGGGTGCTCGACAACGGCATCGTCCGCGCCCACATCGACGGCCGCGGCCTCGTCACCTCGCTGGTCGATCACGCCTCGGGGCGCGAGGCCGTGGCCCCGGGCGGCGCGCTCGGACTGCCGCAGCTGCACCGCGACACCCCGACGCAGTGGGACGCGTGGGACATCGACGCCCACTATCGCCACCACGTGACCGATCTCGAGGCCGCCGCATCGATCGTCGTCGAGGCTGACGTGATCATCGTCACGCGCACGTTCGGCTCATCGCAGCTCGTCGAGCACATCCGGCTCGACGAGAGATCGCGGGTGCTGTCGTTCGACCTCGACATCGACTGGCATGAGCAGCAGAAGCTGCTCAAGTTCGCGTTCCCCCTCGACGTGCACACCCACACCGCCGCCTCGGAGATCCAATTCGGCCACATCGAACGCCCGATCCACACGAACACGTCGTGGGATGCCGCGCGCTTCGAGACCGTCGCCCATCGCTGGGTGCGGGTGGCCGAACCCGACTTCGGTGTCGCGATCGTCAACGACTCGACCTACGGCCACGACATCACCCGCCAGGCGCGGGACGGCGGCGGCACGGTGACGACCGCACGGCTGTCGCTCGTGCGCGGCGCACTGTTTCCCGACCCGACGCAGGATCAGGGTCGTCACCGCCTGCACGTGGGAGTCGCGGTAGGCGCCGACGTCCTCACGGCGGTGCGGGAGGGTTACCGGGCGAACCTCCCGGTGCGGACGATCGAGGCGGACGTGACCGAGATCCCGCCGCTCGTGAGCGTGGACCACGAGGGCGTCGTGATCGAGGCGGTCAAGCTGGCCGAGGATGGCAGCGGCGATGTCGTCGTGCGCCTCTACGAAGCCCTCGGCCGTCGTGCCGCGGCACGCGTGAGCCTCGGGTTCGCGGCGACGGGCGTCGTCCAGACCGATCTGCTGGAGCGCGAGGTCGCTCAGACGGCAGTCGTCTCGGCGGACGCGGCGCACGCCGACCTCGCACTGAGGCCGTTCGAGATCGTCACCCTGCGGATGCCGCGGGCGTAGTGCGTTTCGACTCGTCGCTGCGCTCCTCGCGGGGCGACCGGGAAGGGGAGTCGCTCTCCGGTCGTTGAGCGAGCGCAGCAAGTCGAAACGCCGCCGGCTACAGCCGTTCGATGATGGTGGCGTTCGCCATGCCCCCGCCCTCGCACATGGTCTGCAGTCCGTACCGTCCGCCGGTGGACTCGAGGTGCGCGAGGAGCGTACCGAGAAGTCGCGTGCCGCTGGAGCCGAGCGCGTGCCCGAGGGCGATCGCCCCTCCCCAGGGGTTGAGCTTGGCGGCATCCGCGCCGAGTTCGGCAGCCCACGCGAGCGGCACCGGGGCGAACGCCTCGTTGACCTCGTACGCGTCGAGATCGTCGATCGTCAGGCCACCGCGCTCCAGCACGCGACGTGTCGCGGGAATCGGCCCCGTGAGCATCATCAGGGGGTCGTCACCGACGACGGCGAACGCGTGGAAGCGCGCACGCGGCGTCAGCCCCAGCTCGAGCGCCTTCTGCTCGCTCATGATGAGCACCGCGGAGGCGCCGTCGGTCAGCGGAGAAGAGTTGCCGGGTGTGATCAGCCAGTCGATCTCGGGAAAGCGCTCCGCCATGGCATCGGTGCGGAAGGCCGGCGCGAGGCCGGAAAGACCCGCGACGGTGGTGCCCGGGCGCACCGTCTCGTCGATCTCGACACCGTCGACGGCCAGCAGCTGCGAGGCGAATCTGCCCTGGACCTGCGCCTCGGCAGCGCGTTCGTGCGACTCGGCCGCGTACGCGTCGAGCTCGTCGCGCGAGAAGCCCCAGCGCGCCGCGATCAGCTCGGCCGACACGCCCTGGTTCACGAGTCCGTCGGGATAGCGCGCGTGCAACCCCGGTGAGAAGGGTGAACCGGCGACGGATGCCGCGACCCCGAGAGGCACGCGGCTCATCGATTCGACGCCGCCGGCGATGACGATGTCGTACTGTCCGGCCATGACGCCCTGCGCCGCGAACTGCGCGGCCTGCTGGCTCGATCCGCACTGCCGATCGATCGTCGTCGCCGGAACGCGCTCGTCGAATCCGGCCGCGAGCACCGCCTGACGCGCGATGTTCATCGTCTGTTCGCCGACCTGGCTGACGCAGCCGAGCAGCACGTCGTCGATCTGACGGGAGTCGAGTCCGTTGCGTTCGAGCGTCGCGCGCAGCACGTGCGCGGCGAGGTCGACGGGATGGATGCCGCTGAGCGCCCCGCCCGGCTTGCCGCGCCCCGACGGGGTGCGGACGGCGTCGACGATGACGGCGGTGCGCATGTTCATGGCATCCATCCTGTCTCCTGCCCGCGCGCGTGTCAGCACGCGCACCGGTCAGCGGCCCGCCGCCCGTCCGCGCCGTCCGCGCCCGTCAGTACGCGACGACGGGCAGCACCCCCCTCGCGCGGGAGTCGAGCCAGCCGGGGGCACCGGTGAAGGTGACCCGCACGACGTGCAGGCCGCGGCGGAGCGCCGGCAGCGTCACCGAGAACCGGCCGCGGTCGTCGGCATCCAGGGTCACCGTCGCGACGGTCGTGCCGTTGTCGGTCACGGTGACGGTGCCGACGGGCGCGCTGCGGTCGTCGGCCGTGACCTTGCCCGACACACTGACCGACGACCCGTGGCGCACGAGCAGTCGGCTCGGCTGCGCGATCACGTGGGTCGCGACCGGCTGGGCCTCGGTCAGCACCGCGACGGAGCGGGCCGGCACCGTGACGGTGCCCGTGGCGGCATCCCATGTCGTCGTCTTCACGACGGCATCCGACCCGTTCGCCTGCGCCGACGTGAGCGTGAACGAGCGCCCCGACAGCGCGGGCACGGTCTGCGTGGTCGCTTCGGGCGACGCGTTGAAGACGACGAGCGCACCGGCCAGGTCGGGATCGACGTCGGCGCCGACCGTGTCGTCGACGAGCATCGTGATCACGCCCGGCGTCGCGCCGGCGCCGCTGTTCGGGAACGACACCTTCTGCTCGATGCGGTCGGCCGAGCCGAGTCGCAGGAGGGGCACCTCGCCCCGCACCCGCAGCAGGTCGAGGGCGGATGCCTCCGCCGCGGCCATGTCCGCCGGCCCGGGCTTCAGGGCGGGGTCCGCGAGCAGCGGCTGCATGACGGCCCACTTCGCCTGGTTGTCGGCGGCCGGGGGCAGCCCCGACCCGAACGTCGATTCCTGACCGGTCCAGTCGATCCGGTTGAACCAGTCGCCCGAGTTGTAGCTGTTGCGGTCGAGCGACTTCGACCGCAGCAGCTCGGTGCCCGCGTGCCAGAACGACGGGGTCTGCGACAGCGTCACGGTCGCGAGCGACAGGGTGTTCATCCGCACCCGGTCGGCCATCGTCGTGTCTTTCGGCAGCTTCAGCACGCCGAGGTCGTACAGCGTCTCGTTGTCGTGCGCGTCGACGTAGCTGATGATCTCCTCGGGCTCGTCGGCATAGCCCGCCGCCTGCCCGTTGTAGTCGAGCTCCGCTCCCTTCTTCACGCTGCCGTCGGCGGTCGTCAGGGCGAAGTCGGCGAGGTTGCCGGCGAGTCCGAGCTTGACGAGGTCGGTCTGGTGACCGAGGTCGGCGAGCGCCTGCTCGGGGGTGCCGTTGATCGGGTCGCCGTTCGGGTCGGTCGCGAGCCCCGTGCCGTACCCCTGGCGGAAGGTCGAGCCGGCGTCGACGGGGCTGCCGCCGTGCACCGCATCGCGGAGGCGATCGCTGAACGTGCCGATGCCGGTGCCGCCGAGGTTCCCCTGCCGCGCCTGCACGAACAGGGCGTCGTCCTGCACTTCGCCGAAGTTCCAGCCCTCTCCGTAGAGGTACACCTTCTTCCCGTCGACGCCGTCCTTCTTGAGGGTCAGCTCGTCGAGTGCGGCCCGGATGGCGAGCATGTTGTCCTTCGAGTGGTGCCCCATCAGGTCGAACCGGAAGCCGTCGACCTTGTACTCCTTCGCCCACAGCACGACGGAGTCGACCATGAGCTTCTGCGCGACGGCGTGCTCGGTGGCGACGTTCTGGCAGCACGTGGAGGTCTGCACGGCGCCGTTGCCGTCGAGGCGCTGGTAGTAGCCCGGCACGACCTTGTCGAGCACCGACGTGTCCGCCTGCCCCGAGGCCGAGGTGTGGTTGTACACCTCGTCGAGCACGACCTGCAGCCCCATCTTGTGGAGCGACCCGACCATCGTCCGGAACTCGCCCACGCGCGCCCCGCCCTCGGGGTTCACCGCGTACGAGCCCTCGGGCGCCTGGAAGTGGAACGGGTCGTAGCCCCAGTTGAACCCGTCGGTGTCGGCGACCGCCGCGACGCAGGCCTGCTGCTCGGCGGAGTCGGGCGCGAACGACGCGAGGTCGCACGCGGGCACCGCCTGCTGGGCGCGGTTCTCCTCGATCGTCGCGATGTCGAACGACGGCAGCAGGTGCACCGTGTTGATGCCGGCGGATGCCAGCTGCTTCAGCTGCTGCGTGCCGGCGCTGTCCCGGGCGAAGGCGAGGTAGGTGCCGCGCTCGGTCTCGGGCACCGTCTCGTCGCCGATCGAGAAGTCGCGGATGTGCAGCTCGTAGATGGCACGGTCGACGTCGCGCGCGATCACCGGCGCCTTCGTCTTCTTCCACACCTTCGGCGCCCACGCAGGGTCGGCGAGGTCGATCGCGACCGACCGGGTCGAGTTGGCCGTGAGCGCGACCGTGTACGGGTCCGTGACCTGGTTCGTCTCGACCTTTCCGGTCGTCGGGGCGTAGACCGCGACCTCCCAGAGGTACTCGTCGCCGGTCAGCGCCTTCCCGCCCGTGACGCTCCAGGTGCCCGATGCCGAATCGAAGGATGCCTCGCGCCGCGCGGGATCGCCCGTCGCACCGGCATCCCACGTCAGGAGCGTGGCCGTCTGCGCCGTCGGCGCCCAGACGCGGAAGGTCGGCTTGGATCCGCGGAAGGAGACCCCCAGGTCGTCGTCAGCGACGGCGTCGGCGTAGAGGTCGTCGAGCACGCCCGGGATCTGCACGCCGGTGTATGCGGTGAGCTTGCCGTCGGCACCGCGCTGCGCGACGGCAAGCTGCCCGCGCAGGAGCGTCGCGACGGCGTCGCGGTCCTGCCCCTCGACGTGCAGGGCGACGAAGCCGGAGAGAGCCGGGAAGCGCGCGCGCTGCGCGTCGGTCAGCCCGTCGCCGACGCGTGTCAGCGTCACCGGGTCGCCGTCCGTCCCGGTGACGTCGCCGTCCGAGACGGCGAGCGCCGCCGTGGCCGAGCCGTACAGCTGCCAGGTCGCACCGACGGCGGGTGCGCCGAGCTCGCCGGGCCACGCGATCGTGTCGGCGTCGATCCAGTGCGCGCGCGACTGGCCGGTGCCGGGGAGCGGCGGGTCGGCCGAGACGATCTCGAGCAGGTGCGTCGCCACGTCGTAGCGGAACGAGACGCGCTTGCCCTCGGTGGCCGAGAACGCGATGTTCGCGCCGTCGCGCGCGCCGTCGGCGCCGTAGTTCTCCGCCCAGCTGAGCCCGTGCGCGACCTTCAGCTCGTACGAGCCGGTCGGCAGCTTCGTCGTCGAGAACTCGTAGACGCCGTCGCGGTCGCCGTCGAACATCATCGCGCGCAGGCAGTCGGGCGCCCAGTCGCCCGCGCAGCCGAGCTCCGACTGGAACGAGCCTGCGAGGGTGACGACGGGGCCGTCATCGCTCGACTGCACGACCTTCGTGCGCGGGTCGAACCAGAAGGTCACCGGTCCGCCGGCGTGGCGGAGGACGAGGTTTGAGCCGCTCGCGACGCCGCCCTGGCCGTAGTTCTCGTCCCAGCTCTTCTCGGTCGCGACCTTGTACTCGTAGTCGCCGGCGGGCAGGTCGACCGTCAGCCGCCAGATGCCCTCGACCTGGGTCATCTGCGCCTGATCGCAGTCGGGCGCCCAGTCGCCCGCGCAGCCCATCTCGGTGTTCAGCGACCCCGGAATGCTGACGAATTCGTACGGCGTCGCGTCGTCGGGCTCCTCCGGCGCCGGGTCGTCGACGAGGTTCACGCGGTTGCCGACGGAGGCGTAGGTGGATGCCGCGGAGCGGCCACCGGCAGCGTCGGTCGACACGGCGCGGTACTCGACGAGCGTGCCCGCCGCGAGCCCCGCGACGTCGTGGAAGACGCCGGGCGTCGTGTCCTCGGCCGTGCCGAGCGGGTGCCACTCGTCACCGCCGACGACGCGCCAGGCGAAGCTCGTCTGCCGCCACGACTGGTCGGCGGTCGCCGAGACGGCGACCTGACCCGACAGCCCCGCACCGGCGGCCGGCGCCGTCACCTCGAGGGGCGCAGGCGCGGCGGGGGCTGTCACGGTGGCGTCCGCGCGGTAGACGACCGCGGAGAGGGCGGGAACCGTGACGGCGGCCGTGGCGTCGGCGCCGGTCGTGAGCGAGCCCGTCGCGCCGTAGACACCCGTGAACGAGGCATCCGCCGTCAGCGTCGGCATCGTGACGGTCGCCTCGGATGCCGTGTTGTTGAGCGCGACGAGGTACTCGACCTTCTCGTCGGCGCCGACTCGCGAGAAGGCGTACACGCCGTCTTTCGCGTACCGCTCGATCTGCGCGCCGTCGACGAGTGCCGGATGCTGCGCGCGCAGCGCCGAGAGCCCGGCGATGTGCGTGTACAGGGCGGTGTCGGTGCCGTAGCGGTCGGCCGATCCCACCGGCGTGCCGTCGATCAGGGTCTGGTTCTGATACTCCGGCACCTCGCTCGCGAACAGGGTCTGCCGAGCGCTCTTGTCGCCGCCGGGGTCGGCCCCGGTGAAGCCCTGCTCGTCGCCGTAGTAGACGACCGGCTGGCCGCGGCTGAGGAACAGCAGGTCGTGCGCGAGCAGATCGCGCCCCGAGGCATCCGGCGTGTTCTTCAGGAAGTAGCCGATCCGCCCCATGTCGTGATTGCCGAGGAAGGTCGGCAACGCCGTCGCCGACGAGTCGGGCGTCGTGTAGCGGTCGTCGCCGGCGAACATCTTCTGCAGCACCTCCGCGTCGCCGCCCTTCGCGAAGCTCGTCGCG